>Ga0116108_1002232_pt1 | contig 9477 bp, 5 predicted proteins | sample June2015DPH_6_15_FD_88970 | JGI IMG/M metagenome (GOLD analysis project Ga0116108, IMG submission 88970) | Peatland microbial communities from SPRUCE experiment site at the Marcell Experimental Forest, Minnesota, USA - June2015DPH_6_150 | ecosystem: Environmental > Terrestrial > Soil > Wetlands >... | reverse complement strand
GTCCTGCCTGTGATACACGCCTATACCGCGGCCCTGCTGTGGCAGAGAGTTCTGATCTGCCTCGCGCTGATTGCCCCTCCCGGCTTCATGTTGGGCTTTTGTTTTCCCATCGGCCTGCGTTGGATGGCGGCTATCCACCAGGAACACAATCTGCCCTGGATGTGGGCGCTGAACGGTGCTGCGGGGACGCTCGGCAGCTTTGTCGCCATGCTCATCTCAATGGAGACAAGCATTGGAACCTGCGTGCTAACGGCCGCAGCTTTCTATCTGCTGGCCGCTCTGGTACCTCTGCCTCGGCGGATGGAAATAAGTTGAGAAGGCTGAGGCTGCTGAACGCCGAAACTAGGAACTCGGTCAACTCATCAGAACATCGAGAAATGGATACTTCAATCGACAATGCCCGCGCAGAGACTGCCCTCGGAGCAGGCAGAGCGTTAGTCGTGTGGTTTCTCTTCTTCCTGATTTCCTTCGGACTCGGTTATCCGACTCTCAATCGGTATGACGCAAGGGAACTGGGTCCCGACTGGGTGAGTTACTACAGCATGGTCCTTCATCAGGATGGGCCGAACGACATTCCATTTGGCTACAGGGTGCTGGTGCCTGAGATCGCGAGGCCCTTCTATCTCCTTGCCAAGGGAAGAGTCGGCTCATGGAATCCGGTGTTCTTCGGGCTGTTGATGTCGAATTGCTTGTTTTGCGCCACCGCCGCATTCTTGTTTCTGCTGATCGGACTCTGCGTGCTGCACGATTTACCCATCGCGCTTCTCGGATGCACACTCTATCTGCTCAACTGGGTTGTTCCCAACCTGTTCCTATCGGGCCTTGTGGATTCATCGGAAGCATGTCTCATGATGGCCATTACCTGGGCGTTGTTTTCGCGGAGATGGTGGTTGCTTCCTCTGATCGGCATTCCAGGCGGATTTGCCAAGCAGAGTTTCATGCTGTTTTCCACACTCTTCGCGGCGACATGGTGGTTGACCTCGAAGAGGGCCGACAGGACGTATCCGCAGTTCTTTTGGGTAGCGGCTCTTGGGGGCACCAGTGCAGCATCAGTGGTCCTGGCGCATCGAATCGTTGCGGGGTCGACCATTTCGCCCTTGGCAATGGCGGCGTGGTGGGGTTGTGAGGGCAGTTGTACTGTTGCGATTCTGAAGGAGTTTACGGACCAGGAATTCTGGTATGCCTTTGGCTGGCTCCTGCCGCTTGGAGTCATCCGCATGAACCGGTTACCGAAACCCTGGGTTGCGGCGTCGATCGCAACGGCATTGCTTACACTGGCCCTTGGTGGTTACGCAGGCAGTCTTGGAAATGTTTGCCGGCCCGTTTTCAGCGTTATAGGGCCAGTTCTCACCTTGTCTGTCGCCACCCTTCTTGCGGGCGGTCGCACTGGGAACTGGCGGAACCGGACAACCATAAAATCGTGAATCATCTCGCGCGGTCTTTGGCAGCCGGGAGGCAAAATGGAAGTCGCAGTTGAATCGGAGGCGATCGGCGAGATTCCGAATGGTAGGAATCGTGGGGTAGGGCAGTGAAGGCAGTGAAAACGAAGAGGCTGTCTGATCGGCCACGGGTTGTGGACTGCGCTGTTCTTTTTTGCCTGATCGTTCTTTCTGCGTTGACTTATCTATTCAGGCTCGGCTTCTATGCTGATGACTGGTATTACTATTCCACGTTTGCTGGAAGCCCGGACCACGGCCTCGGAGCGAATTTCCGAGCGTTGTCTTCGGCAGATCCAAATCTGCTGATGCGCCCGGTGCAACTCGTTTACTTTGTTCTGAGCTTCAAGGCATTCGGTCTGCAAGCACTGCCGTATCACTTGGTGAACACCGCAGTCCTTGGTCTCGTAACTGTTCTCCTCTACCTCATGCTCACGGAACTGCGTGCCGGACGCAGACTGGCATTTGCAATCGCAGTTGTTTTCGGATTCCTGCCCCATTACTCGACAGATCGGATCTGGATTTCCTCGCAACAAGCCACATTGTGCATGGCATTCGCATTCTTGGGGATCTTCGCTTTGTCGAGATCGGTTCGAACAGAAGAAGAACACCGGACAGGGTGGGCGTTGCTCGCCTTCCTGGCTCTGGCCCTCAGCATTCTTTCTTACGAAGTAGCCTTTGGAATGATTGCCGCCTCATTGGGAGTTATTGGTTGGATGAGTTACAGAGATTCACGCGCCTCGTCCAAGCGTGCTCTCAGGAGGGTGGGCGGCATTGCCGGCATGGCCGCTGTTCTACTGGTGGTCATTTTGGTCAAATTCCGAATACAAAAGAATGTTAGTTATCATCACCATTTCTTCACTCACTTCTGGGGACTGATTTGGCACGCCATTGTCCAGGCGTTCCAGTTCAATCTATGGACTTATTTCTTGAATATGCCTGCAGTTTTGGCAGGCCTGTATCGACATTCCGCGTTGAGCTTGGCGGCGGCGGCCATGGCGGCCGTTCTTTTCTCCCCGGTGACTGCTTATCTTTGGCGGACGATGAAACCTTCCGAATTCCCCACTTGGCGCATGTGCCTGTGGTTGATCGTCGTTGGTTTCGGTGTGTTTGTATTGGGCTATGGTCTCTTCCTCTCCTCCATTGATACCAACTTCTCCTCCCCGGGATTGGCCAATCGCGCAGCGATCGGATCTGCACCAGGCGCTGCCTGCGTGCTAGTCGCGATCGCAGGTCTGCTGTGTTCATTGTTAAAGTCCGAGGTTGCGCGCGCCCGCATGTTTTCGCTCGCAATGGGTATCATTTGCGGGGTGGACTGCCTGGTATTAAGCGGAATCACATCCTTTTGGGCAGACGCAGCATCTCAACAAACTGAGATCCTCAGGTCGGTGGCCGCCAATGTGCGCTCCCTGCCGCGGGGGAGTGTGCTCCTGCTTGACGGGTTCTGCAGGTATTCCGGCCCGGGAATTGTCTTCGAGGGAAGTGACGACACGACCGGAGCAATTGAACTTACTTTGAACGATTTCTCCGTAAGCAGCGATGTGATCTCTTCCAATATGCGTTTTGGCGAAGACGCGGTAGAAACGACAATGTACGGACAGCTCTCCGGTCATTATCCCTATGGGAACCATCTCTTCGTCTACAACGTCGAGCAACAGAGTCTCACGGTATTACGTTCAAAAGAGGCGTCGACCGCGTATTTAGGCGCGATGAATCCCACAGGGGATGGCGGTTGCCCGGCTGCTCGCGAAGGGGATGGGGCCAGGATCTTCTGAGCTCAAGAGATTCGAGTTCCCGGCAACCGTCTTGTATTGAAACCCAGCCGTTCAGCCTTAAGGAACCTCTGAGCAAGCCATGTTCTTGACTGGTTGCACGAGGGTTCGAATTGATTGGGCGTAAGAGAGGCGGGTTTGTGCGAAAAGAAGAATCATGGCCGCATTTCGTAGCCGTATTGACGGTTGAACGACGCAGTCCTGATTTGAAGTCCGGCATCACCGGAGTAACTGCTCCTGTTGATTACGCGCCGAGAACGAAGAAAACTGAACACACAATGCAGCGCAAGATTCCGAGCGGGAAGTGCGAAAGCGATGTGCATCTCGGGGCGTCATTACCAAAGTAATTAACGGCGGTAATCTTCGCGGTTTGACCACGCTTAAATGGAGCAACTCATTGAAAAAATGTCCTCTCGCTTCTGGTCCTGTGATACTTTTAATAGTGCTTCAGGGGAGCCGCAGCGCCTCGCGGCAAGTGCGAGGGCGGCGGATGCGCAGCCATAAAATGTGGTTGCAAAGCAAATTTACCGAAAGCTTTTTTCCATTTTAGTTGCATGAACCCAACTGCGGAGGATAAACGCATGCAAAGTTCTTTTTTGAGATCTGTGGGTCGAGTACTCGCCTCGGTTTCTGTGTCATTGTTGCCCATTGCCTTGGCTGCTCAGGCTGCTCCAACAGCGAAGGGAGCTGCCAATGACACGCCGTCCAGGTGGGATATCTTTGCTGGTTACAGCTATCTTGCTCCCAAGGGGACGGTCCAGGTTCCTCAAGCGAACGGCACGACCGTGCCCTATTCCTATGATGCGGTCAATGTGGGCGGGCTCTTCAGCGGAGCTTATTTCTTCAACCGCTTCGTCGGTGTTCAGGCGGAATTTGGCGTGCACGAGTGGGGCGGCCCAAGCTCAAACGGCAGTAACATCGGCACCCGTGGCAATGACGATGGCTTCGTCACGGTGGCAGGTGGCGTGATCTTTCGATTTCCTGCCGGCAACATTACGCCGTTCGCGCACGGACTCGTGGGTGGTGCGCAGATCGACGGGCCAGACCATGAGTCCTATAAGTGGGGTCCTGACCTGACAGTGGGCGGAGGCATGGACTATGAGACGCCATGGCTCAACCATCGCTTGGCCATTCGGCTCTTCCAGGCCGACTACGAGTACATGCACGCCGATTGGGGTCAGGTCGTGGGGGGCGGCCGCGCCAACATCAATGCTGCGCGCCTGAGCGCAGGCGTGGTGTTCCATGTTGGATCGATTGCACCTCCGGCGCCAATTACGCTGGCTTGCTCGGCGAGCCCGGAGACGATTTTCCCTGGCGACCCGGTTACGCTGACAGCTTCAGCGGGTGGCCTGAACCCGAAGGACCATGTGATCTATACCTGGTCCGGGACAGGCGTGACGGGCAGCGATGCGAACCCCAAGATTGACACCAGCGCTCTGGCGCCCGGTGAGTACACGGTGACAGGGACGGTGAAGGAAGGCAGGGCGGGCAGGGAAGGACTGAAGCCGTGGGAGACGGCGACGTGCACGGCCGGGATCACGGTGAAAGCGTTTGAGCCACCGACGATCAGCTGCTCGGCCAGCCCCAGCACCATCAAGCCGGGTGACGCTTCGACGATCACGGCAGTAGGCGTGAGCCCGCAAAACCGCCCATTGACGTACAGCTATTCGGCCTCTGCCGGAACGATCACGGGAACCGGGACAACGGCGGAGTACTCTTCGGCGGGCGCGCCGACGGGGGCGGTGGGAATCACTTGTAATGTCTCAGACGACAAGGGACACACGGCGAGCTCCTCAACCAGCCTGACGATTACCGCGCCATATGTGCCGCCGGCGCCGAAAACGCAGGCGCTGTGCTCGATCAGCTTCGCCAACGACAAGAAGCGGCCGATGCGCGTGGACAACGAAGCCAAGGCGTGTCTGGACCAGGTGGCATTGGATCTGAAGCAGCAGGCTGACGCCAAGGCAGTGGTGGTGGGCGAGTCCGATGCGGACGAGAACGCCAAGACGGCCAAGGAACAGAAGTACGCGGCCAAGCACAAGCACGCCACGGTGGATGAATTCGCCGCGCAGCGCGCCGTAAATGCCAAGGACTACCTGGTGACGGAGCAGGGGATCGACGCTTCGCGCATCAGCGTGGCCACGGGCACGACCGACGGGCAGACGGAGGAGAACTACCTGGTGCCGGCGGGCGCGACGTTCAGCTCTGACGTGAGCGGGACGACGCCTGTGGACGAGACGGTGGTGAAGCCGCAGGTGCGGAAGCCGCTGGCGGAGCGCCACCCGGCGAGGAAGACGGCGCAGTAAGCCGGCTCTGTTGGTTGCACAAATCGCGGGCCCCTGCTTTCGAAGGCGGGGGTTCGCGGAATCTGAGACAGTTTCTTCTGCAGTGTGTTGAGGCTTACCGGTGAACCAACCGGCCAGCCTCTTCGCTTTCTGGGGCGTCGTTTCATCAAAGGTCTGGCCGGATTAGAGACGTATAGGAATGCCGAGGAGGCGGCGATTTTGGCCAGTTTAGTAACGGAGATGAGTCACGGACGGTTTATCTTCTTTAGAATTAATCGATGGCGGAGAGGGAGGGATTCGAACCCCCGATACCCGTAAAGGTATGCCTGATTTCGAGTCAGGTGCATTCAACCGGGCTCTGCCACCTCTCCGCTTTGTTTTCAACTACTTACGACTATTGATCTGCCGCTTGTAGTTGCCGGTGTCAGTTCTGGTGTCAGTTGGAACTTGCTCCAGCGTTGCGCTGGCATAGAATGCGTCCACGACACTGTTGGCGACCATATTGGCACCCGGCACAAGATGAGCATATCGCATGGTCATTTGTATCGTCGAGTGACCGACGTACTTGGCCACGGCAGCTAGAGGCACGCCTCCCATCACCCACCGGCTGCAGGCCGAATGGCGGTTGTCATGCCACGTGTAGTTGCTGATGCCCGCCGCGGCCTGTGCGGGATTGAACCAGTAACCTACATCCGTCATCGGCGTGCCCTCGGTGTTCATGCACAGAGGTGCGCTCCTCTTCTTGCCCTTGGCAAGCTGCGAGTACGCCTCGGCGCCTACCTTGCCCAAGGGTGTGTACCTGACCATTGGCCGGTTGCGATCCTTTTTCTGATGAACAGTCAGCATCCCGGTCTTGGGATCGAAGTCGCCTGACTGGCTTCTGAGCTCTTCGGACAAACGCATCCCGGTGGCGACCGACAAACGGAAGATGGGGACGTAGGCAGGGAACTTGGCTGCGATGGCTGCGACCAGCCGATTCTCCTCCTCCAGAGTCAAGTAACGCACCCGGTCGTTGGCTTCTTGCTTGCGGCGTATCCTCGAGACCGGATTGGACTCTATCTTGTCATTCTGTATTGCCACCCGGTAAACCAGGCTCACCGCTGCCTTCCAACGGTTGTAGGTGGACGCTTTCCAGCCCTGCTCCTTGGCGCGCTCGTCAAGCCACTCTGCCCACTGCTGCCTATTGATCGACCCGGCCGGCCGGTCTCCGAACGCCTCCCGAGTGTGGTTCATCTTGAGCTCGAAGTCATGTGCCACATACGGGAACGGTGCCCGATTGTTGCGTGGAATGTTGATCAAGTAGTTATTTCCGAGTAGCCGGTCAACCGCCCGGAATGCGGAAGTTAGGTGATCCACAGCTGTTCGCTGAGTGCACCGCCGATTTTGCATCAACCGGGAATCCCGCATAGCGACACAGGCGTTTCTCGGGACTAATCCCAACTTTCCTCTGAATAGGGACCCACATGCCCCTCCATGCTTCTTGCACGGTTACATCTGCCTATTTCCAGTGGAATTGTTCCAGTGCTCGACCAAACGCCAACGCAAAAGTCCAAAGAATGAGCGCTGAAATGAGGCAGATACCGAGCCAGTTAACGACAGACACGAAGCGCCGCCCGAACCGACTTGGACTTCGCTTGGCCGAGGACTTCGTCATTTACTCAACCGCCCATGCTCGATCAGCCGTCTGCTTTCGCACCTCTCAAACCGCTAAATCTCAGAATTAATTCCCGACGAAGGAAGAACATCGCTTTCCCGTGCCATCCAGACATAAAGAGTTGGAAGCAGGAAGATGCTCATCACAAGATCAGCAATCAAGCCGCCGACAATGACGATGGCAAAGGGGCGCTGCGAATCGGATCCGATGCCATGAGACAAGGCGGCAGGAAGCAGTCCCAACGTGGCCACCAGCATGGTCATCATGATTGGACGCAACCGCAGGACCGCCCCTTCCACGGCGGCATCTTCGATCGAATTGCCTCGCGCGCGCAGCTGATTGATGTACTCCAGCATGATGACCCCGGTCTGCACGGAAACGCCGAATAGGGCAAGAAAGCCTACCTCTGACGAGACACTAAAGTTAGTCCGGGTAATCAGGAGAACCAGCAAGCCGCCGATGCTGGCCATCGCCACGGTAGCCAGAATCAAAATCGCCCACTTAAACGACTTGTACATCGAGTACAGGATGATGAAGATCAGCAGCACCGTGATCGGTACGATAACCAGCATTCGCGCTTCCGCTCGTAATTCGCTTTGGAACTCACCCTCCCATGCAATGTGATAGCCACGTGGAAGATCTACCTGCGCGTTGACTTTCTGAACGGCCTCCCTTACGGCATCGCCCAGAGCTCGATTGCGGACACTGTACTTGATGGCGACATAGCGCTGGTTGTTCTCGCGATAGATTTCAGAACCTTCGTCCGCTTCTTTGACGGTACAGAGCTGGGCCAGCGAAACCCGCTCCCCTGAGGGCGATAACAGGCGAATGTTGTCGATCGCTTCCCGGGTATCCCGATACTGGGGGAGATAACGCAACGTGAGGTTATAAACTTCTTCGCCGCGCAGAACCTGAGTGAGGGCATTGCCCCCGACCGCAGTTTGGATAGCATCCTGGATATCCACGACATTGATCTGCCACCGCGCTGCTGCCTGACGGTCCACGACGTAATTGAGGTCAGGCTGCCCGGTCACATTGAGGACCCCCAGGTCAGTAATTCCCTGAACGTGGCTCATGACGGCAGCGATCTGGTTTGCCTTGTCTTCGAGCACGTGCAGGTCGCTGCCATAGACCTTGGTGGCAAGCTCGCCTTTGACACCACTGACGGCTTCCTCCATGTTGTCCTCGATGGGTTGCGAGAATCCCCAGCTAACCCCGGGAAACTTGTTCGTGAGCTCGCGATCCATGGCTGCGATCAGGTTGTCCTTGTTCTGGTGAAAAACAGGCCGCCACTCCTCTTTCGGCTTGAGGCCCACGAAGTACTCGGTATTGAAGAAGCCGGTATGGTCGGTGCCGTCATCCGGCCGGCCAGTTTGACTGGTGCAGTCCGTCGCCTCAGGAAAAGAGCAGAGCAAGATTCTCGCTTCGTTGGCAACGCGGATGCCCTCACTGGGTCCAGCGCTCTGATCCAGCTCGCCACGCACCCAGAGAGCGCCCTCGTCGAGATGAGGAAGGAATTCGGATCCGATGACGCCGCCAAAGGCGAGGTAGATGGCGAGAATCAGGCCGGTCACGCCCACGCCGATGGTAAGTCCGTGATGGTGAATGGCCCAGGTGACGGCTCGGCGGTATCGCGCTCTGAGAAACTCCATGATCGGGTTCTTCCACTCCTTGGCACCTTTGCTGAATAAAAGGCTGGAGAGTACCGGCGCCAGGATCATGGAAAAAAGCAGCGCCCCAAGCAACGCAAAAGCTACTGTCCATGCCATCGGCCGGAAGAGGCGTCCCTCCACCGCCTGGAGCGTGAAGATGGGCAGATATGCAGTGATGATGATGGCGATGGCATAGAAGACCGGCCGCTGAACCTCGTGCGCGGCTTCCGTGATCCGCACGTGTACTGGTCTTCCGTTCTCCTCTTTGCGCGCTAGATGACGAACAATGTTTTCCACCATCACCACCGCGCCGTCGACTACCATGCCAAAGTCCAAAGCACCGAGCGATAGAAGATTGGCCGGAATGTGTTTCAGGTCGAGACAGATGGCCGCAAAGAGCAGGGAGAATGGAATAGTGAGCGCCACAATGAGCGCTCCCCGGACGTTTCCGAGAAAGAGAAATAGAATAACGACAACCAGGAAAATTCCCTCGCCCAGGTTGTGTAGAACGGTGTGTGTAGTGAAGTGAAGCAGGTCGCTTCTGTCTATGAAGGGAACAATCTTCACCCCCTTGGGCAGAATCTGGTCATTCAGCTCCTTCACTTTCTGATGGATGCCGTCTAGCGTGGGTTGAGCGTCCGCGCTTTTTTGCAGCGCGGCAATCCCGGAAACCACCTC
>Ga0116108_1002223_pt1 | contig 9499 bp, 10 predicted proteins | sample June2015DPH_6_15_FD_88970 | JGI IMG/M metagenome (GOLD analysis project Ga0116108, IMG submission 88970) | Peatland microbial communities from SPRUCE experiment site at the Marcell Experimental Forest, Minnesota, USA - June2015DPH_6_150 | ecosystem: Environmental > Terrestrial > Soil > Wetlands >... | reverse complement strand
TAGATAACGGTGCGCTTCATCACGGCGAGGTCGAGCACGCGGCTGCGATCGCCAACGAGATCGGCATTCGACACATAGTGATTGCCCTCAATCCGTTGACTGCATTCGAAGTGAAGCAGAACGATCCTGAACGGTGTTACTACTGCAAGAAGTTGGTTTTTCGGACGTTGCGCGACTTCTCCGATGAACTACATCTCAATGCGGTAATGGATGGTACCAATGCTTCTGATCTTACGGGGTACAGGCCCGGCCTGAAAGCGTTACGAGAACTTGGCATTGTGTCTCCTTTGATCGAGAGCACCAAAGATGAGGTAAGAAACTTCGCACGCAAACTCGGCTTGCCGAATGCGGATGCACCGTCAGTCGCGTGCCTTCTCACTTCATTTCCCTACGGCACTACCATAACGCCAGAAAGGATCGAGAGAGTGAGAGAAGCTGAACGTGCGTTAAAGGCCGCAGGAATCACGAAAGCTAAAGTTAAAGATCACAATGGCCTCGCTCGCATTGAAGTCGACATTGAAGAGGCCGAAAAAGTCATCACACACTCCTCCAAACTAGCCGAGACGTTCGTGCAACTCGGGTTTACCTATTTGACGTTAGATCTCGAGTGGTTCCGATCGGGCAGCATGGACGTTGCCGTGAGTTCCGTAAAACGAAAGTCTGTAGAGGCGCGTTAGGGCGTTGACGAACGACGACTGTAATCGCCACTTGGACAACTTTGTGGCAAGCACACCGCAAAAAAACCCCGTTGGAAGTTGTCTTCCAGATCCCGAGTACGTCTTGCTTGTGATTTCAGTTTTAGCACTAGCCAAAAAGAGCTCAGCTGCGATAATCTATAAAAAAGCTGCGAGTCCGGCTCCGCGAACCACGTACGACAGCGCAAGACTAGCCTAGTAGCTTGTCGGATTCGCCACTACAAAATCCGTATGTCCTCAAGCCGCACGTGAATTCCCGCACGCTTGTTGAGGACCATGTTCACAACTGCGGTATGCGAGAGATTGATCATGCAGTATCCAGGCAAGAAGCGTTGCCTCTTCCCAATAACTGGTGCGTGGCGAATGACCTCTGCTATGCCCTCGAACGCGTGCACGTTATAGGCTTGAACGTCGTGTGACTTTTCTTTTCGAGCAGCAAGCGGGCCCAGCGTATGGCACTCGAGAACTCCCGTTACGGGGTTGGCAGAGAGAACCCGGAGAGCGTGATACAACGGGCATCCTGGACCGGCGGGACGACCAGTCACGAGGTCTCCTGCTGTAATGTCCCAGCGCTCCACCAAATCGGCGCGAAACGGAACGATGAATTTGCGCGCCGAGGGCTCGCCCGGCAAAGGGCGGAGCACGAAATCGTATTCATTCCCTAGGACGTCAGTCCCGGAGTAGGTTGGAGCTTCCCTTCGCACGCCCTCTTCTGTCTCGTAGTAAGGACAATCTTTGTACGATTTCTCTCCAGCGCGGACGTGCGAAAGAAATTGCTCGCACGTGGCCGTTCCGCAGGCTCCACAGTCTTTTCCGGCCGGCTCTCAAGCCACCTTAGTCACCCCGATAAATATTATCAGCCTCCTCGAGCGGCCGTATCACGCCAAAATGGTGCTGCCATCCGATTTCCTTCTTCCCGACGCAGATGGTACAGACTCCAAGCGGAGGTGACCCGCGGAGGACGATTTGCGCGGCGTCGCTAAGATCAGGATATGCTGCGAGCGCTTTCATCAGATACCGCATACCCGTGCCCTGTGTCGCATTGGTTTCAATAATGTCGATTGAAGGGGCGACCTCCTTAATGTATTCGCGAAAAACTTCCTTCTCGGCCTGGGAAACGAGGTCAGTCTTCGTGACAACGGCCATGTCAGCCTGAGCAATCATCGGCGCCATTTTCAAAGGTGAGTTGCTTCCCGAGACTGCTGAAAGAACAGCGATACCGAATGACTGGGTCGTGTAGGGGGTGCATCTAAGACAGAGGCCTGCGCTCTCGATGATGAGAAGGCCCGATCCTACGTTCTGCGCCCACGAAATAGCGTCTTGGAGCACCATAATGCCCGCGTGATCCGGGCACAGGTCACCGGAGTACACCTTGCGCGTCGGAATCCCAAATTCTTCTCTGAGTTCCTCGTCTTCAAACGCGCGAACGACGTCGATTTTCACATATGCCGGATTGCTGCTCTCGCGAAATTCACGGATGATCTGCCGAACGACCGCAGTCTTCCCGACGCTGGCGGGTCCCGCGATTATGGCGAGTTTCACGCGGGTACCCCTATCTCCTCGTCTATTGCGTCTTCTTCACCGATTAAATCTCCAGATCTGATTCTCTCGCGGAGGTCCCAGAGCAGATCATCGATCTCAGAAACACGTGCAATCGTCGCCCTCTCTCGTTCGCGAGGTTCAAGCACCTTGACCACAGCTCCATTGCTCATCACAATTCGCCGGTCCGTGCTCAGGGCGAGATAGGGATCGTGTGTCACGAAGATGACCGTTTTCCTGCACTCCTTTATGCACGAAATGACGCGTTCCTTGAAGATACCCGCGTTCTCCACTTCATCGAGGAGTAAGATCGGGGTCCTTCCGATGAGAATCGCATCTGCGATAAGAAGCGCACGCGTCTGCCCTCCTGACAGAGCGGTCATGCTCATGGCCCTGGTAATCTGCTCCCCCGTAAACTCATTTGCTAGCGCAATCGTGTTTTCAATGAGGTCTTTGATGTGCGTTTGCTTGCGCGCTTCGATGTGTAGCTCCAGAAAACGTGACACGTCCAAATCTGCAATCACACGCGTGCTCTGCGTGATAAGTGCAATCGGTTTTTTCGACGGATCTCGAGCCATCTCGTCAGAAGGAGGAACGCCATTTACGAGAATACGCCGGCCCGTAACCGTATCAGCCTGCGCCAGCACCTCGATATCATTTATGAATGCCGATTTTCCAGACCCGGTTGGCCCCACAATCGAGAGGGTATCCCCCGGGCGGATGATTATTTGGTCAAACCCTTCTCTTTTGCCATTGCGGTTGGTTCCCGGGAGGACGGTGATTTCACTCATCTGATCACGGTGCATACAAAACTCTTCATCTGGTGCCTACAAATAAGTTTCGAAAGAGGCAAAGAGTTATCCTCTAAGTAATAAAAAGAATTACGATTTAACCTATTAAGGAGAAAAAGTAATCAGAACTGATATGCGAAACTAGCTTCGAAGCCAGTTTCAAGGCATTCTGATGAAGGAATATGGTAGGAAGGGACAAGAATCACAGGAATTCGAGTATCCTCTTCCAGATAATCGGCATTCGTGACCAGCACGCGGTCGGCGGAAGAAAATCTGGTTTGCTCACTCGCTAAGACGAAGTAGTTTTGCTCACTATTATCATGGATCAGTTGCCATTGATTCGCGTGGCTTCGCCAACGTTTTCCACGGAGAATAGAGTGGGATCTGTTGTTTCTAAAATGCCGAAAGCGGACGATGGGCTATTCAAAGCGCCGACGAGCCTCTCTTCGTAAAGCAGCTCGGCTAACTTGGTCTCGTTGTTCATGCTGGATTTGATATCCAATGCTCTTCTCATAGCTCGACGCCACAATTTCGCAATTGTTCCGCTGATTTCCAAGTGATTGTGACCAAAGGCGTAAATGTGAGCATGCACGTCTTAGAAAATGGGATGAAGCAAAGCAGAGACGGGTTTGATGAAGGAAGCTAATCGTCCCTCACTGAGAATCGGGCATCTTCCCACCCTGTACCATACTTCGTTCCTCCTCATGGGTACAGCCCTTCTGAAGAATAATGGCGTGGAGGCCGAGTGGACACTTTTCCCCTCGGGTCCCGATCTTGTGAATGCCATGCGCGATGGACACCTCGACATCGGCTACGTCGGGCTTCCACCGGCTATCATTGGTGTTGACAAAGGTACTGGGCTCATATGCATCGCTGGAGGGCACGTTGAAGGAACTTTGATGGTCGCGGGACAAGGTGTCAGAACGGTTGATCAGTGCAGGAGCATGCCAGCGTTCCTCGGCCAGTTTTCAGGGACAGCCATAGGCTGTCCACCACGGGGCTCGATTCACGATGTTATTGTCAACGAATTGCTGAAAGAGTATCAGATCGAGGATGTGCATGTGAACAATTATGCTTGGGCGGATTTTCTTCCCGATGCGCTCGTGGAAGCTGAAATAGCAGCGGCTGCAGGCACGCCTGCGCTCGCCGTAGCAGCTCGGAGGTACTATGGGGCGCACACGATAATGCCCCCCGCACGATTATGGCCGTTTAACCCAAGCTACGGAATTGTGGCAATGCGAGACGATTTGGTTCGTCACGAGGATCTTCTCCGGAGGTTTCTCGTCGCTCACGAGATTGCGTGTGAGATGATCAGACATCACCCGGGCAAATGCGCGCGCATCGTTGCTCGAACGACAGGGGTGGTGGATGCAGCCTTTGTGGCGGAAGCGTATCAGATCTCTCCAAAGTACTGCGCTTCTTTGCCTCCGGAATACGTTTCATCGACGATGAAGTTCGTGAATGCGCTTGAAGCGCTCGGATACATCTCGAGGCGAATGAGCGAGACGGACATATTCGACGCGTCGCTTATTAATGAGGTGCATACGGCGCCGCCACACTACGAGTGCGGGTTACAAGGGGCTTTCTAGTAAGCCCGGAAAAATGCGAAATGCGCACAGCGCAGTGGGTTCCCTCCAGCGCATAGAGCAATCGTCCTTACCTGGCAACGTATCGAGCGTAAATGCTCTTGGCAGCCTCTGGATCGCGCGTACCCTTGATTATTGCGCGGCCGTCACGAAATAGGGTCATCTCGAAGTCGGTATGAGGGTCTTTGAACAGCAGGGTGTACTCGTTATGCTTAACCCGCCCGATCCGGTTGAGATTGCCGGCGAGCTCCGCTAACTTGATGGTGCCTTCTCGGGCTGGGGTAATCTGAACGGCATCGCGACCACAGAGTGTTGTGATTTTATCGCCCTTTTTGGCGTCCAAGAACTCAAACTGCGACTCGACACAGCATCGACAGGAGGGGTCCTTTATAACGTCCATCTTTTGCAGGGTTTGCTCCCAGACGTCATATATGATAAGTTTTGTAGCGGTCGCCTTTTTGCCCAACAAGATCCTAATGGCTTCCGTGGTGGCAATTGATGCGACGATGGTGGGTATGGTGTTGAGCACCCCGGCCAGATCGCACGTTTGGAGAACCCCCTGAGGCGGAATGTTTGGGATGAAACAGCGTAGGCAAGGGGTTGTGCGAGGAATAATCGGCATCACCATGCCGTGAGTCCCGACCGCTCCGCAGTATACCCACGGGATCTCATGCTTGGTGCAGACATCATTCACCAAAAAGCGTGTCTCCATATTGTCGGTGCCATCAACGATCACATCCGGATGTCCGAGGATGTCTTCCGCATTGTTGAGGTTGAGATCCTTAATGATGTCGTGGACGACAATGTCTGAGTTTGCGCGTCTCACCTTCTCAGAAGCCGCGAGCGCTTTAGGTAAGTCGAGGTCTCCCTCGTCAAACAAGACCTGTCGCTGCAGGTTCGTCAGCTCGACGAAGTCCCTGTCAATGACCGTCAGCTCTCCGACGCCTGCCCGCGCCAATAAGGTGAGGACTGTCGAGCCGGTGGCCCCGCATCCCACTACCGAAACGCTGCTGTTCTGCAGTGCAGACTGGCCCTCAGTCCCGATCTCGGGGAGAATCAGTTGTCTTGAATAGCGCGCATACTCGTGCCTGGCATTCACTACGGAGAAGTTAGCGGTGACGAGCTTATGGCAATCGTTAGGTGCCATTTTTGTCCCAAACGCAAGGATTAAGTCCAATGCTTTGCTGCGCGAGCTAGGTCGAGGTTGGTTAGAAATGCCTTGCCTGCGCGGCGTGGTCTGGTAGCCACGCATCGAACCGTAATCATGGGCTTGCGAGCTGCGTCCTTTATTGCGAGGGGTTGAGACCTCGGCAGGCTTGGTGCAGAGCCTTCTGTTCGACCCGTGCGCTCTCATTCTCTGTGCGACTGAATTGCGGTCTACTTAAAGGATATTGCTATGCTGAGCAGCATCAAAAACAAGACGAAGATGCTTAAGAAACTGTACAGTAAGCTCCTTTTCGTTGCGAAACTCACGAGTGCCACGCTGACCCAGACCAACGGAGAAACTATTGTTAGTAGGACTCCCAAAGTGGTGATACTGGGCGCACTAAGAGATTTGAGGCCCATCAGCGCGTCTTTGAGAGGCAGCGCCGTGTCACTATTTGAACTCGGGTTAGCAGCGAAAAGCAAAATGCCAATCAGACACACAGAAATGCTGACGGCAGAACAGACCGCCAATGTTCTGCCTAAACCTGAAGCTTCTCCTCCAATGATAGTATCACCTCTTTCATGTTATGACCTCAATAGCATTAGCGACGCCAAAATGACTAATACCACAGCAAAGCTCGCAGTTAGCGCTTCGCTTCGAATCTTGCCTTGCAGACGCGACCCGGTCAAGGCCCCCACAAAGACCGCTTCAAGCACAATTGCGGCGAGCAGTGGCTGCACGAACCCGTTTGCATAGTAGATAATCGCACCGACCGCGGTCGTCAGCCCGATAATTAGTGCGCTTGTGCCAGTCGCTACCTTGATAGGAACTCGCATGCCGAGCGTCATAACTGGTACGTTTATGATTCCCCCTCCAATGCCTAACAGTCCTGATGCGTTGCCCGCTACGAATCCGCTTAGCAGCCCTAAGAGCGGGTTTCTTACCTGATAGGTTATTAGGCGCTCACCCATGGCGTTAGTATAGCTGCCGCCCAATTGGAATCGATCGTACTGCGCGTCACGTAGTCCGGTAGATTGCACAGCGTCGGCTTCCTTGCGTCGCAGAAACATAACGACAGCCGTCGCGACGAGGGCCGCAGCGAAGATCTCAGTTAGCAGCGTTCGGTTTATCTGCGCTGCTATTTGGGCTCCGATGATCGCGCCGGCGGTCGCGGTGATGGCAAACCACAGACCAAGCCGTAGATTTAACCTGCAATCTTTGACGTACGTCATCGACGCGGCGCTGGAGTTGGCTATCGTGCTGACAAGGCTTGTGGCAATTGCGATCTGTATCGGGATGCCTGCCGCGAGTGTGAGAAACGGAACCAAAAGAACTCCCTCTCCAATGCCAAGCATCGAGGTGATCACTCCGACGAACACAGAAACGAAGAAAATCATGAGCAGGCTTAGTGGATCCATCTGATCGCTCTTGCATAAGCAGCAGAAGCTTCGCCCAGCAACAAAGTATTACGTTGGACAGCGTAATGCGCCATAACTATCTGCACGATGCAATATCTAAAAACAAATCTCAGTACCGTGCTGCCCCGTTGTCCACCTACCGTCGACTATCCCCCGGAAGAGTAAATATATACACTAAGCCGACACCCGGAATCGAACCGGGATAAGCCGCTCTGCAGGCGGCTGCGTAGCCGTTCCGCCATGTCGGCACAAGCCGATGCACGTAGACACTCGATTGTAGTGACACAATTGACTTAACGGCTGCGATCAGGACAATATGTGCCCACATTTTACGATCATTAGCCACGAGAATGCTGAAAAGCATCGCCAAGCGACTCTTTTTTTGCTACGTCGAGGTGCGTCCAATAGGGCGAAGAGCCGGACAAAAGACCGCAACGAGCCGAAATAACGGCAGGTCATTCTCCGAACGTGATAAGTAGCTTTGAGTTCATAAATCGGAGACAGAACGACCCGAAACGCATCACCAAGGCTGCTATGCCAGAAGAAAAGTACAACGCACGTTCAGTAAGGCCGTGCAAAGGAGGCGGCATCTTAGTCGAAGGAACGTTCGACAAGCCGTTTTCAATGGAAATATTGTGTCGGATTCTGCGCGATACGGGGAAATGCGCTGAAAAACTCGGCGTGGCGCGCTTCTTCCACGGGGGATGTGGCATCACGTTATACAGAAATGGCCGGGTTGACGTCCACCGCGTCCAATCGACTGAAGAAGCTATAGCGATTCTTGACGAGGTGAAAGCAATAGTCCGCGAGGCGTTCGTGCAGGGCGATCAAAGCAAGAGCTCTCCAGCATCGTGGCGAGCCGAGTGAGCTTGACAAGATTAGAACGTTAGTTCCCAGGTCCGCCACTGGTTTCCGCTATAGTTCCACACCATCGCGACGCCTATTCCGATGAGTTGCGACGTGAGATAGTCGAAACCGAATAAACTCGTCAAGAGCTACAAAATCAGACGGTTGATTACAATCCCGACAAACCGCACGGCGTGATCTCTGTACAGGGCCGCGAGTGCGTATCGAAGCCCGCTTGTCCCTCTGTCTCTGAATGTGGACGATCTGTTCAACAAGAAGTTTGACAAAAGACCTGCTTCCGTCGCTATACCTCCCGACAGCAGATAGAAGACCCCGAGTTCAGTAAGCGCGTATAATACGGCTAAATTCAAAATAGCGCCCACGGCGCCCACGGCCATAAATTTCCAAAAACGATGAAACTCGACCGATCGCAAAAAGAGAACTGGTACAGGCCAACTCGCGCCGTGACCTATCAGTGCCACGTGCAACTGCAGGCCACACGAGTTGCAGGCCGCCGGCGAAGCAACGTAGCCGGTGGTTCTGTCAGTAACTATTCGGGCTTCCCTTAGCCTTCATCCCTGTACGCATAGAGAGGCGACATCTGTCGCAGCTGATCAACGATTTCGGGAAGGACTTCGTTAACGTATTGAACATCTGCTTCCGATGTATCTCGCCCCAGGGTGAGCCTCAGACTGCCGTGAGCATCAACGGGGTCCAGGCCGATCGCCAGCAGCACGTGCGATGGTTCAAGCTTCTTTGACGAGCAGGCGGAGCCAGTCGATCCAGCAATCCCCTTTGCGCTCAAGCGGAGCACAAGCGACTCCCCCTCAATGTAGCTGAAGCTGAAATTGGCATTGTTCGGAAGGCGGTACTCCTTTCCACCGTTGAGTCGAGTGTAGGGGATGTCTCGCAGTACGGCGTCGATGAGCTCATCTCTGAGTCTTTGTATGCGCACATTGTCCGCGAAATCTTCTGTCGCCAGTCGCATTGCCTCACTAAAGCCAATAATACCCGAAACGTTCTCGGTGCCGCTTCTGAGGCCGCGCTCGTGGCCGCCACCGAAAATGAGCGGTTTCAGTTTGGTGCCCTTCCGAAGGTAGAGGCATCCGACCCCTTTCGGTCCGTATATCTTGTGTGATGAAATAGAGAGCATGTCCACATTGAGAGCGGTCACGTCCACTGGAATCTTCCCGACGCTCTGGACGGCGTCGGTGTGCATGTAGACGCCGTGTGACGCTGCGATCGCTCCAACCTCAGCTATGGGCTGTATTGAGCCGATCTCGTTGTTAGCGTGCATGATTGATATGAGTCGCGTGTTGTCCCGAATCGCCTCTTCCACTTCGCCGGGATTTATCCTGCCGTCATCATCGACAGGAACGTAGGTCACCTGGTGTCCAAGTTGCTCAATAAACTTGCACGTCTCGAGAACCGCGGGATGTTCGATCGCGGAGGTGATGATATGGTCGCTCTCGCCACT
>Ga0116108_1002218_pt1 | contig 9513 bp, 10 predicted proteins | sample June2015DPH_6_15_FD_88970 | JGI IMG/M metagenome (GOLD analysis project Ga0116108, IMG submission 88970) | Peatland microbial communities from SPRUCE experiment site at the Marcell Experimental Forest, Minnesota, USA - June2015DPH_6_150 | ecosystem: Environmental > Terrestrial > Soil > Wetlands >... | reverse complement strand
GGACGAGTGGTTCAGCTCGTCGGAAAAGATCGTCGCCCCGGAACCGCCGAGAGTCGCAAGAATCCCCAGGTTGGCCAGGTACCCCGAGCTGAAAGTCAGGCATGCCTGCGCCCCTTTGAACCGCGCCAAGGCCTCCTCCAGCTCCTCGTGAATATCCATGTGGCCGCTGATGAGGCGGGAGGCGCCGGTCCCGACTCCATATCGGGCGGCCGAGGCGGTAAAGGCAGCGACGACCTCCGGGTGGTTGGCCAGGCCCAGATAGTTGTTGGAAGCGAAGTTGACAAACTCCCTGCCCTCGATGACGATTACCGCATCCTGGGCAGTCGACAGACGCCTCAGGCGCCTGTACCGCCCTTTCTCTTTCAGAGCTGTGATCTCCCGGTCGAGGTCCGAAAGAAACATGGGTCCCCTCGCGTGTAAGTTCTCGAAAAACAGGGCAAAATATACACCATCGGGGGGGCGGAAGCAAGACGGATCGAGTCGGAGATTTGCCGTCGAGCATGACGCCCGGTCGCTACTTCTATAAGCATCCGGCTGAGGTCTCTATATTGCGATGAAAGGCGTAAAAAAAGGGGCGGACGAGCCGCCCCTTTTCAAGTTACGCTTTGGCTGCGTGTGGAGGCAATTCGGAGAATCTCGAAAGCCCCCACATCCTGGCTGAAATAGCAGCCCCGTTGAAGAGCGTAGCGCCGCCCAGGGAGAGCATGGCCACCAGTGTGAGTGTGACAGGGACAAGGCCGACAACGGAAAGGATCCCAAGGGTCACGGCTCCAAGCCCGAGGAGTATCAGTATCCCCGATGCGGCGGAACCCGCCTCTCTTGCGACCCTGCGGGCCATTCCATGCGTCAGGCCGCTGTGCATCATCTCGAGGTCGTTAAGGCGTGTTTGAGGGCCTATACCGAAAAGAAGCGTAAAACCGAAGACTATCGCGGCTACGGGCAGCAGGACCTGCGGTACCAAACCCAGCAGCGACAGCACGCCAAGAGCAATGCCTGCAATGCCGCTTACGAATTCGGTCGTCATTCCTACAGCCACCTCTTCCGTCTCACCGGTCGTCCCTATACTCTGGGACAGCACCCAGTTGAAACGGGAAGCTATCGAACCGCTCGCCATGAGAAACGCGGCGCCGATGGCAATGGTCGCGACCGCAAGGAGCGCCTGGGGCAATATACCCACGAGCCCGATGATGGAGAGCACTATCGCTCCGGCGCCCGTGATCGTCTCCGCAATCGACCCGCTCATCACGATTCCCTCGGTTGGATGCAGCTCCTCCGTACCTGTGTAAGGTTCACTTTGGGACTCTGTACGTTCCATGGCATACCTCCTTCGAAAACCGCTGCCTCCAATACTTCAACTTCCTTTGGAGGCGGACTTAAAACCTAAGTTTTACATCCAATCGTAAAATAATCGTCCCGTTCGAGTTTGTCAAGGTTTGCGAAGCGGACCGGAAGGTCTGAATAACAGTCTTGTATCGGGCAAGCTCAGCAGGCCGGGCAAGCAAGAAAGGTGAAGAGATGATCGATTGGACTTGCAAAGACGGCCTTATTTTTGCGATGTAGCTCTTCTCGCCTCGTCTAATGCTTCACGGGCCATCCGCCTGGCCTCGGGCGTGAAGAACCACCTGTCGATGACTTCGCTCAGCATATCCAAGTGACCCTTTCGATCCACCCCGAAGCGGACATGGTCTATATCGACGCCGGTCGGGGTACATCGCCAGAGCTTGTCTGCGTCTTTCACGAGGGCGTCATTGATGGAAAAGGCTTTCTGGCGGGTATCGTGGCCGTCGATGATGGCCATTATCTCCGCGGTCTTCTCCTTGTCATAATCAAGCGATTCGAGGATCCGCCCTGCGATGCCGGCCCCCTCTACTTCGTGAGCACGCCTGGCTTCCATATCCGTGGCATTCGGACCGAAGGCGTTCGACTGCCGCTCCTCGGACACCATCTTCCAGCCCACATCGTGCAGTAGGATCGCGGGAAAGACTACGTCGCGATCGGCCTCGGGGTAATGGTCGGCCAATCGGCGCGCGAACTCGTAAGACAGGGAGACATGGACCTCGTTTTGGCGAGTGTCCAGGTAAGCGCTTGCTCTCTCGTAGATTGACTCGTAAATCTCTTCCACACCTTTCTCCTCGAGCCCGAAGGCTCTCATAGGTCTAGTCGCCCTTCCTGCCCGAGCGGCCGCCGCCCGGACAGGCCCGAGGTCACCTATTGTATCATGAATGGACCTTGCAAAGGGATCCCGCCGGCCGGCGATTAAAACCCGATCCCTTACCCCCCTGAAGGGAGGGTTATAAAGAAGGTGGCCCCTTGGCCGACAGAGCCGTCCGCCCAGGCATGCCCCCCGTGAAGGCTGACGATCCTTTTCACGATTGCCAACCCCATCCCCGTGCCCTCGAATTCCTCCTCGGTGTGGAGACGGTCTCTCGCGTCCAGGTAGAGCTTCTCGTATCGCGTGCGGGCCAGGGGGAACTCCTTTTCCATCCGTACCGTGTACTCGTCCCTCGTCTCGCGGACTTCAAGCCTTACACGGGGCGTATCCTCCCAATCGTTCCGGATACCTTTCAGGTAGCGGTCGAAGAACTTCTTCTGGTAAGCATAACCGTCATCGCTGTAGAAACGCTCCCATTTCTTTCCGCCGTGGTTGTAAAGCCACTTGTCCTTGGACGCTATCCTTCTCCAAACCTCGAAAGCCCCGGACGTGTGGAGCCCCTTGTCGGACCAGCTCGCGCAGATCAGGACCGGGACGGTGATGTCCTCGAAGGGCATGGCGGCAGCCTGCACCATTTTCTGACTACCCACGGGACCCATCGCAGCTGCCCAAACCCGGGCGGCTTCGCCTGGCGTCATTTTCTCTATGCCGGGCTTCGGCCCAAAGAGGGACCGGGTGAAGTTCGTTTCAGGAATGCCTCCCCAGAACGTGGCGTCCCTGTAAAAGTTCGAGAGGCCTTCCCAGGGGATGATCGCCTTCAGATGAGGCGGTGGCGGCTTCCGGCCCGCTGCGATGTACTGGTTGTAAGCCAGGGCGGAAACTCCTGCCATGCCGACGTTGCCGTTGCTCCACTGCCTGGTTCCGGCCCATTCGATAAGGGCGAACAGGTCGTCCCCCTGCCGGGTAAAGCCCTGTTTTTTCCCTTCCGACTTGAAGCCGCCCCTCTCGTCTACTATCACGACCGCGTACCCGTTGGGCACCCAGAAAGCCGGATCGGGGCCTTCCCAGGGGGTGAGCATCGATATTCTCATGTGGCCCACATCTTCGCCCTGAGCGTGTACCCTTAGGATGAAAGGGTCATAGGCGGACGGCAGGGGAGCGCCGTCCGGTTTATACATCGGCGGCGTCTGGTCCTTGCCGTAAGGGGTTATGGCCAGTATAACCGGGAATTCTCCCTGTTTGTCCGGCCTGTAGACGTTACACGCAAGCCTTACGCCGTCGTTCATAGGAACCATGACGTCCTTTTCTATGGCTATCCCGGCGGGTGTGGGGATGATCCGGTAAGGGAGATATCCATCCGGCGAGGGCCGTATCTCGTAGGGATTACTTGTGGGATGGTCGAAGGAGAACAAGGGTCCCTCCGACGCGAGATAAAAAGTGAGCATGACTGCAAAGGCGCAAGCGAAAGACTTCCTTCGTCCGGAGGCAATCGTTTTCATTTCGCCCTCTCCTTGTCCACTTGAAATGTAAAGCTTTATTCTCCAGGGGATGAAATAATTCGACCAAAGTAAAAGAAGTTTGTCAAGCTCGTTGTGCAAGGGGCGGTTCAGAGAGACGTCCGGAGGACCGCGCCGAAAGAATACCGTTCACGGTATTGCGCCTCGATGTGGACCGGGGTGAAGGGTTGGACGGCGAGGGAAAAAAGTGAGGTCAGGGCGCGCCGGCGAAGGCGTCGCGCAAGGCCAGGGCTGCCATCTCGACGGCCCGCAGTCTGCTTTCCGACCGCTTGAAGAGCAAGAGGAAGGCATGGATCATATCGTCGAAGCGGACGCATTTCACCTTTACGCCTGCTTCCGAAAGGCGCGCCCCATAAGCCTCTCCCTCGTCCCGCAGCGGGTCGCAGCCCGCGGTGACGATGAAAGCAGGCGGGAGGCCCGATAGATCATGGGCACAAAGGGGGGAGACATAGGGGCGCGAGCGGTCATTTCCATCCGGCACATAAAGAGACGTCGCCCCCTCCATGTCGGCCAGGGTTAGGAAAAATCCTTCGCCGAAATCCTTTTTCGACCGGGTTGTATCGTCGGCGAGGTTAGTCGCCGGGTAGAAAAGCGCCTGAAACGCTATAGCCGGTCCTTTTCGGTCCCTTGCCATCATAGTAAGGACTGTGGCCAGGTTGGCCCCCGCGCTTTCGCCGGCTACCGCTATACGGCGCCCATCTGCGCCTATGGTCTGCCCCTGCTCGGAGGCCCAGAGAAGAGCGGCATAGCAGTCATCCCGGCCTGCAGGGTAGGGGTGCTCGGGGGCGAGGGCGTACTCGACCGAAACCGCTATGCACGGTGTCTGCCTGGCCAGGGCTATGCAGGTGTCCTCTTCGGTGTCCAGGTTCCCCAGGACCCATCCGCCGCCGTGGAAGTAAAGGAGGAGAGGCAGCGGGCGGGCGGATTCGGGCCGGTAGATGCGGACGGGCACCGACGTGCGGGGACCGGGTATCGTCCTGTCCTCGATAGTTCCTGAAAAACGCGGCCTTTCAATGTTCTTCACCGTGGAGATCAGGAATTGCCTCATGGTTTGGTAATTTTCCGAAGAGATGGCGGGCTGCGGCGTCTGCCTCAATTGGCTGAGGAATGCCTTTACCTCCGGTGCGAGCTTCTCGAAACAGGCTGTCTCCGGACCCTCCATCTCTTCTCCCCTTATGTCGGATCTCGATTCAAAGTAGAGTCTACACCCGAACCGGCCATCCTTTCCACCCTTCCGCAGTCATCCTTGAAAAAGGCCTCTCCTGCCATTAAGATTATCCATAGAGCAGTACAAAGCAAAAAGGGGGATGTTTCTCGTGAAATGGCTCGCAATACTTTTCGGCGCGGCGTTGTTCGCAGGGGCGGTGCTCTTGTCGGCCCAGATCACCTCGGCAGACAAGGTGCCGCGCATAACGAAAGAGCGGCTCAAGCCGTTGATCGGCGACCCGGACGTGACGATCCTCGATGCGCGGGTGGCGCGCGAATGGGACAGCAGCCCGGCAAAAATCAAGGGCGCGGTCAGGATCGATACATCCAATTCAAAAACTCTGATGGAGAAGCTTCCCAAGGACAAAACCCTCGTCTTCTACTGAGACTGACCGCACGAAGCGACGAGCGCCAGTATGGCGCTCTTATTCTCAAAGCAGGGCTTCAAAAAGGTGTATGTCCTGAAAGGCGGTTGGACAAGCTGGGTCGGGGCGGGATATCCCACCGAGCAAAAATAGTCTCCCTGCGATGCAGGGGCCAAGCCATCCTCGAGGCCGTCTAAGTGCCTGCGTCCACCAAGCTCAATAGCGCAAGGCCGCTGGAAATTCATTTGCTTCCGGATAATTATGTTATAATACGGGTTAAGCGGAGAAGTCCGGGATGGATGAAATTCGAGAGCCTTCGGTAAGCGGTACCTTCTACCCGCGCAACGCGGATGTATTGAGGGCCGATATCGAAACTTTTCTGGGCAAGGTCCCCCCCGCGAATATTCCCGGCGATATCCGCGGATTGATATCGCCCCACGCCGGCTATATGTACTCCGGCCAGACCGCTGCATACGGGTACAAAGCCCTGGCCGGCCGCCATTACGATACGGTCGTCATCGTTGCCCCCAGTCACCATTCCTTCTTCATAGGCGCTGCGGCACAAGACAAAGGGGCTTATAAAACGCCTCTCGGGACGGTCGAGGTCGACACGGAACTGGCGCAAGACCTGGTAAAGGCCGGGGGAGCTGTCCACGCCGACCCCAAGGTTCATCGGGGAGAGCACTCCATAGAGGTCCAAATCCCCTTTCTCCAGTGCGTCCTGCGCGACTTCAGGATAGTCCCTCTCATCATGGGAAGCGCCCAGGACGCCGACGGCTCTTTGGAACTGGGCGCCCTGCTCCATGATACCCTCAGAAACAGGAAGGGGGATTACCTCGTTATAGGCAGCACAGACCTTTCTCACTACTATCCGTATGGTTTGGCAGTCACGATGGACAAGGCCGCTATAGATCTGATCGAACGGTTCGATCTGAAGGGTCTGGCAGCTGGACTTGCAAGGGGCAAGTACGAGGCTTGCGGTGCGGGCGCCATATTTGCGACCATGAGCGTATGCGAACGTCTTGGGGCCGGGCAGAGCAAGGTTCTTAACTATGCGAACTCGGGGGATGTAACGGGCGAGATGAGCGGTGTGGTCGGGTATGTATCGTGCGTGTTCTACGGAGGGAAGTAAGGATTGGCGACTGGAAAGGCGGGGACGGACCTTCACTTCTCTGATGACGAAAGGCGCGTGCTGAAGGACCTTGCGCGATGCTCCATTGAGGAGGTGCTTTTCGGCAAGGAGGAGCAGGCCCCGGATATCCCTCGGACCCTCAAGAAGAAGATGGGCGCCTTTGTCTGCCTCAAAACCAGGGGCGAGCTGAAGGGCTGCATCGGTTATTTAAGGGCTCACGCGCCTCTTGACGAGACGGTAAAGCGTATGGCCGTGGAGGCGGCTTTCCACGACCCTCGTTTCCTTCCGCTCGATGCGCGGGAATGGAGGGATACCGAAATCGAGATCTCGGTGCTTACGCCCATGAAAAAGATAAGCGACTTGGGCGAGATAGAGGTGGGAGTCCACGGCATCTATATCGAGAGCGGGCCTTGCTCCGGGCTGCTCCTCCCGCAGGTCGCTACCGAGTACGGATGGGACAGACAGACTTTTCTCGATCATACATGCCTGAAGGCCGGCCTTGCGAGAGACGCGTGGCGGTCGAAGGGGACGAATATATACATCTTCTCTGCAGATGTGTTCTAATAAAAGGAGGGGCAGCTGGAAAGTGGGTCGCATGCGGCGCGGCAGCATGCGGCGGCGGGTACCAGCGAAGTGGGTTGCGCTAAGCGGCCCGCCCGGTAATGGCAGATGAGGAGCAGGTATGATCAATAAAAAAATGTCCATCGGGGAAGTGGTGAAAAAACACCCGGAGACCGTAGCGATCTTCGAGAGGCACGGCCTGGGTTGCCTTGGCTGCCAGGCGGCCCTTTTCGAGAGCATAGAACAAGGGGCCGAGGTGCACGGTGTAGACGTGGACCTCCTTATAAGCGACCTGAACCGGGAGATCCGTTCAGATGCCGCCGCCGGCAAAAATGTGCAGGACCGTTAAGGGATAGAAAGCCGCTTTACCCCCAACCCACGAGGATGTTTTTTGCCGCCCTTTCAGGGCCAATCCATGAAGAGGATCGCTACTGTCATTCTTGCTGCCGGGGCCTCAAGACGGCTCGGTTTCAACAAACTGTGCGTGCGGGTGAACGGAGAGGCGGTCGTTAGGAAGACAGTCGGCCTCTTTATGACGGCAGGTATGGGAGATATCGTTGTGGTAACCGGCTTCGAGGCCGAGAGGATCGAGAGGGAGCTTTTGGGACTCCCCGTGACGTTTGTCCATAATGAACGTCATCAGGACGGCATGTCAGCCTCGATCAAGGCCGCTCTGCCCGTGATCGAGGCGGCCGATCTCGCCATGTTTCATCTGGGCGATAAGCCTTTTGTCGAGCCCGAGGGTATCGTCAAAGTGCTGGACTCGTATGGAAGGCGGGATGCCTCTATCATCGTTGCAGCCCACGGAGGCATAAAAGGCCATCCCGTCCTTGTCGATCTGAGACGGCACAGGGAGGCAATGGGTGCGATCGAGGGTGAGGGCGGACTGCGGGACATGATAGATGCGGCGCACGGGGAGACGCTCTTCGTCGAGGCCGGAGAAGGGAGCATTCTCGACCTGGACACGGAGGAGGATTTAGCGCTCCTGGAGGGGAGGGGTTACAAGATTGAAAAAGGTTAGAGTGGAGGATGCGGTGGGGCTTATTCTCGCCCATGACATTACGGAAATCGTTCCGGGGAAGAAAAAGGAAGTGGCCTTTGACCGCGGGAGGGTTATTGAGAAAGGCGATGTTGAAAAACTTCTCGACTTGGGCAAGAGCCATATCTTCGTGACCGAAGGCAAAGAGAAAGAGGTCCACGAGGATGAGGCAGGAAGGCGCATCGCGAGGGCTGCCATGGACGGCAACGCGGAAATCTCCCCGGCCAGGGAGGGGCGCACAAACATCATAAGCAGGATAGACGGTCTCTTGAGGGTCGACCGCCGGCTCCTGGAAGAGATGAACAGGGTTACTCACGTGGTTTTCACCACGCTGCCCGACAGGTATCCGGTAAAAGCGGGCGACACCGTGGCAGCCGCGAGGATCATCCCCCTCTACATTGCCGAAAGCCTGCTGAGGCAGGCAGAGAGGGTCGGGAAAAAGGGGATCGTCAGAATCCTCCCTTTTGCCCGTCTGAAGGCCGGCCTCGTGGTGACGGGCACGGAAGTGGCCACGGGCAGGATTCCCGATGCCTCGTCGCGGGTCGAAGAGAAGCTTCAGGGGTACGGCCTGGAAATGATAGGGAAGAGGGTCGTCGTGGACGAAGTCGGCTCGATCAGGGACTCCATAATGGATTTGTTCGGGCTGGGGGCGGACATCATAATAACTACGAGCGGCCTTTCCGTCGACCCCGACGACCTGACAAAGGAAGGGATCGAGGCAACGGGGGCGCGGATCATCTCCTACGGCGCGCCGGTATTTCCCGGCGCAATGTTCTTGGTGGCCACGCTGCGCGGCCGGTATATACTCGGGGCGCCCGCCTGTGTTTATTACAACACCCACACCATGCTCGACATCTTGCTGCCAAGGATTCTGGCAGGCGGAAATATTACCGGCGCTTCGGTGCGCAGGCTCGCTGTGGGAGGACTTTGTTCACACTGCGCGACGTGTCACTACCCGAATTGCTACTTCGGAAAAGGGGTTTAGCATGAGGCAGCCTTTAATAGCGATCATGGGCGCCGGCGAGATGGCAACCGGGATAGCCCATCGTCTCTTCGAATCCCGTCTTACCTCCATCCTCATGACCGAGATAAAAAAGCCGCTGGCCGTTCGCAGGGGAGTCGCCTTTTGCGAGGCCGTATTCGACGGCGCGAAGGTGGTGGAAGGCGTGAGGGCGGAGCGTATCGGTGACCTCTCCGCCCTCGCCGGCGTCTGGGAACGCAAATCCATAGCCCTATTGGTCGATGAGGAAAGGGCCTTTCTGAAGGCCTTCGACGCAGATATCCTGATAGACGCTACCATGATGAAGAGACCGAAGGGATCGCTCAAGGGAGGGATGCGGGAAGACCGGCTCGTCATCGGCGTTGGGCCTGGATTCCGGGCGCCGGACCAGGTGGATGCAGTCATCGAAAGCAACAGGGGGCATGACCTCGGAAGGGTTATCTATGAGGGGGAGGCGGAGCCCCATACGGGTGTGCCCGGCGTGGTCGGGGGCGTTGCGGGTGAAAGGGTGCTTCGGTCGCCCCACGAGGGCCTGGTCAAG
>Ga0116108_1002208_pt1 | contig 9548 bp, 7 predicted proteins | sample June2015DPH_6_15_FD_88970 | JGI IMG/M metagenome (GOLD analysis project Ga0116108, IMG submission 88970) | Peatland microbial communities from SPRUCE experiment site at the Marcell Experimental Forest, Minnesota, USA - June2015DPH_6_150 | ecosystem: Environmental > Terrestrial > Soil > Wetlands >... | reverse complement strand
GCGGTGGTCGCCGCGCTGCGCACGCTGTCGCCGCGGCAGCGCGAGGCGGTCGTGCTGCGGTATTACGGGGACATGTCCGAGGCCCAGGTCGCGGCGGTGATGGGCATCAGTCCCGGCGCGGTCAAGAGCCACATGGCCCGGGCCATGACGGTGCTGCGCAGCGCACTGGGCAGTGAGACATGAGCCAGCGCGATCATGACGACGAGGAGGCGCTCCGGCTGGCCCTGCGTGCCGCGGCGGAATCGGTACACCCGGCCGACGACGGCCTCGAGCGGATCCGCGCCCGGCTGTCTGCTCCCCGTCCGTGGCTCGTCGCCTGGGCGCTGGCCGCGTCCGCCGAGGTGGCGGGCCGCGCGCTGAGCGGCCTGCTGTCCGCCCGGGCATGGCTGCGGGCGGTGCCCGCCGCGGTCGGCGAGCGGCGGCGCACGGCGCGTCCCGCCGCACGGCCCGGCGCACCGCGCCCGCCGCTGGCGTGGCTGCGCCCGGCGATCGTCATGGCCCTGGCCGTTCTCGTCGCGGCGGCGGGCGCTCTCTCGCTGACACCGCTGCCGCGCCAGGCTGTTTCGCAGGCCGCGGCCTTCTTCCGGTCGCTCGGCGGCACCGGCCCCGCGGGCGGCGGCAGCGGGCCCGGTACCAGCGGGCATACGGCGGGCCAGTCGCCGGGCCCGGCCGGCGTCGCCGGCACCGGGCGGGACAAGCGGAAGCACCGGCATGCGGCGCCAGGGCCAGCCCAATGCGTAGCTGCGATCTTTGCCAGCGGGGCGATCTGCCCGACGACCGCCGCCAGCGCGACCCCGAAGGCCAGCGCCAGCCCGACTCCCTGCCCCAGCGTGAGCGCCAGCCCCACGCGGACTCCGGCCGGCAGTCCCAGCTCCAGCCCGGCCAGCAGCCCCTCGCCCAGCCCGGATGCCAGCCCGACGAGCAGCCGCACGCCGAGCCCGAGCCCCAGCGCCAGCCGGACCCCCTGCCCGAGCCAGACCGGCAGCCCTGGCCCGTCTGTCAGCCCCGGCCCGACATCGAGCGTCAGCCCGGGCCCGACCGGCAGCCAGAGCCCGAGCCCGAGCCCGACTCTCACTCCGTCCCCGACAGCCAGCCCGAGCGACGCCGGCAGCCCGGGCACGGCCAGCCCGGGCACGGCGAGTCCGGGCCCCGCCAGCGCGGCCCCGGCCAGCGCGGCCCCGGCCAGCGCGCACCCCGGCAGCCGGGGGGCGGCCGGACGCCAGGAGGCCGGACGTGAGAAGGACAGCGACGCGCTGCCCGGCCTCTGGGCGGCACGAGAAGTGATCGCCGTCCGGGTGCTGGTCGCCATCGCCGAGCGCACGGCCCGCGGCCATCGCGGTGACCACCGGTCGCTCCCGCTCTGCCCGGCCGGCCAGGCGGCGAACGGCAGCGCCACGGCCGGGGACCCTGATGGGGACGACCGGTCGTTCCCGGCCTGCCCGACTGGGCCGGCTGAGGCCGCTGCCGCGGCCACCAGGCGGCCGGGCCTGCCGCGCTGGCCTGGCCGGGGAGACTGGCCTGGCCGGGGAGCCTGGCCTGGCTGGGGAGACTGGCCAGGCTGGGGAGGCTGGCAGGCAGCGCCGGATGGCGCCGCCGCGATGCTCGACTGGTCACTCATCCCGCGCGGGTGACGCCCGCGGCCGGCCCGATCCGATCGCCCTGCTGGAGGAGCAGGCCGCGTCCCGGGTGCCGGAGCTCGTGCCGGTCCGGTACGGCCGGATGATGGTCTCGCCGTTTGCCTACGGCCGGCGGTGCGGCCCGGCTGGCCGGCGGATCATCGGCCGCTACGTCGAGGTCCCCGCACGGGACTTCCCCGGTGACGATGCTGCCGGGCTATCCGGCCAGCTCACCGGCGCGGGCCCACGGTAGGTCAGGAAGATGATCACGGGGCGAGCGGTCAGCGCCTCCGACCTGGTGATGATCCGTGCTGCGCCGGGTCTGGCCGAGGCAGTGCGGTGACACTTAACCTGATCCGGTGGCTGGTGCCCTGGAGCTGGACGGCCTGACCCGCCGGTACGGGCCGGTCACCGCTCTCGACCACCTGTCATTCTCCGTTCCGGCCGGCCAGGTCGTGGGCTTCCTCGGCCCGAACGGGGCGGGCAAGACCACCACGATGCGGGCCGTCTTCGGGCTGACCGACCTGGATGCCGGCCGCGTCCGATGGAACAACGCACCCGTCGGGGCGGCGGAGCGGCGGCGCTTCGGCTACATGCCCGAGGAACGAGGTCTCTATCCGGGCATGCTCGTCGGCGAGCAGCTGGTGTATCTCGGCCGGCTGCACGGGATGAGCGCGGCGGACGCGGCGGCCGCGACGCGGGCATGGCTGGAGCGGCTCGGCGTGGCGGACCGGGCGGACAGCAAGGTCGAGGTCCTCTCCCACGGCAACCAGCAGCGCGTGCAGCTCGCCGCCGCGCTGGTGCACGGCCCCGAGCTGCTGATCCTGGACGAGCCCCTGGCGGGCCTGGACCCGGCCGGCGTCGACGCGATCGCCGGCGTGCTCGCCGCCCAGGCCAGGGAGGGCTGCTGCGTGCTGTTCTCCAGCCATCAGCTCGACCTGGTCGAGGACCTCTGCGAGACGGTCACGATCATCGACCACGGCCGCCTCGTCGTCAGCGGCAGGGTCGATGACCTGGCTACCAGCGGCCCGCGCCGGCTCGTGGTGCGGGTCGAGGGGGACCGCGACGCGGCCTGGGCCCGCCAGCTGCCCGGCGTCGCGGTGTCCGAGATCGACCGGGGTGCCGCCCGGCTGGTGCTCGATGAGCAGACCGACAGCGAGTGGGTGCTGAAGGCGGCGATGGCCGCGGGGCGCGTCACCGAGTTCGTCGTCCAGCGCCGCCGCCTGTCGGAGGTCTTCAGGGAGGCGCTGGCATGAACCTGCCCGAGGTGATCCTCCTGGTGCTGGTGGCGCTGGCGGGAGTGCGGCTGTGGTTCCGCTTCGGCCGGGGCCGGCCGGGCCGGGGCCAGCAGGGCCGGGCCGGCCTGCCGCGGCCAGCCGGCCCGGATCGGCCGCACGGCGCGCGGGCCGCGGCGCTGTCGCGGCTGACCGGCTACACCGGCCTGGTAGCGGCGCGGGAGATCCGGCAGCGGGTCCGGGGCAGGATCTTCAGGGTCGGCACCGTGCTCATCCTGCTGGTGGTGGCCGCCGCCATCGTGATCCCGGTGCTGAACAAGTCCAGGTCCGGCCCGCAGGTAGTCGGCATCGTCGGGAGCCTGCCCGCACCGCTGCGGGCGGCCGTCGTCGCGGCCGGCGCGACCACCGGCGCCGCCGTGCGCCTCGTGCCCGAGGCCGATCTGGCAGCCGCCCGCGCTGACCTGCGCTCGGGCCGGATCGGCCTCGCCATCGTCAGCGCCAGGGCCGTCCTGGTCAGCAAGGCGATCGGCGCCGCCGATACCTCGGCTGGCGCGCAGCTCGTCCGCGCGGTGTCCCGGACCCTCGGCGTGGATGAGGCGGTCCGGGCGGCCGGCCTGTCGGCCGCTCAGCTGACCCAGCTCGCCAGGGCCAGGCCGCTCCCGGTGACGAGCCTGCAGCCCGCGCCGCCCAGCGGGAGCACGCACGGCGCGTCGCTCGTCGGCCTGATCCTGGTGTTCCTGATGCTGACGCAGTACAACACCTGGACCCTCATCGGGGTGATGGAGGAGAAATCGAGCCGGGTGGTCGAGGTGCTGCTAGCCGCCGTCCGCCCGGTCCAGCTCCTCGGCGGCAAGGTGCTCGGGATCGGCCTGGTCGCCATGGGCCAGGCAGCGGTCATCGTCGTGTTCGCACTCGTGCTGGCCGAGGCCGTCGGTTCCGACCTGCTGCAGGGCACCGCACCCCTGGTGCTCGTCAGCACGCTCGCCTGGCTGGTGCTTGGCTACGCCTTCTACTGCTGGGTCTACGCGGCAGCCGGCTCGATGGCCGAGCGCCAGGACCAGGTGCAGAGCCTGGCCTTCCCGCTCAGCCTGCCCATTGTCTTCGGCTACATCATGGCGCTGACGACGGTGGGCTCGGGCAGCCCGTCCGCATTCTTCAAGGTGCTCGCCTATCTCCCGCCGACCGCGCCGTTCGCCATGCCCGTGCTGGTCGGCTTCGGCGCGGTCAGCTGGTGGGAGTTCGCCGCCTCGGCCGCGCTCAGCGTGCTGTGCACCGTCGGCGTCGCGCGGCTGGCCGCCGGCATCTACCGGCGGGCCATCCTGCGGACCGGCCGCCGGGTCCGGCTCCGCGAGGTGGTCTCGGCATCGGCCCGGTAGCACCCGGCGCCTTGCGCGCGCCGAGGGCGGACACGGCGGGGCACCGCCGGCTGGTCACTGGTAGCCCCTCACTGGTAGCCCCCGCTCCCGGCGCCGGCCGTGCCAGGCTGGCTGCCCTGCTGCTCCGTCATCCCTTTCCCCTCCCTGCCACCTGCATGGTGACGCGCTGCCGGCCACCCGTCATGCGCGAGTCTCGGATAGGAAGAGCGCCATGTCCCGGCTGAGATACTGGCACGGCTTCACTGGCCGGCACGGGCCACGTATGGTCGAGGAAGAAAGAGGCTGATGAGCGACCCTGAAGCAGTACAGCCGCTGACCCGCCTGGTGGACCTGCCGGGCCGCGGCACGACGCGGGTATGGGAGTGCGCGGGCCCGGGCGGCGCCGAGACGCTGATGCTGATCCACGGGGTGACCTTCACGGCCGAGCTGAACTGGTCGAGGGTCTTCGCGCCGCTCGCCCGCCAGTACCGCGTGGTCGCCGCCGACCTGCGCGGGCACGGCGACGGGATCAGGGCCGGATCGCGGTTCCGGCTGGAGGACTGCGCGGACGACATCGCCGCGCTGGCCGGTGTCCTGGATATCCCGCGGTTCGTGGCCGTGGGCTACTCGATGGGCGGCATGGTGGCGCAGCTGCTCTATCAGCGGCACGCTCCGGTGCTGTCCGGACTCGTGCTGTGCTCCACCGCGACCAACGTCGTCGGGGCGCCGGTGGAGAAGCTGGCCGCCCTCGCGCTGCCGACCATGTCCGCCGCCATCCGCTGGAACCCGATCCTGCAGCTGGTCGGCGCCGAGGTGCTCGGCACCGGGCTGCTCGGCCACATCGACGATCCGGCGACGGCCAGCTGGGCCCGGGCTCAGATGGGCAGGACCACGCTGGCCACCGCCGTCTCGGCCGTCCAGGCCGTCTGCGGGTTCAGCTCGGATCACTGGATCGGGTCGGTCGACGTGCCGGCCGCCGTCATCGTCACGGCCCGTGATCTCATCGTGCCGGCCAGCAGCCAGCGCGAGCTGGCCCGCGCCATCCCCGGCGCGTCGGTGCACGAGGTGGACGCCGAGCACGGCATGTGCCTGAACGCGCCGCAGCTGTTCGCCAGCGCGCTGCTCGAGGCCTGCTCGTCGGTCGTCCCGGCCCCGGCCCGCCAGGACGGCCTGCTCCGCCGGGCCGGGGTCCGGCGCCGGGCCGGCCTCGCCGCTAGGGCGCTCGCCGCCGGGGCCGGCCTGCCTGCCGGGACAGGGCTGCCTGCTGCGCCAGGCCCGCCTGCTGCGACGGAACTGCCTGCCGGGACTGAGCTGCCCGCCGGGACGGACCTGGCCGCTGCGCCGGAGCGGCCTGCCGGGACTGACCCGGCCGCCGGGACGGACCTGGCCGCCGGGACGGAGCGGCCGGCTCAGAATGGGCGGCCTGACCGGTGACGATGTAGCCGCTGCCGAGCGCGACCTCGCGGATTTCGATGCCGTCGATCATCTGCTCCAGATGATGCCAGGGCCGGTCAAAGCCGCTGAAGCTGCGCACGAACGGCGCATGCATCATCCGCACCTGCAGGTTCAGCGCCATCAGCGGCGCCGGAGCCCACTTGCCGCCGCCCGCCGCCACCCAGGCGCCGGGCCGGAGCCTGCTGAAGATATTCCTTAACGCATCCGGTGACTGCAGGATGTCGTGGACGGCGCAGAACAGGGCGGCATCCGCGGTCACCGCGATCTCCGCCTGCTCGGCCGGTGACTCCACGATCGTGACGTTCGGCCAGCCCTCGGCCGCGATCCGCTCGCGCGCGACCGCCGCCATCTCCGGCGACTCCTCGATGCCGACGACGCTGCCGCTGGAGCCCACTTTCTGCTGCAGCAGGCCGCTGCACAAGCCGGTGCCGCATCCCACGTCGAGGACCACCTGGCCCTCGCTGACCGGAAGGGCCTCGACGATGGTCTGGCGGTAGCGCTGGAACGCGCCGGTCCGCTGCTCGTAGGAACGGGCGTGCTCGCTATAGGCCGACTTGCGCGCGGCCGATCCGGCCGGCCGCTGCCCGGCCGGTGCTGTCGTGTCTGGTTTGCTCATGGTCTTCTTCCCCCGGCCCGCTCGCTGGGCGGCGAGCCTTCTCAGGTGCTGCCCGGAACTCATCCGTGCCAGCGCCCACGCTAGCCATGACGCACGGCGATCGGTGTTAACGGCCTGTGAAATCAAGTGAACTCTCGGCAACGGCGCGCTGCCGCGTCACGGGCGCCTCATCGTGCCGCAGACACCGCGGGCGTCGCCTGACCGGATACCAGGCGCACAATGGTCGCCATGGCCGGCGACAGGAGCGCGATGAGCAGCGATGAGCCCGCCGGGGTTGTCTTCCCCGCCGCGGCAGACGGGCGCCGGAGCACCTCAGCGCTGGGCAGGGCGGTCGTCGCCGACGCGCTGCGCCGGGTGGACCCGGCCGGGGCAGGGGATGCCGAGTGCGACGCGAACTGGCGCACGGGCTACCTGGTGCACTGCCGGCGACTCGTCGAAGCGGGCCTGGCCTCGAAGGACGCCGCATTGTCGATCGCGAGAGACGGGCTGCGGTCAGCGCACCAGCGGATGCGCGTGCTGACCGAGGGGGGCGAGGAGGCCGGGCTCGATGCGCTGCTGTCCGCGCCCGCGCGCCAGCCTGTCAGCACGGTCACGATAGCGGGCACCGGGGCGGCCGAGACCGAGCTGTCGCTGCCCTACCGCGGTGACTGGCTGCGGGGCAGCGCGCTGCTGCGGCAGCTGGACGCCTGGGCGGAGCGGGGCATCATCGAGCCGTCCTGCGCGGCAGCGGTCGGCGCGGTGGCCGCGCACCCGGAGTGGCTCCGGCTGCCCGGCCGCACCGTCGCCGTGCTCGGAGCCGGCGCCGAGGTGGGCCCGCTGCCGGTGCTGCTGAGCTGGGGCGCCCGGGTCATCGCCGTTGACCTGCCCGCCCCGCCGCTGTGGGAGCGAGTGCTGGAGACCGCGCGGCGCGGCGCCGGGACCCTGCTCGTCCCCGTGGCCGGCGGCCCAGGCCGCCAGCAGGAGCAGCAGGCGGCGGATGGCGCGGCCGTCGCGCGGCAGGCCGGCCTCGACCTGGCCAGCGACGTCCCCGCGGCGGCCGACTGGCTCGCCGCGGCTGACGGCCCGCTGGTGCTGGGCAACTACGTCTACGCCGACGGCGGCGCCAACGTGCGCGTCTGCGCCGCGGTCGACGCGCTCACCATCCGCCTGCAGGCCATGCGCGACGACCTCGCGCTGGCGTTCCTGGCCACGCCGACCGACGTGTTCGCGGTCCCCGATGACGCCGTCGCGCAGTCCGCCCGCGCCTGGGCGGGCCGGTCAGCGGCGGCCAAGCTGGCCGGGCCGCCGATGCGGGCGCTGTCCGGCGGCCGGCTGTTCCGGCCCGCCTACTCCCGCGGCAGCGGCCCCGGCATCAACGACAGCCTGGTGCTCCAGCAGGGCCCCAACTACGCGCTGGCCAAGCGGCTGCAGCGGTGGCGGGCCGCCGTGGCCCGCGCGGACGGCGCGACCGTGTCGATGAACGTCGCGCCGCCGACCCGCACCCGGTCGGTGCTGAAGAACCGGGCGCTGGCGGCTGCCTACGCCGGCGCGCACCGGTTCGGCGTCGAGGCCTTCGAGCCCGCCACCTGCAAGACGCTGATGGCGGCCCTGCTCGTGCACGACCTGTGCGCCGGCCGCGCGCCGGTGCATGAGCATCCGTGGCAGGACGAGGCGCACGCCGCCGCGCACGGCGGACTGTGGCGCATCGCCTACGCGCCCCGCAGCGTGCTCGGGATCGCGGCGGCCATCGGCTTCCGCGCCGCCAGGAACTGACTGGCCGGCCCGGGGCCTGGCCCGGCCTGCTTATGCGCCGCAGTGCAGCCGGTAGGCACCGGTCATGTAGGTGACCCACGGGCGCCAGTTGCGGCCGTCGTCGGAGATGACCTTGGCGGCGCGAGCATTGGTCGTGACGTTATAGCTCGACCAGTGCCCGTGGACGGAGTTAATCTGCCAGAGTCCCCGGTCGACTGTCCCATTGGAATCGTGGTCGACGGCGTACTGGTAACCGCCGGACTCGGCCATGGCCACGCCCTCGGCGATGCGTTCCGACGACTTGCCGCCGCCCACGCTCAGCCACAGGCGGCCGAGCTGCGCACAGCTGTAACTCGAGGTACTGGCGTTGGCCGCCGCCGCGGTCGCGAGGCCGGCGAGGGCGATGACGAGAACGAGGCCGGCGATTACCATGCTCCTGATTCTGGGCATGACTGTTTCCCCCCAGGAATGTGATGACTGGCATGCTGACGCTGCCCTGACAGAGGGATCAGCTCGCCAGCGCCAGGCCCGAACGATTAGTCAGGCACGGCTGGAAACGAGAGCACTAACCGGAGGCGATTTCCCAGCCGGGTATCACCAGGTAGAACACCGCCAGGAAGCGCCGCGCGTCCCGTCAGGGGACTGATATGACGTTTGTCACTGCTGGCGGAAAGCGGAATTTCCCGGCCGCCTCCTGACAGCACGGCGCGGCGGTCCCGCTTCATCTGCGCTGTCCCGCGCGGCCGGCTGTGGCAGCATGCTGCCAGCGGGACATTTGTGGCTGGCCATCCCCTCTGTCCCGGCACCGACAGTTCCGGTACGCCGCGGTTAGGTAAGCACCTGTGGCGGGAGCACTGACCTCGCACAGCCCGCGGGAGTTGTGATGACCACTTACCGGCTCGGGATCAACACGTGCTTCGCGGTCAAGCGCTGGCCGCAGCCGGAGCGCTGGGCCCGCCTGGTCCGTGATGACCTGGGACTGGACCTGGTCCAGCACACGCTGGACCTGGTCGACCTGGACACCACGCCGGCTCAGGTGGCCGGCCAGGCCGACTGGCTGCGGGCGGCCTGCGCGGCCGGCGGCCTCACGCTGCACTCGACCTTCACCGGGATGGCCGCCTACTCATCCAGCCTGCTCCTGCACCCCGATCCGGCAGCCAGGGACCGGGCCAGGGACTGGTACCGCCGGGTCATCGACTTCACCGCGACGGTGGGGGCCGGCTCGACCGGCGGCCACGTCGGTGCCTACTGCGTGGACGACTGGCAGCACCCGGTCCGGCGCCGGAAGCTGTGGGCGCAGCTCGGCGATGCGCTCGACGACCTGGCCGGCTACGCCTGCGAGCGCGGGCTGTCCGGCCTCATGGCGGAGAACCTCGCCGCCGCGCGGGAGCCGTCTACCCTGCAGATGATGGCGGCGCTGCTGACCGACGGGGACGCGGAGCATGTCCCGGTCAGCCTGTGCCTGGACGTAGGGCATCAGTGCGTGCCCGGCACGGTCGGCAAGGATCGCGACCCCTATGCCTGGCTGGAGCAGCTGGGC
>Ga0116108_1002207_pt1 | contig 9552 bp, 4 predicted proteins | sample June2015DPH_6_15_FD_88970 | JGI IMG/M metagenome (GOLD analysis project Ga0116108, IMG submission 88970) | Peatland microbial communities from SPRUCE experiment site at the Marcell Experimental Forest, Minnesota, USA - June2015DPH_6_150 | ecosystem: Environmental > Terrestrial > Soil > Wetlands >... | reverse complement strand
CCTTGGCCGACGCAGCGCTTCGCCGCCATGCATCCGAGCTAAGAGCCGTATGCGCTAATCAGCGCCCGTACGGATCCGTGCGGGGGGTGCCGGGTAACCGGTATCCCTACCGCGACCGCTACGCTTGCTTATATTCTTGTCACGATTGTGGAGGATGACTTGCGGCTTAACGCTCCAGCCTGAAGAGGAGCCGGCGCAGGTGGAGATCAGACCAAAGCCGATGGCTTACTCATACCTCAGCGCCACCATGGGATCGACCTTGGTGGCGCGTCGCGCGGGTAGGTAACATGCGCCGGAGGTCACGATCAACAGCAAGATCGTGACCGTAGCGTAGGCAAGCGGATCGATCGGATGAACCCCATAGAGCAGGCTCTGGAGATACCGTGCCAGGCCCAGTGCCGTGCCGATTCCAATCACCACGCCCAGGGCAACTAGTCGAATACCCCGTCCGAGGACAAGAGCAAGCACCTCGAGCGGCGAGGCTCCCAGCGCCATGCGGACTCCCACCTCGTGCGTGCGCCGCGCCACCTCGTGGGCAAGGAGTCCGTAGAGTCCGATGCAGGCTACCACCAGCGCAAGCAGAGCAAAGGCTCCTGAGAGCCACGCTACCAACCGTTCCTGGAATATCGTTCGGTTGATTTGCTCCGTTTGCGTCATAAGCTGAAAGATCGGTAGGTTGCTGTCCACGCTCCTCACGGCGCCGCGGATGGAGGAAAGTAGTGCCTTAGGGTCTGAAGCCGTGCGGACTTCAAATATCCCTCCGCCGGGCTCCATCGGGAAATAGAGGGTCGGTTCGATCCCCTCACGCAGGCTGTAATACTTTGCATCTCCCACCACGCCGACAATCTCCGCGTCGGGCGACTTTCCTTTCTCCAGGCCGAGCAACTGGCCAACGGGATTGTGCTTGCCAAAGAAACGCCGCGCGAAGGTTTGATTCACAATGACCACTTTCGTTTTCTTCTCAGATGCGTCCGCGAAATCGTGCGAGTTGTACGTTCGCCCGGCAAGCAGCGGGATGCGCAGGGTCTCAAAGAAGTTCGGGCCCACTTTGAGAACAGCAACCGAAGGAGATCGGTCTGGTTCATTGGCGAAGTAAATATCCTGCTTCCCGTACGCGCCACTCAGCAGAGGGACCGCCGAATATCCGACCGAAGTGACTCCAGGAACGGCGCTGAGACGCCGCTGCAATTCGGGGAAGAGACTCGCCAGCCGCTCGCCCTTGTAGCCGTTCAACTCGGGGTACACACTGAGGAGTACGACGTTGTGCGCATCAAAGCCAATATTCATGGTTGCGAGATTGATGAGGGTGCGCGCCAGCAGCGACGCGCCCACCAGGACGAGAATCGAAAGGGCCACTTGGGCGACCACAAGCACGTTGCCCACCCCGAATCTTCGGCCAATCAGGGCGGTCCCCGGAGGGCTGACGGCGCTTTCCTTCAGTGCCGGGGCCACGTTGATTCGAGTGCTACGCAAGGCCGGTGCAAGGCCGAAGAGAATTCCCGTGAGGGTGGTGATAGCCATCGTGAACCCGAGGACTCTCCAGTCGGGATGAACGTTGATCTCCAGAGGAGAATACCTGTTCGATGAAAGAAAGGCAGCCAAGGAACTCGCCCCCACGTAGGCAAAAACGATGCCGAGCAACCCGCCCGCCACCGCCATGATGAGGCTCTCCGTAAGAAGCTGGCGGATAATCCGCCAACGCTCCGCCCCCAGAGCAAAGCGCATGGCAAGTTCCTTTTCGCGTGCCGCAGCCCGCGCCAGTGTCAGGCTTGCCACGTTGGCACAGGCAATGAGCAGCACTAGCCCGACCGCTGCCATCAACAGAAAAAGCGCGTCCCCGAGTTGCTCTTGTAGAGTAACTAAGCCGTGTGCAAGGCTGACTAACTCAAGGTGCGGTGCGTCTTCCCATTTCAATAAGGGACTTCCACCGCTCGTGACGCCACGAGTAAAAACAACCTGGGATGCCGCCTCCGCTTGAGCGATCGTAACTCGGGGTTTGAGGCGGGCGCCTACCATAAGCCACCAAGAAGCAGCATCTGACACTTTCCGTACATGCTGGACCACACGGCCCTCGGTTGACAGCGGCAGCCACATATCATGCACGATTCCAGGGTCAAGGCCGAGAAAGGCGGGCGGCGCGACGCCCACAATGGTGAAGGGTATACCGTTCACAACAATCGACTTCCCGACCGCTGAGGGCTCCCCACCGAACTGTCTCTTCCAGTAGGTGTAGCTTAGGACGACGGCGGGAGAGGCGGTGGCTCCTTCATCGGAGACCCCCAGCACGCGGCCCCATGCGGCGCGAATACCGAGGGCAGGGAAAAAATCTCCGGAAACCAATTCGCCATCGGCGAAGCTCGCATTCCCATCGATGTTTACTCCTAGTTGTTCGGCTGGAACAAATGCAAAGACAGCAGCGAAAATATTCTTCTCGGCTCGCATCTGCTCGAACATTGGGTAAGAAAACGAGCAACCTGCAGGAATAGGCTTTTTCGAACCAAAGGCTTTACTTGGGCAGCCGCTCCACGCATAAAAGGACTCCGCTTCAGGCGACTGGCGGGCCTCCCATTTGAAGATAACTAGATGTTGCGGATTGGGAACCGGCAACGGACGGAGCATAACGGCGTCGATCAAACTGAAAACAGCCGTGTTCGCGCCAATGCCGAGGGCGAGGGTGAGAACGGCGATGGCGGTGAAGCCTGGGTTTTTGCGCAGCATGCGCAGGCCGAAGCGGAGGTCTTGCACGAGGTGGTCCCACCAGAGCCAGCGGCCGGATTCGTAGAAGCGCTCCTGAGCCCGGGCAAGGTTGCCGAAGGCGCGCCGCGCCGCCCTGCGAGCCTCCTCTTCGCTCAAACCCTGCTCTCTCAGTTGCTGCGTCTCGAGTTCGAGATGCGCTTCGATCTCCGCTGCAAAGTCGCTCTGCTTGCGCTTTCGTCGGAACATCGCCTTAACCCTTCCCGACCTCGGGTCCCAGAACCCGCCCGATGGCCGCTGCCAGTCGCCGCCACTTGGTCGTCTCTTTGACGAGCTGCTTGCGGCCCACTCGCGTGAGCGTGTAGAAGCGCGCCTTGCGGTTATGCGCGGAGGTCCCCCAGTCGGCCGCGATCCAACCCCGCTCTTCCAGGCGCTGGAGCGCGGGGTAAAGCGCTCCGTGCTCGACCAGCAGTTCGTCCTCGGACGTCTGCTGAATGGCGCGCGCGATGCCCTGCCCGTGCTGCGGGCCGAAGATCAGCGTGCGCAGGATCAGCAGGTCCAGCGTGCCTTGCAAGAGTTCCAGCCGGTCTTTCTCCTTTTGGGTAGACATGTAACCCAAGTATCCACACTTTGGGTAAGATGTCAACCCCAAAAGTTACGCGCCAGAGAGCCGGGACGAGCGTGCGCCACGGCGTTCATTCGAGGCCTTACGCCGGAAAGAGGCGCTGGCGCGAAAGCGATTACGGCCTCCAGTCCATCACTGAAGCCGCCGGGTGTATAGTGGGCTACGCATCCACTTGTACCCGGGTCGGGCTTCGGAGGCCCACGTTCATGAAAGCTTGTTTCCCAGGCACAATCTGGGCCAGGCGCCAAATCCAACTCGGAGTGAGCTGGGGAGTGAAATGTAGCTTGGAAAAAGGCTAGACAAGTCTCAGAGGCGCTGAAGACGCACACTTCTATACCTTGCAAGAGAAGCACGGAGCCTTGTACTGGTCCCGGGGGCAAGCACAGTTGAGATGAAGAAGCACTAGTCCTTGATTTTGGCAGGCCGAAACCCGTAAAGTAGAAGCCAGCAGTCAACTATTGAGAAGGCACTGATTCATGCAATGCCCTCAGTGTAGACACATCAATCCTGCCGCAGCAACTCGATGCGAAAAGTGTAATGTCCCCCTTGACTTTGAGGGCATGACAGCGACCAGCGGAGTGGCGGAAGGTTGGTCCATCCGCACACCCGCTGAGGGCGGGACGACCCTCGCTGGTTCCTCCCAGGCGCTGCAACCAGGGCATGTTTTGGGGGGGCGATATGAGATTTTAGAACTGCTCGGGCAAGGTGGCATGGGAGCGGTTTACAAGGCTCGAGATCGCGAGGTCGACCGGCTGGTGGCGCTGAAAGTGATTCGCCCTGAGCTGGCGGGGCATCCAGACGTCTTGCGGCGATTCAAGCAGGAATTGATCCTGGCGCGGCAGGTCACACATAAGAATGTGATTCGCATCTTTGACCTGGGAGAGGCCGAGGGGGCGAAGTTCATTTCCATGGAGTACATCGACGGCCGGGATCTGAAGAGTATTCATGCCGAGCGAGGGAAGCTCCAGCCAGAAGAAGCTGCGGAGATCATCGAGCAAGTTTGCCTCGCCCTGGATGCCGCGCACGCGGAAGGTGTGATCCACCGTGACCTCAAGCCCCAGAACATCATGGTGGACAAGCACGGTCGGGTTGTGGTCATGGATTTTGGAATCGCGCGCTCGAGGGAACTGTCCGGCCTGACGCAAACTGGCGATTTGGTGGGTACCCCGGAATACATGTCGCCAGAGCAAGCCAAGGGCGAGGAAATCGATTCAAGGTCTGACCTGTTCTCACTCGGTATTATTCTCTACGAGTTGCTTACCGGCATATCGCCGTATGAGGCTACAACCCCCGTCGTGGCCTTGTTGAAGCGCACCCAGGAGCGAGCCGTCCCGCCAGACAAGCTGGATCCTGCGATTCCGAAGTTCATGAATGACATCGTGGTCCGGTGCCTGGAGATTGACCCGCAGCGTCGCTATGCGAGCGCGCAGGAAATTTTGCAGGACCTCGAAGCCCGTCACGGCCCCCGCAGGGGCATCACCACTCTTCACATGCCGCGCTTCCGGATGGTGGAGGAGTTCCCGACGAAATGGATCGCGCCGGGGTTAGCCTTGATTATGCTCCTGACCATCGGCCTTGTGTTCCGTGGAAAAATCTTTGCGCCTGGGAGCAAGCCGGCGCAGCCGGCTATTTCCCTGGCGATTCTTCCTTTCCGCAACGCTTCGGGGGACCCCAAGCTCGACTGGCTGGGGACGAGTCTGGCCGAGATGTTGAGCACGGACGTGGGGCAGTCGTCCCACCTGCGGATGGTTTCTTCCGACCGCCTGCATCAGATTTTACACGACCTGCAAATATCGCCGGACTCGACCTTAGACCCCAATACCCTTCGCCGCCTGGCGGAATTCAGCAGCGCGGAGACCGTGGTCTGGGGGCAATATGCCAGGTTTGGAGATCAAATTCGTATCGACGCCAAGCTCCAGGACCTGAAGTACGACCGCACCGCAGCCCTCAAGGCAGAAGCTCCGAACGAGAAGGCGGTTCCCGAAGCCGTCGATCGTTTGGCCGAAGCCATCCGGCAAAACCTTACCCTCTCTCCGGCCATCGTCAAGGAGCTCCAGACGCAGTCGTTCAAGTCCTCCTCGAAATCTCTGCCGGCGCTCCGTTACTACAATGAGGGCCTTCAACTCCTGCGCCAGGGGAGATATCTCGAGGCCCAGAAGCAGCTCCAGGCTTCTATCCAGCAAGACCCGGAGTTCGCGCTGGCTTATTCCAGGCTTGCTCAGGCCGACGCCAACCTGGGCTACGACAACGAAGCGGAACAAGCAGCGCGAAAGGCTGTAGACCTGAGCGAGGCCCTGCCGCCGCAGGAAAAGTACCGGATTGTAGCCAGCCATGCGGGGATCATGAAGGACTACCCAAAAGCCATCGAGGCCTACGAGAATCTCGCCAAGGCTTCGCCTGGCGATTCTGACGTCCAGTTCGCCCTTGGCTCGCTCTACGAAGAGACCGGCGCGTTCCAAAAAGCTCGCGAGCACTACGCGGCGGTACTGAAAGCCGATCCGCAATCCGTGGAGGCGCTATGGAAGATGGGTTGCGTGGAGATCGAGGGCGATAATCCGCAGGGCAGTCTCGATTACCTGAACCGTGGCCTCACGCTCTCCATCGAACTCGAAAACGACGAGAAGAAGGCGCTGATTCTGCAAGCCATCGGCAACGCCTACCAGTTGATGAATAAGCCGGAGGAAGCTCTGCGCAACTTCCAGGAGTCGCTCGCTATCCAGCGCCGCCTTGGCCAGAAGCGGGGCGTAGCCGCCTCCCTGAACGGAATGGCCCAAGTCTATTCTCTCCTCGGCAAGCCGGACGCGGCCCTGGCTAGTTTCAACGAGACCTTGAAAGTGGAGCAGGAAATGGGCGCCAAGAAGGAGGCGGGCAACACGCTGATCGATCTCGCCAACTTCTACGAGGACCGCGGCCAGCACGACCAGGCGCTCAAAATGTACAAGGAGTCGCTCGAAATCCAGCGCGACGCGGGCGACGAGACCAATCAGGCACTGTGCCTGAACAATATCGGGAACTGCCATTTCTCCAAAGGCGACTACGAAGACGCCCTGACCTATTATCAGCAGGCTCTTCAGTTGCGCGAGAAATTGAAGGTCCCGAACGAAATCGCGGAGACCGTGCACAATTTGGCGGAGACGAACGTCAAGCTGGGGCAATACGACCAGGCCCTCAGCCAGTATCTTCGCGCCCTCGATCTCCACCGCAGCGCCGGCGACAAGCGAACCGCGGCCATCGATTCCTACGGCCTGGGGACATTGTATGGCCACCAGGGCCGCTACGGCGCGGCTCTGAATTCCGAGCAAGAGGCTCTCAAGACCTTTCGGGAGCTTCAGGACCGCAGCCCCACGATGGCCGACATTTTGGGCAGCTACGGCGGCGCGCTGGCCGAGGCGGGACGGTGCGAAGAAGGTCAGAAGACTCTGGATGAAGCGCTTAGCCTGGCCCGCGAGCTTAAAAGCCAACCCCGTGTTGCCCAGACACTGAACTTTCAGGGGGACAGCGCCTTCTATCGAGGCGACTTCAAGTCAGCCCAAACGCTTTACGGGCAAGCCCTTCAGGCGGCATCGCACACCAAGGATCGCGACCAGGTGCAGGCGTCCAAAATCGGCCTGGCCAAGGTAGCCATGCGGGAAGGGCGCTCGCGGGAGGCGATCAGCTCCTTGAAGGCGCTCGCTCAGGAAGCGGACAGCCTGGGACTGAAGTATCTATCGGTAGAGTGCTCCGTTGACCTGGGTGAGGCCTTGGTGAACAACAAAGATCATTCGCGCGCCCGGCAGGAACTCGAGCCTGCCCTGGGCAAGGCTGAAAAGCTGGGGTTACGAACTCTGCTTGCCAAGCACCACTACCTCCTGGCGACGGCCCTGCGCGCGACCGGTAATGGAACAGAAGCCACGCCCCATTATCGGGAGGCGCTACGATTGCTCGACGAAATCCGCAAGGAGGCTGGCGCGGAGAAGATAATCGAACGCGCCGACCTGAAACCTATCTACGCGGAATCCACCCGCTGGTCCCAGACCAACAAAGGCTAAAGAAAGCTGGGCCAACGGGGCCCGGCTCGCCGTCCACGAACCGCTCGGCTGGCGCACACATGGCGCTCTCTGCCACGTGTGCGAACTTGATCCTGAATTACGAAGTCGCACTTTGGATGCCGCACGCCAAGGCGGGCTGACAGAGACTCCTCGGGGCGATCTGATCCCGTGGTTGTCACCGTGGCCTAACTGATTTCGCCCGCTGCCGCGGGCTTTTCGAAGGTGTTCTCCCTCACGCCAAGGCCCCTTGTGCAGGCCCTTGATGGGCTGCCTGGGCATTTGAGCCCGCCTCGGCGGGCGGCATCATCTGGCCCACGGCGAAAGCCGTAGGGAAAAAGGTAACTAGAAATACTTCTCAAGCCCCGGTAGGGGCGACATAATCACGAGGGGCCGAGCGGGACTCTTATGTCGCCCGCCGCGGCGGGCTCACGCGCTACTCTGCGCTACGCGGTCCCACGGCTTGCGCCGTGGGCCGCATTATTGCGCCACTAACGTGGCTCAGACCCTGCCAAGCACGCTTACCTTAGCGCTTATGGGGTGGGGCCCCGAGGTTCCCCAGGGCCCTCGTTTCTCCTCTTTGTTACTTCACACCGAACATCGCCGAATGGGTACTTGGGTCACGCGTAATCGTAAAGTTCAGCGCCTGTTTGTTTTTTCCGCACGCCTGGCGCCCCGAATCGTCCGCTCTAATTTCCCGTGCCCGAAAGCGATATATTCTGCGGGCTGTTTTGGGCGTTGTCCTTAATCACTACGCTCCCCGACCGCAAAGCTTTCGACGTGGGCTTGAATGTGACCTTAATCGTGCAATTGGCCTTCGCCGCCAGCGTACCCCCGTTCACGCAGATGGTTCCCGTCGCAAAGGAGAAATCACCCCCGATGCTGAGTGTGGATAGAGTGAGAGACGTTGTGCCAGTGTTGGTGAGCGTCACCGTTTGGGCCGCGCTCGTAGTGCCCACCTTTTGTTTCCCGAAGTTCAGGCTGTAGCTACTCAGACTGGCCTGAGGATTGATCACCGTGGCGCTAAGCCCGACCGTCTGCGGGCTGCCAGGAGCGTTATCCATGACCTTCAGCACGGCTGTTTGCGGAGTGTAGAAGGGCCCCGCGACGAAGATTATGCTAATCGTGCAACTCTTTCCCCCAGCCAACGACTTCGGGCAGAGGTTAAGCGCGACAAACTCGTTGGAATTTCCTCCGGACACAATCGAAAGAAGAGGATCAGTGATCGTCATTGGCGCGTCCCCTTGGTTGGTCACCGTCACGTTCTTGGTGGTAATCGTGCCTAGATAGACCGTGCCGAAGTTCATGCTCGATGGCGAGACGCTAGCCAGCGGCCCGGGCGTCACCATGTAGGTCGCACTCACCGGTGCCACCGAGTTGCCGGCCACGTCCACCGCGCCGTTACAGGTTGCCGTAAAGCTCCCGACTCCCGGAGGGACTCCGCCGGTCAATGTGAGGCTTGCCGCCTTGGCAACTTTGGAGATGGCATCGGTGGTGTTACAGCCCGCAGTTGGCACAGCACCGAACGTGTAGGTGGCTCCGTTTGTGACACCAGTCACGCTGACGACCGGAGGTGTGGTATCGATCTTAACAGCCAGCGTTTTCGGGGCCTCCAGGTTGCCAACCTCATCCGTGGCCTGATACAAAATGGTCGTCACGCCCTGATTGGTGATCTGGAAAAGAGTGCGCCGTGCACCGTCGGCTGTGCCGCGCCGTTAATGGAATAGTCGATCTGTTTCACCAGCGTGTTGTCGGTCGACGTGAGGATCACGGTTACGGGGTGACAAACCACCCGTTGGCCCCGTTAGGCGTGGAGGGAATAGTAACGGCGGTAGTCGTCGGAGCTGTAGTGCCCGAGAAGGCACTGGTACAGTTCCCCGCCCCGAGGTCGACAACGGCCGTGTCCGTGTTCAAGGTCTTAGTCCCTCCCCCGATGGTGGTGTTGCTCGGGTAATACGCGTTCGTGATGACCGCTCAGTTCGGCTTATTGTCGTCGGCTATGATATAGCCTGGGCAGGATGGTGGCGACGGCGTCTCGTAGTGAGAGGTGAGTTGGATAGGAGTCGTCGGCGCGGTTATGTCGCAGGTAATGCGGTTGTGATTCGAGTCGAAGCACAGGTCCCTTATGACTATACAGTTGCCACCGGTATTCGCGATGACGGTGCAGGTCGTCGCGGCAGGGATAGGTGTGATGCCGCCGGACCAGTT
>Ga0116108_1002200_pt1 | contig 9577 bp, 10 predicted proteins | sample June2015DPH_6_15_FD_88970 | JGI IMG/M metagenome (GOLD analysis project Ga0116108, IMG submission 88970) | Peatland microbial communities from SPRUCE experiment site at the Marcell Experimental Forest, Minnesota, USA - June2015DPH_6_150 | ecosystem: Environmental > Terrestrial > Soil > Wetlands >... | reverse complement strand
TGCTCGAGTGCCACGGCCGGAACTCGCTCCGGCAGGCGGTGACGCTGTACGAGCGCGCGATCGAGCTCGATCCGATTGCCGACAAGCCCCGCTACCAGCTGATCCTCGCGCGGGCCGCGCTCCTCGAGACGGAGCAGGCGATAGCCCTCTACCAGGAGCGTCTCGCCGCGGCGCCGGACGACGTTCGCGAGTACCGCTTCCTCGCGAGCGCGTACCTCGCCGCGCACGAGTACCAGGGGGCGGCCACGGCGGTCGACGCCGGGCTCGCGCTCGCCCCCGACGACCGGACGCTGATCGAATGCAGAGGGAGCGTTCGGGCCGCGACCGGCGACCCGGAGGGCGCGCTCGCCGACTGGCGCCGCGCCGTCGAACTCGACCCCGAGCAGATCGGCCCGATCTACGGCAGCGCCTTCTTGCTCGAACGCGAGGGCCGGGTCGACGAGGCAGCGCAGGCGTGGCGCTCCATCGTCGACTGGCATGTAGCGCGCAACGACGAGTTGCACGCCGAGTGGCCGAAGCGGGAGCTCGCGAGGGTGCTGGCGAAGTGAGTCGCGCCGGGCGGCTGAAGCTCGTCTGGTTCGTGCCGCGCGAGGCGCTGGACGCGACGCGCGCCGCCGTGTTCGAAGCGGGGGCGGGGCGGATCGGCGACTACGAGCGCTGCTCGTGGTACACCGCGGGCACGGGGACGTTCCTCGCCGGCGAAGGCGCCGATCCCTCGATCGGGCGGGTCGGGCGCGAGGAGCGGGTCTCGGAGCTGCGCGTCGAGACGGTCGTGCCGGCGGAGCGTGCGCGCGACGTCGTCGCCGCGCTGCTGGCCGCGCACCCGTACGAGGAGGTCGCGTTCGAGCTCTATCCGCTGGCCGAGCTCGACGCGTGAAGGCGAAGCTGTTCACCGACGGCGGCGCACGTGGAAACCCCGGCCCGGCCGCGTTCGGCTACGTGCTCGAGGCCGAGGACGGCACCGTGCTCGCGGCGCACGGCGAGCGGATCGGCGTCGCGACGAACAACGTCGCCGAGTACCGCGCGCTGATCGCGGGCCTGGAGCGGGCGCTCGAGCTCGCTGTGCCGGAGGTGGAGGTGGTCTCCGACTCGGAACTGCTCGTGAAGCAGATGACGGGCGAGTACCGGGTGAAGAACGAGGCGCTGCGCGAGCTCTCGCTGCAGGCCGCGCGGCTGGCGCGGGGAATCGGCAAGGTGAGCTACAGGGCCGTGCGCCGGGAGCACAACGAGCTCGCCGACCGGCTCGTGAACGAGGCCCTGGACGGGCCGTAATTCGCAGGCGGGGCTATACTGGCCGCGCCACGCGGATGTAGCTCAGTCGGCTAGAGCGTCTGCTTGCCATGCAGAAGGTCGTGGGTTCGAGTCCCATCATCCGCTCTCTCGAAGGCCCTGGAAACGGGGCCTTTCTTGCCGGCTCAGGCAGCCTCGACCGCTTCCTCGACGGGCAGAAAGTCGACCTTGCTGCCCATTGCTGCCCAATCGAGCGCCGCATCGTAGGCGTCCCGCTGCGGCTTCGCCATCCGCTCGCACCGCGACGTTGCCTGCGCGTACACCCGCAGCGTGAACCGCGGGTCCTCATGGCCGAGCTGCGCGGCCGTGTAGCGGACGTCATCGCCGCACGCGCACCGCAGGCTCGCGTAGGTGCGCCGCAGGCTGTGGAACGTCAGATGCCCGATCGGCGCGATGCCCGCCTCGGCGAGCTTCACGTTCGCCGCCTCGACCGCGGGCGCGAGCACGTCGCGGCGGAGGCGCCACGCCTCCGCGTCGCCTTCAGGGGCCTCGAAACGGGCGTTCGCGTACGTTTCCCCCTTCCGAGTGTGGGAGAAAACGTCTACAGTGACGACTACACCCGTGTAGTCACGATTCGTTAAGGAGGCCGAACGTGCCGGGAGCGACTGTCCCAGTCAGGATCCGCGAGGACACGCACGAGACACTGCAGGACCTGAAACGCCAAACCGGCGAGCCCATGCCGGACCTTGTCGCACGGGCGGTCGACCAGTTCTATCGAAGCCTGCTCATCGCCGAGACGAACTGCGGCTATGCCGCGCTCCGCGCCGACGGCGACCACATCGAAGAGCTGGACGTCTTGGAAGGATCGCTCGCCGACGGACTCGACTAGTTTGGCAAGCCGGGGCGAGATCTGGCTGGCCGACTTCGAGCCCGTTCTCGGACACGAGCAAGGCCGCCAGCGCCCCGCTCTTGTGATCTCGAACGACCAGTTCAACAACGGTCCCGCAGAGCTTGTGATCGTCGTTCCGCTGACAACGACGGAGAGGGCGCGGATGCCACTCCGTGTGCAGATCGACCCGCCAGAAGGCGGCCTGCGCGAGAGATCCTGGGCTCTATGCGAGGCCGTGCGTTCGATCTCCACCAGTCGACTCGTAGAGGACGAGGCGTGGGGCGCCGTCTCGGCTCGCACGCTCGACACGGTCGCTTATCGCGTCAGAGCGCTTCTCGACCTCTGACCCCTGCTCGGCGGTGTGCGCCCTCGGCCGGGCCGCGCGATCCGAACGCCTGCGCGCTGACACACGCCCTGGCAATGCGACGCTACGCGACCGCGACCCCTCACGCTAAGACGGCCGTCCATGACCAGTCCTCAAGGCAGGCAGGGGGTAGCGGGTCCTAGCCAGGTAAAGCTGCGTCACGAGTTGCAAGGCAGGCTCGCGCACCGCTTCGACGCCAACTATCTCCGCGAGCGCAGCAGGCACGTCGAGGCACGTCTGCTCGACGAGGCCCTCGCCTGGATTCCGACGCCGCCTCTGGGCGGCCGCGCCAGCGGCGCGGGAATCGAGGGGTGCGGTTGCGCGGCGAGAGCCGGGCGGAATCGCGGCGGCCACGAGGCCGAAGGAGGACGGGCGGCGGCTGCTCTGTTGGTCGCTCCGAGATGGCGGCGACGTGTCTTGACAGTCGAGGCGTTCGGGCGTAGGTTGAGAAATCGATTTCTGAAATCCGTTTCAGAATGGCTAAGCAGTCACTCCGCATCCGCGATGTCGCGCGTCACGCACGGGTCTCCCCGGCGACCGTGTCCCGGGTTCTGACCGGCAACGCGACGGTCAGGGCGGACAAGCGGGAGCAGGTGCTGGCGGCGATCGAGGCGCTCGGCTACCGGCCCAACCGGCTCGCGAGCAATCTGCGGCGGCAGCAGGCCGACATGATCGGCGTGGTCGTCTCCGACATCGAGAATCCGCACTTCACCGAGATGGTGCGTGCGGTCGAGGACGCGGCGTACCTAAGCGGCCATCGCGTGCTGCTCTGCAATACGGACGAGAACCCGGCGAAGCAGGCGGACTACCTCGGAGTGCTCGCGGAGGAGCGCGTGGTGGGCGTGATCCTGTCGCCGACGGACGCCGGCGCGCCGGAGATCGTCGAGCTCCTCGACCACGGGATCCCCGTCGTTGCCTTCGACCGCGCGGTGGCCGACAGGCGCGCCGACGCGGTCGTGGTGAACAACACGGCCGGCGCCCGCCTCGGCGCCGAGCACCTGCTCGGCTGCGGACACACGCGCGTCGGCTACATCGGCGGTCCCCGCACGGTCGAGACGGCTGCGCTGCGCCTCGTCGGCTACCAGCAGGCGATGGACGCGGCCGGGCTCGGGCCGCGAGTCGCCGACGGCGGCTTCCGGATCGAGGGCGGACGCGAGGCTGCAGCGGCGCTGCTCGATGACGGGGCGTCGGCCCTGCTCGTCGCGAACAACCTGATGGCGATCGGTGCGCTGGAGGCGATCCGGGAACGCGGGCTGCGCGTCCCAGACGACGTGGCTATGGTCTCGATCGACGACCCGTTCTGGGCCGGGCTGATCGACCCGCCGCTCACAACGCTCGGGCAGCCGGTCCGGCTGATGGCCGAGGCGGCCGTGAAGCTCCTGATGGGGCGCCTCGCAGGCACGCGGAGCCGGCGCAAGCGCCTCGTGTTCGACTTCGAGCTCCACCACCGCGGCTCGTGTTGCGTGGGCGTGAGCTGAGATGGGCGACCTGCTGCTCGGGCTCGACATCGGCACGTCCAGCTCCAAGGCCGTGCTCACCAGCGGCGGCGGGCTCGTCGTCTCGGACGTTAGCGGGCGCTCGCAGGACGTGCCCGAGCTGACGATGGGCGCCGCGTATGGCGACGCCGCGCTCGCCGCGGCCTGTCTCGAGCTGGGGCCGCTGCCGACGACCTGGAACCGCGTCGCCGAGACGGTCGTCCCGGCCCCGGCGCGGCGCGAAACCTACGACGAGCTCTACCGGATCTACCGCGACCTCGACACGGCAACGGGGTCATATGCCCACAGACTCGCGGCGCTCCAGCTCGCGAGCTTCTCGGCCTCCGCCGCGGCGAGCGTGCAGGGGCCCGACGAGACGGAGGTGAGAGACGGGAAACGGTGCATGGAGACAGGGGGAAGGCAACCGCCCAGCACGTGGGCACACTCGCGAATCAACAAACCGAGGTGAGATCAACATGGAACATCGCAGCACGCGATTGACCCGTCTGGTTCCTGCGCTCGTCGCAGCGTTCGCCCTGCTTGCGGCGGCATTGGCGGCCGGCGCAGCGGCGAGCCCGTCAAAGACGAGTTCGACGCACAAGTCCTTCTTGCTCGGCGTCGTCTCGATCTCGACGACCGACTACGGTAACCACGAGACGATCGTGGGCATTAAGGCCGCGGCGAAGAAGCTCGGCTGGACGGTCGACGTGATCGACGCCAACGGCAGTGCAGACACGGCTAATTCGGCGATCGAGACCCTCGTCTCCCGTCACGCGGGGGCGATCTTCGACCTCGTCTTCCCGACGACCTCGCTCACAGCGGGCCTGAAAGCGGCGAAGGCCGCGAAGATCCCGGTGGCCACCTGGGGCGGCGGCCTCGGTACGGGCGTCGTCGTCACCGACGGCAGCGGCGGTGTGTTCGCGACGCCGATCGTCAAGTACATGGTGAGCCAGATGGGCGGCAAGGGTTCGATCCTCGCGCTCACCTACCACGTCGGGCTCGTCTGCCGGAACCGGGAGGAGGTCTTCGATACCGTCCTGAAGGCCTATCCGAGCATCAAGGTCACCAAGGACGAGATCCAGATCCCCGGCTACCAGACGCAGGGCCCGCAGTTCGCCACGGGCTGGCTCGCGGGGCATGCCAAGGGCTCGCAGCCGCTCGCGATCTGGGGCTGCTGGGAGGACCCGACGATCGCGGCCCTCTCGGCACTGCGTCAACAGGGCCGGACCGACGTGAATACGTACGGCGAGAACGGCGGCCCGACTGCGATGAGCGACATCCTGCACGGGACGCTCACGGCGACCGAATGGGAAGATCAGTACCAGGAGGGCATCGACCTCGTCCAGCAGACCGTGGCGGCGATGAAGGCCGGCGCCTCCTGGAAGCCGAAGCAGATCGAGGTGCCGGGCGTGCTCGTGACGAAGGCCAACATCCACACCTTCCTCAAGCAGCATCCGGGGCTCTTCCCGGGGCTCAAGTAGGGAGCGGACGCGGCATCGCTCTCGTGAGGACGCGACGGTGACAGACGATCCCGAATCCAGCTGGCTTTCCGTGCGCGGCGTCTCCAAGCGGTTCGGGGGCGTGCAGGCGCTGCGGAACGTCTCGCTCGACCTGGCTCGCGGCGAGGTGCACGGGCTCGTCGGCGCCAACGGCGCCGGCAAGAGCACGTTGATCCGCACGCTCGCGGGCCTCGTCGCACCGGACGAGGGAGCGATCGTCGTCGACGGCACGTCCCACGAGAAGCTCTCCCAGGGACGGTCGAAGGCGCTTGGGTTTTCCTTCATCCACCAGGAGCTCAGCCTCGTCGCGCACTTCAACGCGGTCGAGAACGCCCTGCTGGGGTTGGCCAAGCCCAAGCGCCTCGGCCTCGTCAGCTGGACCGCCGCCGAGCGCCGGGTCCGCGGCGCGCTCGAACCGCTCGGTTGCCGTTTCAGCCTGAGACAACCTGTCTCGACCCTGTCGCTCGCCGATCGATGGCTCGTCGTGATCGCGCACGCCCTGCTCGCGGACGCACGCCTGATCGCGATGGACGAGCCCACGGCCTCGCTGGCCGCTGAGGAGTCCGAGCGGCTCTACGGGATCGTCCGCCGGCTCGCCGCCGACGGGATCACGGTGGTCTACGTGTCGCACAAGCTCGACGAGGTGCGGGCGCTATGCGATCGGGTCACCGTCTTCCGCAACGGCGAGACCGTCGTCACCGTGCGTCCCGCCGACGTCTCGCGCAAGGATCTCGTCACGCTCATCGTCGGCCACGAGCTGCCGCACATCTGGGTGGGGAAGGAGGGTGCGGCCGACGTCGAGGAGCCGCTGCTCCGCGTCGAGGGCATGACCCGCCTGCCGGCGGTTCGGAACGTGTCGCTATCCCTGGCGCGGGGCGAGATCCTCGGGCTCGCCGGACTCGTCGGCGCCGGCCGCACGGAGCTCGCACGGCTGATCGTCGGCGCCGACAAGCGCGAGGCGGGCCGCGTGTACCTCGACGGTTCGGAGCTCCAGATCGACTCGCCGCACGACGCGATGCGCAGCGCAATCGCATACGTGCCCGAGGAGCGACGCTCGCAGGGGCTCCTGCTCAGGAAGTCAGTCGACTTCAACATCGCGCTTGCGAGCCTCTCCGAGCTACGGCTCGTGGCGGCGCTGCCGTTCATCAGGCGGGCCCGATCCGAGGCGGTCAGCCGCGAACTCGTCGAACGGTTCAGCATCCGCACGCCGTCGCTCACCACGCCCGTCGGCTCGCTCAGCGGCGGCAATCAGCAGAAGGTGCTCGTCGCGCGTTTCGTCGCCACCCGCTGCCGGGTGCTCATCATGGACGAGCCGACCCGCGGGGTCGACGTCGGAGCCCGCGAGGAGATGTACCGAGTGATGACCGAGCTGGCGCAGCGCGGCATGGGCGTCGTCTTCATCTCGTCTGATCTCGAAGAGCTTGTCGGCCGCTGTAACCGGATCATCGTGATGTCCCAAGGCGAGGTCGTCGCCGAGGTCGACGGGACGGCGACGAGCAAGGAGGAGCTGACCCACCTGTCCTACCTCGTAGCCCGAGAAGAGGCTTTGGTCGCATGACGAACTCCGAATCGACGGTCTCCGCCGCGCCGCAGCTCACGGAGGCGCCGCCGACAGCCGCGGCCGCCGTGGCGCGCACGCTGCCGCGCCTCTCGCGCATTCTGTTGTTCGTCTCGAAGTACGGGACGCTGTTCGCCCTCGCAGGGTTGCTGGTCGGCTTCTCGGTCGCGAGCCCAGGTGTCTTCCCGACCGTGAGCAACTTCGTCAACATCATCAACCAGGTCTCGCTCACCGCGATCATCTCGTGCGGCCTGACGATTGCCATGATCGCGGGCGAGTTCGATCTCAGCGTCGGCTACCACGCGAGCTTCGCCGGCGTCTTCGTCACGGGTTTGATCTCAAAGGAGCATCTTTCGCTCACGCAGGCGATCCTGGTCACGCTTGCGGTGGGCGCCGCGATCGGTCTGGTCAACGGGTTCCTGATCACGAAGGCGCGGATCAACGCGATCATCGCGACACTCGGCGTCGGCACGCTGCTCGTCGGCTTCTCCTATGGCTACTCGCAGGGCGTGCCGTTCTCGACGGGGCTGCCGAACAGCTTTCTCAACCTCGGCGCCGGCAAGCTCTGGCACATCCCGCACAACATCATCGCCATGGTGATCGTCGGCGCGATCCTCTGGCTGTTCGTCAACAAGACCGACATCGGCCATTCGACGCAGGCGGTCGGAGACAACGCGGAAGCGGCTCGGCTCTCCGGTATCCGGACCGACCGCGTCAAGACGATCGCGTTCGTGATCTGCGGGCTCGCGGCGGCGCTCACCGGGATCCTGCTCGCGTCCCTCGTCGGGAGCGGCACGATCGGCTCCGGGGACAGCTACCTCTTGAGCGCCTTCGCTGGCGTCTACCTCGGCTCGGCGACGATGCACGACGGCGAGTTCCACATCATCGGGACGATCGTCGGCGTGCTGATCATCGGCGTCGGATTCAACGGGCTGAGCATCTTTGGCCTGTCGACCTTCTACCAGTACCTGTTCAACGGTGGTGTCCTGATCGCGGCGGTCGGGCTGAGCACCGTTGCGAGGAGGTATGCAACGCGATGACGACGGCAACGACGGTGCTCCCGCGCTACTCGGAGCTCCCGATCGACGCATCCAAGCCGGCCCGCTCCGCCTGGGGTGTGTTCGGGGACGACGACGAGATCGGGACGATCAACCTGCTGACACCGGAGCGGGTGCTCAGGGCGGCTGCGCTCGTGCGCAAGGGTGCGGTCTTCTCGCTCAACTGGGACATCGAGAAGCCGAGCCCGCCGGTGCTCGGTCGGCGGCCGCTGACGCACACCTACATCGACCTGAAGCCGGGCAGAGACGACTACTACGACAGTCTCTACCCGCAGGCATCGAGCCAGTGGGACTCCCTCTGCCACATGGCGCACCCAGAGCACGGCTTCTACAACGGGCGGCAGGCCGCGGACATCACCGGCGTGCCGGGAAGCCGTAACGGCATCGACAACTGGGCCCGTCGCGGCATCGCCGGCCGCTTCGTGCTCGCCGACGTCGAGCGCTGGCGTTCAGGGCAGGGGCGTCCGGTCGACAACGCCGAGAAGGACGTGATCACCGTCGACGAGATCGACGCGACGCTCGAGGCTCAGGGAACCGCGCTCGAGGTCGGTGACGTGCTGCTGATCCGGCTGGGCTGGATCGGCTGGTACGAGCGCCAGAGCCAGGTCACACGCGACGCGCTCGGCGCGATGCCCGTGCCCGGCATGAAGACCCCGGGGCTGTCCGCGGAGACGCAGACGGACGAGTGGTTGTGGGACCGGCACGTGGCGGCCGTGGCCTCTGATGTGCCCGCGCTCGAAGCGCTGCCGTATGAGCCGACGGTGGAGCGGTTCCTGCACTGGCGCGTGATCCCGCTGCTCGGGCTCGCTGTCGGCGAGATGTTCGTGCTCGATGCGCTCGCGGACGACTGCGCCGCCGACGGGGTTTACGAAGGGCTCTTCACGGCCGCGCCGCTGCACAAGATCGGCGGCTCCGGCTCCCCTGCGAACGCGCTCGCAATCAAGTGAGGAGGACGTGGCAATGAGAACCAGCCCGGTCGGCCTCGTCATGCTGAACGACGGGCGCGCGCACGTGAACGAGCTGAACGAGGCCGAGAATCAGGCCGTGCTGCGGAGCTGGGCGGAGGCGCTCGCTCCGAGGCTGCTCAACATCGACGGTAGCTCGGCCGAGATCGTCGTCGGCGAGCGAACGATCACGAGCGTTCGTGTCGCGCAGGACGTCGGCGAGCAGCTTCGCCGCCGCGGCGTGCGCTCGCTCATCCTTTGCTTCAACGTCTGGAACTTCCCGTATCTCGTCTGGCCGCTTGTGCAGACCGTCGGCCACGAGGTGCCGCTTCTCTCGCTTAGCAACAACAACGGCGCGTATCCGGGCAACGTCGGCCTGCTCGCAACGGACGGGGCGCTCCGCCAGGCCGGCTTCCGGACGCACCGCATCGTCGGCGAACTGGACGACGAGGAGACCCAGAGCGCGGTCGCCGACTGGGTGCGCGCCGCCCAGGCGCTCACCACCATTCGCGGTGAGGTCTACGGCCTCTACGGCGGTCACTCGATGGGGATGGAGACAG
>Ga0116108_1002197_pt1 | contig 9584 bp, 6 predicted proteins | sample June2015DPH_6_15_FD_88970 | JGI IMG/M metagenome (GOLD analysis project Ga0116108, IMG submission 88970) | Peatland microbial communities from SPRUCE experiment site at the Marcell Experimental Forest, Minnesota, USA - June2015DPH_6_150 | ecosystem: Environmental > Terrestrial > Soil > Wetlands >... | reverse complement strand
TGATGTCCAGGGGTTGCAGGCCTTGAGCGAGGCCGGCGTAGCTGACCTGGAGCAGTTGCGACTCGGTCTCATCGAGGACGCCGATGGCATCCTGGCTCTGGTCGGCAGCCTTGGCGATGGCGGCTGAGCAGATGCCCATGAGGCGGCGCAACATGCTCTTGTCTTTAACGATGCGGACGTAATCCTCGATGACCGGACGGCGGGGCAAACCCTCAGTGAGGGAGGCCAGGTAGGCGACGCCGCCGACGGACTCGACCTCCTTGTAGCGCGCCAGCTCATTGGAGAGCGTAACAATGTCGATGGTGCGGCCGGTGTCGATCAACTCGCTCATGCGAAGGAAGATGCGGCGATGCGAGTCGAGAGAGAAATCGTCGGCCTTGAGGGCTTCGGCGGCCTCGGCGTGGGCGGCGTTATCGAGCAGGATTGCGCCGAGGATGGTCTTTTCCGCATCCAGATTCGCGGGCAGGCCGGCTTCGAGGGTGAGGTCGGGGACAGTCGCCATAGGAAAGAGTGTAGGCCAGAATCCCCCATTGGCAAGGCTGTGCGAATCCGGCGCGTAACTGGAAAATTAGGAAATCGAATACAGTGACGCGGCTACGCGAAAACAACCTCGTCAGGCCGGAATCCGGCTGGCGAAGCGCCGCAGCATCAGTGAACGACGATGGTGATCTGCGCGCTGTGCGCGATGCCGCTGGCGGTGCCCGTGACGAGCACAGTGTAGGTGCCGACGGGCGTGCCGGTGAACCCACCGCCTCCACCACCACCCCCGCCACCCGTGTTTCCACTGCCTCCACAGCCGGATAGGATGGCCACGGCCAGCAGAATCGGGAGACAAGCCACGCCAATCCACCGGCGCCTGCGCAGCGGAAGAACGAGTATGACGCAAAACGCCAGAGCGGATGCAGGCAGCCAGTGGCCGCCTCTGGGCACCGGCGAAAGCTTCGAGGACGTGCCGGAAACCGCGGCTTTCACGGTAAGCGTCGTAGATGCCTGTCCGTTGACGGTCACTGTGGCCGGGTTGAGGCTACAACTGATTTGGCTCGATGATGGCGTGCAGGAGAGTGTCACTGTCCCGTTGTAGCCGTTGAGAGAAGCCAGGTTGAACCCGGCGGTTGCGGAGCTGCCGGACTGCACCGTTAGCTGCCGCTGTTGCGGAGCGAGGAGGAAATCAGTCGTCTGCGCAAGATTGATCTGGTAGGTAAGCTGGACGGCCGACGATTGGTACACGCTGTCTCCGGAGTAGACAGCTTTGAGCTGGCTCGATCCGAGATCAAAACTCAAGCCTTCCGCCAATGCGGTCACAGTGGCGCTATTCGCTCCGGCAGGCGTGAGCGTGCCGCTGGTGATTTCCACGCCGTCCTCGAAGAAATCAACGGCGCCAGTGGGTGGAGTCGTCAAACCAGGTGCGGCCGTGACAGTGGCTGTTAAGTAGACGCCGGTCCAAAAAGTGTTCTGCATCGAGGGAGGGTCTGCGGTGATGACCGTAGTTGTGGGCAGCAGCGGCGCGGGCGGCGCCGTGGCAACCACGGTATAGGTTAGACCGTACTGGCCGAGTGGACCGGCCGGGGCCGAAGAGGTGTTGGGCAGGGAGTTTGCGTCACCGGCGTAGGATGCCGAAACCGGGTATGTGCCGGCGGGGAGATTTTGAAATACGGCCTCACCCGAGAGTACCGGCAGCCCTACAAAGTCCACCGATCGCGTGATCAGCCCGCCCGGGACGAGTGTGATGTTTTGAGAAAGGGAGCCCACGTTGACGATGACAGCGCCAGTAGGCACGTGGCAATTGGCCTCGTAGATTTGCACCTCTACACGCAAATTGTCGCCAGCGCTGAAGGTGCAGGTTGAAGCAGTTCCCGGACAATTTGCGGCAGGCCAGGCGGACATGGACGGGGTTACCTGGGGCACGATTAAGGTGTAGGGCGTGGCCGTCGAAGGAGCGTAGCTGGCGTCGCCAGAGTACGTTGCGCCGATGGTGTGGTTGCCCGCATTGAAGGTGGAGGGCGGAATCCAGCCTGCATAGCCGAAGGAATTGAGGGCGACTGTGGCCTGGGGCGTGCCGTCCACTGAGAATGTGACGCTGCCAGTGCCGGATCCAAACGAGGTTCCGGACGAGGGCCAGGAGCCGTTGACGATGGCGAGCGGCGCGACTTGGTAGTACGAGAAGCTGGACCCGCTGGGATATGGGCCCCAGGGTCCGAAGTTTGTCGACTCCTCGTAGACCGCCTGATTGGGATTGATCAGACATGGAGCGGCCGGGTTCAGCGTTTGTCCCGGGACTGCGAAGCCATAGAGGTTCACGGTGCTGCCGACGGACGTAATCATCACTGACTGCGGCGCGGACTGGCTGGCTTGGAATGTGCCGTCGCCGGCATACTGCGCCCACACCTGGTAGGTGCCACCGGGTAAATTGGCGAGCGCGCCTGTAGCTGAACCGTTGCTCAGCACGAAGACGCCAAGTGGCGGGGCCGATGCGGAAGTTGGTTCGGCCAGAATCGTCACGTTTCCCTGTGGAGTTCCACCGCCTGAGGAGGACTTGACGTCGATGGTGACGGCGACTGTCGCTCCGACCTGCGCGGTGGTGGGAGAGATCTGCAGAGTGGTTGTGGTCGGCTTGAAGGTGATGGAATTCCAGTTGTCGACCAGCGCGCCGGCGTCTACCGATCCAAGGCCGCTGGCAAGATCGTAGCCAACTCCCGCGGAATACTTTTGCAGGGAATAGAGACCGTCGCCGTTGGTATCGAGTGAGCAACCGGGCGATCCTTCGACACAGGTCATGTTGTTGCTGCCGAGCGTGATGTCGTGGAAGGCCGAGGGCGCCTGGTGAGCCAGAGGATATAGGGTGAAATTGGCCTGGCCTTGACGACCATACTTCTGGTTCACGAGCGCCATGATGCCGGCCATCGCCGGAGCAGAGGCCGAAGTTCCGCCCACCAGCGTGATCTGTTCATCGCCGCTCGCATCCGCCGCGCAGTCGCCCTCTTGGGCGCAGATTGGATAGGCGCTCAGATTCGTCCCGGCGGCCGCGAAGAGCGAGACGTCGGGAATGTCGCGCACGCCGTCACCGGGTACGCCCGTTCCACTTTGCCAGCTCGGCTTCGCATAACCGTAAAGAGCTTGGGCCCCAACATTGCCGCAAACGAACGGCAGACCGCTGCCCGACGCATTCTCTGTGGAATCGATGCAACTGCTGGCTCCGCCTCCACCGGCAGGAATGGATTCCCCGGAGTTTTGGACGTAAGGGCCAGTTGCATTCAAACCGTAAACCGTGTCCCAAACTTGTTCGGGCAATGGAGCTTTCAGCGATCCGTTATCGGCGTCATTGGTCTGGTTCCAAAGGCTGGCCATGCTGGCGCCGCCGGTTGCATAGTCGCTGTAATAGAAGTCCGTGCCGCCGACAGCAACATCCCAAGGCGTGGAGGCCAGCCCGTTCACAGCCAGCCCGTCCTCGGTCGTCCATTGGTCGTTGGCGTCGTCGCAGCCAGCCGAACCGCTGTCGCCGCTCGAAACCAGGATGGTTTGCCCTTGCGCCGCGGCCTGCTGCCAAAGTGCTGACCAAAGCGCATTGCCGGACTGCAACAGGAAGCCTTCGCAATTGCCGAAGCTGACGCTGAGCACGCTTGCCTGATTGTCTTCCACGGCGCGCAAAGCCGCCATATAGAGCGGATCGACGGCATTGGAGTTGTTGGGATTGCCGGTGAAAAGGCCGCTCGAATTGCCGATGTAGAGATCGACCTGGACCCCGGGAGCCACCGCGCCAGATTCTTCCACGTCGAGGTAGGCTTCGACATCGACGCCTTCCAGATCGCCGGGGTCGGAGCCATCGATAACGAGCTGCGGAATCCCGCTGGAGAGGCTGAAGAGCTTTTGATAGGCCTCTACCAGGCTGAGATCGATATTCGATTCGTTGATAATACCGATGGTTTGGCCGGCGCCATTCACTCCCGCTTTATAGAGCGGCGCCAGGTCGTACTGGGTGGCGAAATCCTCGGGAGCCAGAGCGTATACCGTAGATTTTCCGTTGGGAAGTGTCCAATGTGGAGTGGCCGTGTGGCTTTTGCGCGAATACGTGGCCTGCCCAAGAACTCGCAGCATGGGTTTAGCACGGAAGTCGTTCATGGGCGAGATGCCCGCGATCAGCGGCGCGAGTGCGGCGGGGATCTTCACTTCGCCAGCGTTTGCATAATGCGTTTCGCCGTTGACGCTGTACTGGTGGATTTCTGTATGGAAGGCATCGCGGATCGCGCCAGCGGTACCGGAAAACTCGATGAATTGCCGGCTCTTCGAGGTCCTCGCCACGACTAATCCGTGCGAAGCGAGCCAAGCGGAAGCGGCTTGGAGGTCGGAATCGGCAGGGCCGAATTGCTGGCCGAATTGCTCCGGTGTAAGCCATTTGTGGAAAGCAGCCGATCCAGGCGCGTGAACAGCCTGCAGAAATTGCTCGAGCGTGGTCTCCCGATCCGGCGGGCGGTTCAACAAAAGAAGCATTCGCCCTGTGGAAAAGGAATCGGGGACGGGTCCGCGGTCATCGGCGGCCCGCGCCAACGGATGCACGCTGCCGTGCAGCGCGACCAGGTTGGTTGCGTCGATGGGTTGAGTCACCAGCGCCGTGACAGGAATCTGGGCGCCAGCGGGAAGCGCGAGCAAGCTTCCCATGAGGAGGGACAACATTTTCCGTTTCATTTCAGCGCCTGCGGTTTTTTCGGCAAGAAAATGGCTGAACACACCCCGCGTTCGCGAGCTAATTCCGCGGTAGTGCGAGAACGAGTGAATTATATGTCTGTGCAACAAAAACCGCTGTGACAACGGAAACATCAGCGCGTGTCAGACGGCGGCGCGTTGAGGCGCGCGAAGATGGTGTCGAAATTGCCGGCTTCGGCGGCGAAGCGGAGGGTCTTCACGCTCTCGACGCAGATCTCCGGCGGCGTGGGCTGCGTCATGAGGATTTCCATGGCTTCGGCGATGAATTTGTCGAGCGGCATGGCGCGCGGGTTGCCGGCGCCGTCCATCAGGTTGGTGGCGACATAGGGAGGGATTAGCTCGAGGACTTCGATGCCAGTGTTGCGGAGTTGCGCGCGGAGCGAAAGCGTGTAGGAGTGGAGGGCGGCCTTGGTGGCGCAGTACGCGGGCGTGCGTGCCATGGGCAGGAACGCTAATCCCGATGAGACGTTCATGATGGTGGCGTGCGGCTGCTTTTGGAGATGCGGGAGCAAGGCCGCAGTCAGGCGGATGGGGCCGAGCAGGTTAGTGGCGACAATGGCCTCAGCGTCCGCCAGGTCGGGCTGCTGCTCAAGAAGATTCTCGCGGCGCATGATGCCGGCATTGTTGATGAGGACGTTGAGCGAGGGGAACTCAGCGATGACCTGCGCGGCAAATGCACGGATGGGGGCGCGGTGTTCGATATCGAGCTGGAGCGATTTGATGCCAGGGTTGGCGGCGGTGGTTTCGTCGAGAGCGCTGAGGCGGCGGCCGGAGATGATGACTTGGTTGCCGAGAGCGTGGAGAGATTCAGCGAGGCCGCGGCCAATGCCGGAGCCGCCGCCAGTGATCAGGATCGTGTTACCGGTTGGATTCATAAGAGCAGATGCCTCTGACTGGCATGATAGTCGGGTTTGGTAAATCTCGGGTGATTAGGGCCACTGGCGGGAAGAGAGAGCCAAAATGGGCGGGCACGGGCGAGTCGGTTACCACCTTGGCACCGACCGGAGAAGGAGTGATTCAATATCACTCGCCTGCGGTCTGACACAACAGCATAATGAATCATCGATTACGAAGCAACGCCTTTTGCCGGGCATCTTTGTTTTCGACCTCGACTGATTCTGTTCGGCGCATTGCCGATAGGAGTCGAAGGAGGATGCCAACATGGCAACCCAACCATTCGAAAACGCCCACCTGCTGACAGTTTCGCCTTCCCAGCTTGCGGCTCAATTGCGAATGAGCAGTTATGCCACGACCGTGGCTGGAGCTCAGGTTTTGAGGAGCGGCGCTGTTCGAGCAGACACGGAATGGCCTGCCGCGGCGATCGTCAATCTCCATCTCTTGGGAAAAGGAGTAGGGTGGGCGCTAGCGATCGAGGGCGCAGCAGCATTGAGCATTTACGGCATCTGGTATCTGTGGCATCTTTGGCTGTAAGTTGCACCCGGCATACGGAATCTTCGCAGGAAACTCGACTCGCCTTAGAGCGGCAGAACGATTCCCTCCCCTGATCTTTTGCATCCAAACGAAGGCGATACATATTTAGTGTCATTTCGAGCAGGCGATCCGCATTTTTATCTTCAAATCTGCGATGATGGCAAGATGTGCCTGAGGGGCACTTTAAACAGATAGGATCCACCGTCCAAGTGAAATCCCCAATGCGCCGTGTGGCGCTGATCTACAACCCGGCTTCAGGCCAATACAACGCGCGGAGGCATGCGGCTGTTGGCGAGATCAAGGCCGTGCTCCATGGAGCGGGGGTTGAGGCGGAGGCATTCGAAACCGGCGCACCGGGCAGCGCGATAAGCATTGCAGAACAGGCCGTGCGCGAAGGCTTCGATACGATTCTGGCTTGCGGCGGCGACGGCACGGTCCATGAGGCTGTGCAGAGCATAGTCGGCACCGACGTAGCGCTGGGAGTGGTTCCACTGGGCACAGCCAACGCCCTGGCTGCGGACCTGGGACTGATCGCATCGCCGGCCAAAGTGGCGCGCAAGTTGCTGGATTCCACACCGGCGCGAGTTTCCGTAGGGCGCATCTACTACGAAGACAAAAACGGAAACCCCGGCTCGCGCTATTTCATCGTAGCGGCGGGAATCGGCGCCGATGCGTTGCTGATGTCGCGGCTGGACTCGCAGCTCAAGCGAAGATTGGGATATGTTCTGTATCTGATCGAGGCGTTTCGGATCTGGGCTTCTTCGTCTTTTCCGCTATTCGAGGCGGAACTGCCGTCGAATGGAAACGGCAGGGGGCGCGTGCTGGAGGTTTCGCAGTTGCTGGCTGTTCGTGTGCGCTCATTTGGTGGAGTCTTGCGCACGCTTGCTCCAGGCGCCAGTTTGCGCAATGGCAGCCTGAGCATGCTGGCTTTCAAAACGCAAAGCCGCTTGCACTACCTCTCATTCCTGCTCGCGGTGATCGCCGGGCGGCACACGTTCAACCGGGATGTGGAGCTGATGGACTCGCCATCGATAGAATGCCGAGCACGCGGCGGCTCGGCTGAGGATCTCTTTGTCGAAGCGGACGGAGAGTTTCTGGGCTCTCTGCCGGTGCGGCTCGAAGTCGTGCCCCACTCGCTGACGCTGCTGATCCCACCGGGCGCGCAGCCGTGATAAGCGCGGCGTAGTCAGGTTCTTCCCGCACGATGCGGCGACAGATTCCAGGTAAACGATAGCAAGGCGATTCCAACGACGGTTGCGGCGACAACCGCGTGAAGTGCGACGGTCCAACCATAGCGCTGGGCGAGAGCGCCGATACCCTCGCCTTCGACCATGCGCCCCAAATAACCGAAGAGACCCAGAAATCCGGCCGCGGTACCTACCGCTTTCTTCGACGTGAAATCCAGCGCGCTCACGACTAAGAGCAAGACCGTGGGATAAACAAAGAATCCAATCACTCCAAACAAACCCAGGCTGATCCATAACTTGTTGGCGGGCCCATAGATGATTCCCAGATAGGACAAAAGCACGGGAACCATGCACAGGACGCTGATCATGCCGCGGCGCCCGCCCAACTTATCGGAGAGCCAGCCCATGAGAATGGTGCTGAAAATGGCGGAAAACTCAAGGGCCGCCGTACTGATGCCGCCCTGGCCAAGACTGGCGTGCCTCACCTCTTTCAGATATGTCGGCCCCCAGTCCAACATGCTGTATCGAGCGATATAGACAAAGAAATTGGCAAAGGCAAAGAGCCAAAGATAGCTATTGGTGAAGATGTAGTTCGTGAGTAAGTCGCGGGTACCCAGCTCTTTTTCTGTATCTTTCCGGCCGGACGCGGGATAGTCATTGCGCCACTCTTCGATTGGCGGCAGGCCGACCGATTGCGGAGTGTCTCTGAGCCGGATAAGCAGGTAAACAGCGCATAGGATTGCCAAAACGCCTGGAACATAAAAGGCAGAGCGCCAGCCGAACAAGAAGGTGCAGTATGCGACGAGAAGGCCGGTGAGTCCGCCACCGACGTTTTGCGCGACGTTCCAGAGAGCAAATTTCGTTCCACGCTCGCTGACGCTGTACCAGTGACCGATAGAGCGACCACAGGGAGCCCAGCCCATGCTCTGAGCAAGGCCATTCAAAGACCACAGAGCAAGATGGATTGAGTAACTGCTGGCGGCGCCGAAAGCGAAGTTGCAAAATGCCGTGACGAGTAAGCCAAGCGGCATGAAGTAGCGGGGATTGCTGCGATCGGACCACGCGCCCATGAAGAGCTTACCCAGGCCATAGGAGATGGCCGTTGCGGCCAGGATGTTCCCCATTTGCTCTTTGCTATAGTGCAGCGCAATGCCCATCTCCCTGGAGACAACGGGAAGATTGTTCCGGACGAAGTAGAACGTAGCGTAGCCGATGAAGGTTGATTCCATGATCTGCCAGCGCATCTTCGGATAGAGCCGCTGGGCCTGCTCCCTGGAAACCCTTGGGATGTGGGGCGCCGGCTGAAGGAAGGAAAGATTCAGTTGCATGTAATTCCCTATCGCGCTTCGTGCGAGGTAAATCGTCAACAACGATCGGCAATTCAGAACCGCCTCAGGTTCAGGCTGAATTCTCGCGGAAGATTCCGCAAGCGAGCTGCGCCTTGCTCAGAGGAACGCCCCTCGACTCATTCCTCGTAGAGATAGCCTTTGGCGGTTTCCTGGAAACTGCGCAGATCGTCTGCCTTCCAGCCGTCGCAGCGGTGGAGCTCGCGCGCCAGCAGGTCAGCGACGGCGGGTGCGGCATCGATGGCGGCGCGCGCATCGAGAAAGAGAGCTCGGGTGCGGCGGGCAAGCACATCCTCGACCGTACGCGCCATTTCGTACCGTGCTGCCCAGACGACCTCGCGCCGCCGGAAGGGCAGACGCGGGTGCAGCAAGGCATCCAGGCTCGAGTCCTGGGCGGAAAGTGCGCGGAGGGCTGGAAGGTCAGAACCGTAAACGCTCTCCCACGGGGAATTCGCAGTGGTTGCGTCAGGGGTCCAGCCGTGAATCCTTAATTCCAGAGTTGGAGAGGGACGTTTTGGGAGGGCTGCGACTTGCGTGGCGCGATCAATTGTGTCCTGTCCCATGCGGCGGTAGGTGGTCCACTTTCCGCCCGTCACGGTAATGAGGCCGGATACGGAGACCATGATGGTGTGATCGCGAGACAGTTTTGAGGTCCTGACACCGCCCTTGCGGACCAACGGGCGCAGACCCGACCAAACGCTGAGAATCTCTTCAGGGCGTGGCGCACGGCCCAGGTAGCGGGCGATGTGGTCGCGCAGGAATTGTTTCTCCTCTGGGAAGGCCCGCGGCTCAGGCGAGGTTGTGTTAACTGGTACATCTGTGGTCCCGACGAGCAATGAGCCCAGCCATGGGATGGCGAAAAGGACACGCCCGTCTTCGGTTTTGGGAATCATGAGCGCTGTACTCCCGGGGAGGAAGGTGC
>Ga0116108_1002159_pt1 | contig 9714 bp, 7 predicted proteins | sample June2015DPH_6_15_FD_88970 | JGI IMG/M metagenome (GOLD analysis project Ga0116108, IMG submission 88970) | Peatland microbial communities from SPRUCE experiment site at the Marcell Experimental Forest, Minnesota, USA - June2015DPH_6_150 | ecosystem: Environmental > Terrestrial > Soil > Wetlands >... | reverse complement strand
TTGAAATCGTAAGTGCTCCCGAATCCCACCCGCCAGAAACGCTGGCAAGGTGGGTTTTGTTTTTTCCGAGGAGCAGCGCATTGGTACCGTGGCCGCGTGATGAGTTATGCGGTGGGGCCCCGGATGTCTCGTCCGTCCCGCCGGGCGGGGACGCCAGGCGCTCCACCAGCAAGCTTGGACCGACGGCGGTAATAATCACGCGGTCGCGACACTGGAAGTATTGTTAGGAGATCTCATGACGGATTCGAAAAGCACGCCAGCCATAAACAGAACCAAGCCCGAGTCCAAGACCATGACCGGGGCCAGTATTCTTTGGGAATGCCTGGAACGGGAAGGCGTGAAGCACGTCTTTGGCTATCCCGGCGGCGCCATTCTGCCCGCCTATGACGCGCTGAAGCACAGCAAGATCCATCATGTGCTGGTGCGCCACGAACAAGGCGCAACCCACATGGCCGACGGCTACGCGCGCGCCAGTGGACAGGTGGGAGTTGCGGTCGCAACCTCGGGGCCGGGAGCGACCAACATGGTCACCGGAATCGCCACCGCCATGCTCGATTCCATACCCATCGTCTGCATCACCGGGCAGGTTGGCAGCAAGCTGATCGGGTCGGACGCGTTTCAGGAAACCGACATCACCGGTGTGACTCTTCCGATCACCAAGCACAACTATTTGGTTACGCGCGCTAGCAAAGTGGCGCGCACGATCCGTGAAGCTTTCTACGTGGCGCGGTCCGGCCGTCCCGGTCCGGTGCTGGTCGATATCACTAAGGATGCGCAGCAGGGTTCGTGCGAGTTCGACTGGGAGGCGGCCAAGCCGCAATTGCCGGGTTACCGGCCCGACCTTTCGCCCGCTCCGCAGGAGTATGAGCAGGCGCTGGAGTTGATCCACCAATCGAAGCGGCCCGTGATCCTCGCCGGCCACGGCATCATCATTTCTGGAGCGATGCGCGAGGTGCGCGATTTTGCCGAACGGGCCGGCATCCCGGTCGCGCTCACACTCCTCGGCCTCGGCGCGCTCCCGGCATCGCACCCGCTCAATCTCGGCATGATGGGCATGCACGGGGAAGCCTGGGTGAACCACACGATCCAGGAAGCCGACCTGCTGCTGGCCTTCGGCATGCGCTTCGACGATCGCGTCACCGGCAACCTGAAGACCTACGCGCCCAATGCTAAGAAGATCCACATCGAGATCGATCCCGCCGAGATCAACAAGAATGTTAAGGTCGATGTTCCCCTGGTCGGCGATTTGCGGGAAGTCTTGCTGGAATTATTGCCGCACATCGAGTCCATCGACCGCAGCGAGTGGCTGGATTCCATCGACAAGCTGAAGGGTGATTCTGCCGTGCGCGACATCCAGAATCTGCCCGACAGCGGCCATCTCTATGCCGCGCATGTCATCAACGATTTGTGGCATCAGACGCGCGACGGCAACACCATCATCGTTACCGACGTCGGCCAGCACCAGATGTGGGAGGCGCAATACTACAAGCATGAGCATCCGCGCACGCTGATTACTTCCGGCGGACTGGGCACGATGGGTTTCGCTCTGCCCGCCGCCATCGGCGCCAAAGTCGCTTGCCCCGAGGCCGAGGTTTGGGTGGTGGTGGGCGATGGCGGATTCCAGATGACCATGTGCGAACTGGCGACACTGGTGCAGGAAAATCTGAAGATAAATATCGCCATCATCAACAACGGCTATCTCGGCATGGTGCGGCAGTGGCAGGAATTTTTCTACGACCGCAACTACCAGGCGACACCCTTGCTTAATCCGGATTTCGCAAGGTTAGCCGAGGCTTACGGCATTCGGAGCACGACTGTCTCGGAGCGCTCGCAGGTCGTGCCCGCCGTCCAATCGGCGCGCCAGCACGAGGGGCCGGTGCTGATCAATTTTAAGGTGGAACAGGAAGACACCGTCTATCCGATGGTCGCGGCCGGCGCTGCACTGCACGACATGATTCGGCGGCCCAGCCCGATTGTCGAGACTGCTAGCGACGAATGAGAAAAACATGCTGAATACATTCATGGTGTACGTCGAAAATAAACCGGGTGTGCTCACCCGCGTGGCTTCGCTGTTTCGCCGCCGCGCCTTCAATATCGATTCGCTCACGGTGGGGCGCACCGAGAAGCCCGAAGTTTCGCGCATGACCATTACCGTCGACGCCGACCGCGACCAGGCCCGCCGCATCGAAGCGAATCTATACAAACTGGTGAACGTGCTGCTGGTCGAGAACATCACCAATCAACCGGCCATCATCCGAGACCTGGCCTTGATCCGGGTGGCGGCCACTCACGATGCGCGCTCCCATGTACTGGAACTCGCCAGCGTGTTTCGCGCGCGTGTGGTCGATGTCTCTGCCGAATCGTTGACCATCGAAATCACCGGCGCGGAAGACAAGATCGACGGACTGCTCGAAGTGCTGCGTCCGTATGGGGTATTGGAGATGGTGCGCACCGGCATCGTCGCTATGCGACGTGGCAGCAAGTCTGCCGACGCCGCCTCCACGACGGAAAGCACGGCGCCAGGCACCGCCAATGACGATGTCTCCTACTCCGTGTAAGACAGCCGATTCGCCGAAGACCGGAAGTATCGGATCTCCGCGTCGGTGATACCAAGCTCACCTGAGTAAGCTTGAGAAAGTTTTTTTGTTCGGTGAATTGTTGAGGGCAATGAAAAACGCCCTAAGCGATTAAGCTCAGGACGTCTTCGGCAGCCCTCCCCCAGAACTGCCAAACCACGTGTCGATCCTATGTCCGCTTGACCGCACTGTAAATGTCACTTTCGTAACGTAAAGCTTGCAAATGAGTACTGCGGGGTCATGTGCGGAGGTAACGTTACTTCGCGGAGCTAACTAATAGATGCTATCTGTGTGAAAGTAAGAGGGAAAACCCATGAAAAGCTCTGCGGGCTGTCCGCAAGACTGCTGACCGAGAGAAAAGCCGCAAGGCAGAACGTCAAGAAGCGACCGGATCACTTCTTCTCCCAGGTTTTTCCGCCGTCCGCGCTGCTCCAGATTTCGTTGTTACGGGTGGAAACTACAATCTGTGCCAGGCCGCGCACATCACCGCGCACATCACCGCGCACATCAATGTGAGTTACATCGGAGCTAAGTTGCTGGGCTTTGATGGAAGGTTTCACTTGCACCCAAGTTACGCCGCCGTCGGCGGAGTGGAAGAGCGTACCGGCCTGACCGCCGACCCATACATCCTCGTCGTGACTTGAGTAGCACAGCAATGGACGATCCGCGCGCAAAGCGTTTTGCCAGCTCTGGCCGCTGTCCAGTGACCGTTGCAGGACACCCCCGGTAATCGCCCAGGTGACATTCTGCGCCAAAGTCTGGCTCGCGGGGGATGCCAGTTTCGCGGCAGACATCACCGCCCTGGCCTGTGACCTGGCTGGTGCGGGAACAACGGCTGCCTCGGTTTTCTGCTGCTCGTTCACTTCCATCTCTTGGAGCGCCGGTTTTGCTTTTTCAATCGCTGGCGTCTCGTTCCGCGCCATCAGGCTACCTGCGGCGGAGGGCGCTAGCGCTACTGCGGGGGCTGCTCCAGAAACCTCGACGGTCTCAGTCGCCCCTCGACTGGTTGATGCATCGAATGCCGAGGCTCCGGCCGATGGCGCTGCCGACAGCTTGTCCGCCTGACTTGAATCCTTCTTGTTGTCAGCAAGCAGTATTCCGGGCTCCGCCTCATGCGACGGCGTCGCAACCTGTCCAGCCTTGAGTTTCTTGGACAACCGCAATTCGGACTTTGGTCGCGCTTTGTCAGTTTTAGCCGAGATCGCTGATTGGTCCATTGGCGACGATGCGATTGGCGGGCCAGAAGCTGGCGGCGCAGTAGCCGCGATCTGCGGGTTTGCGGAAGGCGGCATCGCCTGGTTCAGCTTTCCCGGATGCACCAGAAGCACCGAGGCAACCACCGCAACTCCCGCTGCCAGCGCGGCCCAGCGCAGACTTGGGGCAAATTTTGGTGAGGTCAGCCAGTTCCTCTGAACCTTCGCCGGAATCGGCGTTGCTCGAACCGCTTCAGTCTCGGTTGCAATCGGAGCGGCCACAATGTCCGCCGCGGGAAGCGCCAGAGCGATCACCTCGCGGCAGTCTCCGCAGAGCGCCAGGTGCTCGAGCACGCCGTCGCGCTCAGTCACTGAAAGCGCCTGCTCGGCAAAGGCCGTCAGCAGATCCGCATCCGGATGCACTCGCTCGGACGCGGCTTGCTCCCCCAAAGCTCGCTCCGGCGCGGCTCGCTCCGGCAAAGCAGCCCGTAGGCGGTGATACACGATTTTGGGTACTTCAGTCATTTCTTCCTTCAGTCGGTGCTTCCTTCGCCTGCGTCTTGTGCCGGAACCTTTCCCTCAGGGAACGTTTTCACCCCGGAATCTTGCGTCAAACGCGAGCGCAAATTCAACCGTATGTCCCGCACGTCGGTTTCCAGTGCTTCCGTAGCCTGGGCATGGCTCATTCCCTGCATTCGTAGCCCCGCTAGAATGCGCTTCCTGAGCCCGGTTGAGAGCCGATCGAGCCGCCGGCTGACGCTCGATTCATGCAGCCCCAGCGTGCGCGCAATCTCGGCCAGCGTCCGGCCATCCAGATAATAAGACGCCAGCGTAAACCGGTCCTCTGACGAAAGTTCCGCCAGCGCCTCATCGGTTGCCGCTTCCAGCCGTCGGTCTGAAGTGCGCGCCGGCTCGGGAACCGCCGCCGCAAACTGCGCACCTTCTTCCGTCTGCTCTTCCAGACTGACCGTGCGTTTCTGCTTGCGATAGCGATTGATGAACTCCTGTGCCATCACCGTGCGTAACCAGCCTTCGAGCGAACCGCGGCCGGTGTAGAACACGAGCTTCGAACTGTGTACGCCATCGCGTGCGTTCACGCCATAAAGATCCGCAAACAGCGAATCGGCTAACTCCGCGGCATGGGCGGCGTCGCGCGTAATGTGCAGCGCCATGCTGCGCAGCTTCTGCCGGTAGCGGCTGATGAAGTCCTGCCACGCTCGCTCGTTTCCCGCGGCACATGCGCGCGCCAGCGCCAGTTCTTCCAGGCGCAGCCCGGCGCAGAAGTCGGCTCTCTGTTCCGCCGAAGCGTGGGCCGAATTGGGGGGAAGATACTTGCGCAGAATTTCATCGAGGATTGCCGCGAACTGCTCGGCGCTGACGCCGTAGGCTGCAGCCCCGCTGCGCTCGTAAAGAGTCGCAGCGAGGTCTGCTCCGTGGCCGGATTGGGCGGGCCTGGTCATGTCCAAGATGATGCTAGCAATTTTTTCGACGCAAGGATGAATAAATCGTGCGTTCTTCGATTAGCGAGCAGAGAAAGATCCTCCTGGAAGACTCGCGGACGGGTTCCCCGGCACACTCTATCTTTGGTGTGCCGGGGCGTGCCGTGGGGGCGGCGCAAGCAGAGGATCGCGCGCACGCGGGAGCATTAGTGTCTTCACTGGTGTCTTTACTGCTGGGAGGCCCAATTATGCGGCTGGTCATCGTGGTTGTCGGGATCGCTCTGATAGCAGTGGCGGCTGTTGTGGTTCCGTGCCTGCTGCAAGCGGGCGAAGTAGCACCAGCGTCTGGTTACTCGCTGCTCGGCCCGATTCGCAGCGGCAATCTGACCGTCTTCCCCGTTGTAGCCAGTAAGTCGTATGACACGGCAGAGTTTCTCACCCTCGATGAAGGCCTGCGCAGCGGCGACGTTGTCGTGACTGAGGCTGGACAGGCGCGTGGCCTCATCCGTCGCCGCCCCGGCGAACCGTCAATCATCCATCCCATACGCGACGCGGAGGTGAATCGGCTGGTCCTGGTTAATAACTCGAAGCGGCCGTTGTTGCTCCTCGCCGGCGAGATAGTTACTGGCGGCAAGCAGGATCGCGTCATCGGCAAAGACCGCATCGTACCCGCTGAGAGCGATCCCGTCGACCTGAGCGTCTTCTGCGTCGAGCCCGGACGTTGGGTGGCGGCGAACGGCAAGTACGAGTTCAGCAGCGCGGTGGGCAGTGTTAACGGTCTTCTCGCCTCTCCCGTCGTGCGCAGCAAGGCGATGGGCGCGAAAGATCAGCAGCAAGTGTGGGACAGTGTCCGCAGTTCGCAGCGCGCCATGGCGGAGACCGTGGAGGTTACCGGCGCCGCTCCCGCAGTGAACGCGACCACTTCTTATGCGCGTGTTATGGACAATAAGGAAGTTCAAAAGCAGGTTGATGCTGTCGCCGAACCAGTGCAGCGCAACTACGAAAGCGTAATCCGCCAACTGCGCGATAAGAATGCGGTGGGTGTCGTGGTCGCCGTGAACGGAGAGATTGTCTGGGCTGATATTTTCGCGAGCACCCAGTTGTTGCAAAAGTATTGGCCGAAACTTGCCCGCTCCTATGCCACCGAGGCTGTGGTGACGCGTGCCAAAGGAGGAGAGGCCAGCCTCAAAGACGCACAGAAGTTTATCGACGATCTGCAGGGCCGCCACGAAACCGCCGAAACCGAGCCCGGCCTCTATCGCCAGACGGAAATCACCGGTGACGGCTTCAAGGTGTTTGAATTAAGATCGCTCCTGCCCAGAACGGGCTTCGCGGTGCATGTGGCCAAGATGGCCGACTGAAGAATTGCTCGTGTGGGGACGGGCGCCCTCGCCCGTCCAAGCCGAGCGCAGCTCGGCAATTGCCTGGAGCGCAATTCTGGATTCGCCTTAGGGTGGCAGGCCGATACGCGCGCGGAAAAACTCATCTGTCATTCAGGCCGTCGCGGCCAATCCCTTGAGCACGACGTCATTCGCATCGTGCGCCAGGTTGAGCGCTGGCAATTCGTCACGCGTGAACCAGCGAACATCCGCCGCATCGCTTCCGGCTTTGAGATCGCCGCCAACCGGACGACACAAGAAATCAATCAGCACATAGTGATACCGCACCCGTCCCTCGTCGCCTCGGATCACACGCTCATACACGCCCAGCATCTCACCTGTCTCGACCACCAATCCCGTTTCTTCGCGGGCTTCACGGACCACCGCTTCGCGCAGAGTTTCACCGCATTCGAGGACGCCGCCCGGCAACGACCACTCGCCCAGCAGCGGCGGCTGTCCGCGGCGGATCAGCAGGACGCGACGATCGTCGCTACGATCATCGACGATCACAGCGCCCACGCCCACTAGCGGGGACTCCGGGTATTCACGTTTCATGCGAGCGGCAGCCGATTCATGCATGACTCCTCGGAAACCGGAACAGTATACGGCCTTGGGTTAACATTCTGCCGGGTGATCGCTTGCGCCACAGCGCCGTCTTGGACTGAGACATCCCGAATCGTAGGCCGGAATTACAATAACCACCATGTCGCTTGACGAATACAAACGGAAACGGCGCTTCGAGGAAACGCCCGAGCCTCCACCCAAGATCGAAAAACAATCGCAGCACCGCTTTGTCGTGCAGCGCCATCACGCATCGCGCCTGCACTACGATTTCCGACTGGAGATGGAAGGCGTGCTCAAGTCGTGGGCAGTCCCCAAAGGCCCGTCGCTCGACCCCGCCGACAAGCGTCTGGCCATGCAGGTCGAGGATCATCCCGCCTCGTACTTCGATTTTGAAGGGACAATCCCGGAAGGCAACTACGGCGGCGGTACGGTGATGGTTTGGGACGCCGGTACGTGGGAGCCGCTATCGCCGGTGCCAGTCAACGGCGAGTACGTTCCGGGCACAGAAAAAGAAGCTGCCGCCATGCTGGCGAAAGGCGACCTCAAGTTTCGCCTGAAAGGGAAGCGGCTCAACGGCGATTTCGCGCTTGTGCACATAAAGGGCCGCCGAGCCGGAAGCAAAGGGAACGAATGGTTGCTGATCAAGAAAAAAGACGATCGCGTCGTAGCGGAATTCAACATCGACGCCTACGACACCTCCATCCTCACCGGTCGCACCATGGCGCAGATCGCCGGCGATAAAGGCTCCGCGGAATGGAAGAGCAGCCGTCCTGCATCGCGAGGGAAAGTGAAGGCTGCTTGGTTGGCGGACGCAATCGCACGTGCCGACTCGAAGCGAAAGGCTTTAACCGCGGAGGGCGCAGAGGCCGCGGAGGAAAATAAGAATAAAAACCCAAGACGAGCTGCGCGGAATGTGGCTCACGCGAAGACCTTGTCCGACGACACCGCGTCCAAAGTTGCTGCGTCCAAAGATTCCGCGTGCAAATCCCGAAACAAGAAATCCTCTGCGAACTCTGCGTCCTCTGCGGTCAAAGCTCTCTCCGGCGCGGAGCAGAAGCCCATGCCCACGGTCATCCACCCGATGCTGGCGACCCCAACCGCCAAGGCCTTCGACGATCCTGACTGGCTGTTTGAAATTAAATGGGACGGCTACCGCGCCGTCGCATTCATTGCAGACAGCCGCGTGCGTCTGGTGTCGCGCAATCAGAATGACCTTACCGCACAGTTTCCCGAACTTGGCAGCCTGCCGCAATTCGTAAAAGCCCAGCGCGCTATTCTCGACGGGGAGATCGTCGCGCTCGATGACGAGGGCCGCTCTTCGTTCAGCCTAATGCAGCAGCGTACCGGATTCCAGCCGGGCAAGCGCCGCCTGCAACGGCGCGAAAGTGTGTCGGTCATCTACTACGCGTTCGATCTGCTCTACCTCGATGGCCTCGACCTGCGCCGCGTTCCGCTCGAGCAACGCAAGCAGTTGCTGCAAGAGCGGATCAAAGTTGGCGAGGTCATTCAATTTTCCGACCACTATGCCGAGAAAGGTCTTGCTCTGTTCGAAGCAGCGAAGCAGCGCGGATTGGAAGGCATCGTTGCCAAGAAGCGCAGCAGCGCTTACGAAGAGAAGCGCTCGCGCGATTGGCTCAAGATCAAAATCACGCAGCGTCAGGAGTGCGTCATCGGAGGCTATACCGATCCGGAAGGCAGCCGCGAATATTTTGGCGCGCTTGTGCTTGGCTTGTACGACGAGCAAGGACGCCTCATTCACGTCGGCCAGGCCGGCACCGGCTTCGATCAGAAGACGCTCAAGGAAATCTTCACTTGCTTGCAGCCGCTGAAGACGAGACAGAATCCGTTTCACGGCGAGATTGGCGGATTGCGCAAAGTTCACTTTGTGCGTCCGGAACTCGTCGCCGAAATTAAGTTCGCCGAGTGGACTCACGAAAGTGCGGAGGGCGGCATGAAGCTGCGAGCCCCCGTATTCATGGGGCTCAGGCCCGATAAGTCGGCGGAAGACTGTCGGCTGGAAGAAGTTGTCGCGAGCTAGGGTGACCTGTCCCATAAATTCGCGACATACGTTTGGGGTGAGATTTATGCCTCGAACTTGCGGGACACGACACTGGGTGCGTGCGAATACTAGAACGCGCCGCCGCCGCCGCCGCCGAAGCCGCCTCCGGAAAAGCCTCTGCCGGAGAAGCCGCCTCCTCCGCTGAAACCGGATCCGCTGGAACTGGATCTGGGGGCGGAGACGAACACCTGGTGCATGTCTGACGCCATGCTGTGCATGGAACTGGAAAAGAACAGCGGACTGAAGCCGACGTAGCCGTTCGGCGAAGCGTACCAACTCGGCGGATCCTTAATGATTCCGTCGAACGCTTGCGCCCAGTGGTGCTCGACGCCCAGCGCCATGGCGTAGGGGAGAAATTTTTCGAATGTGTCGGGCGGCATGAGCTTGATGCGGTCGGCGTCGACGCGGTTCAGGAACTCCTGGAATCCGAGGACGGCGATTCTGATGCGCGCGCCGGCCACAGTCTTGGCCGTCATCTGGCGGGCAAACAGCCACCAGATCAGG
>Ga0116108_1002155_pt1 | contig 9720 bp, 10 predicted proteins | sample June2015DPH_6_15_FD_88970 | JGI IMG/M metagenome (GOLD analysis project Ga0116108, IMG submission 88970) | Peatland microbial communities from SPRUCE experiment site at the Marcell Experimental Forest, Minnesota, USA - June2015DPH_6_150 | ecosystem: Environmental > Terrestrial > Soil > Wetlands >... | reverse complement strand
GGGGTTGGAATCAATTTGATCTCCTGTTTGGCTCTTACCAGGATTGCTTCCGCCTGCATAGCAGAGGAATTTGTATGAAATAAGATCACACCATATTTATCCATGGTGAGCTATCTTATCGAAAGCGGCAATCACACTATGAATATCATCGGGAGAGGTAAAAATGCCTGGCGCCAAACGGATTGTTCCTTCTGGGAACGTCCCAATCGTTTTATGGGCGGAAGGTGCACAGTGCAAGCCAACTCGACATAGAATCCTGAACTCGTCATCAAGGGTTAAGCCAACCTCCGAAACGTGTTGACCTGCCACCCTACAAGAGACTACTGCAGTCATTTTTAGCGAGTCACATGTACCGTATACCGTTATTCCAGGGATATCCTGCAAACCTGAAAGTAAAAGATCATTCAACTCCGCCTCGCGCGCTTGAATGGATTCAACACCGATGGATTGAATCCAGCGCACCCCGGCTCCTAAACCGGCGATGCCAACACTATTACATGTGCCGCTTTCATACTTATCTGGAAGCATTTCTGGCTGTTCTTCATATTCTGAGCGGCTGCCTGTACCGCCGCGCATCAATGGGCGTAACTCCGACGTGTCCACCCGCTCGCCGATCGTCAAACCGCCTGTCCCGGTTGGTCCATACAACCCTTTATGACCGGTAAATGCCAACAGATCAATTCCCAGCGCGGGCTGATCTATTGGAATAATGCCGGCGGTCTGAGCGCAATCTACCAATAACAAAGCGCCAGCTTGGTGGGCGATCGTTGCGATCTCCTTGATCGGGAGGATAGTCCCCATGACATTGCTCGCATGGGTAACCACAACCAGGCGGGTCCCTTGGGTGAAGGCCGCGCGGAACGCTTCCAAATCAAGGCAACCATCCAAACCGCATTGGACAACGGTTAATCGAGTACCTTCCTTTTCAAGAGCGCGCAGAGGCCGCATTACAGAATTGTGCTCTATGCTGCTGGTAACTACCCGATCGCCCGGTTTCAATAGTCCGAATAATGCCAAATTAAGGGCATGAGTAATATTGGAGGTAAAAATTACTCGCTGTGGATCAGAGATGTGGAAAAGTTCGGCGATTGATTCGCGTGCATTATATACTACCCTGGCAGCAGAAATGGATAGGCGGTGCCCAGAGCGGCCCGGGTTGCCGCCGGAATTTTCCAGGAAGTCGGACATTGCATGTATCACTTCCTTCGGTTTCGGCCAAGAGGTAGCAGAATTGTCAAGGTAGATCATTAAACCTTCTATTCCAATTCGCCAGCAGCAATATCATTATAAAAATTGGGCCGTTCCAGGCGGCATTCTCCACTAACAGGATCCGTAGTATCCGCAACAATAACATAGGATTTCTGCGGGTTATTGGGTTGTGCAACGACCCATAAATAAATCCAAGTCTTAGAGGCATCATTATAATAAACCCCTACTGTGCCTTCCACTCTTACTACCCAATTTGTTTCATTCATGTTATAGGGCGGTTTGGGCATCTTCGCTCGATAAAAAGCAGCCACTTGCGCCTGAGGCCCATTACAACTATAGTATCCCCAAAATGCTCCTGATAATTCCTGGAGACGTTCCTGGATATTCGGCCAGTCGAATACTATTGGTTTCTCCAGGATCTGGATCCCATCACAACTCGGCAATCTCGTTAGTAAGTAAGTACCCATTGAAAACGGCGTGGGTACAGATGTTGGCCCCAATTTTGTCGTTGTAGGGATAATTTCAGAAGAAGGCGTAGATTCAATGGCCTTGGCGCAGCTCACTAAAATGATCCCAAGGAAATAAATCATGAAAGTCCGTGTAATCAATTTCATGAAACTGCCTCATCTGCTAGCCGTCTAACGAATGCTGTTCTCAAGAATTCCAGAATAGTCCATGCACTGCTAGTCATTTTAAATTCCTTAGCCGGACAGGGTTTGGCTCCTCAATAATCTTGCAGCCATCACCTCAGTACGGTTCTTAACATATCCATAAGATGGACGGTGACGAGATCATAAAAGACAAGACCTGCATAAAAACCTAACAGGTATACCCAGTATGTCTTTTTACCCTCCGCAGCTAAAACATGCATCCGGTATGGGCAACCTCCCGAGAGAGCGCCGATGATTCCCACTCCCAACCCAGATACAATCGTGATTATCCATGCTGAATGGGAGATTACAACCGAGGTTTGGAGGATCATCGGAAAACCAGGAACACTGCCTCCCGTAAAGTTGAAAAGAACGTATCCAGCCAGGGCACCGAGGAAGGCGCCTCCCACACCTTTCAAAAGAGTTGTGTCGTGAGTTAGCACGAAGTCACGATACCCAGAAACGAAACACAGACGTGACCTTTGCCCCAGGTAACCGATCGCAAAACCCAGAAAAAGGGTGGCAATGGAGGCAATCATATCATCCTCTTAAGGCAGCGGCTCGACGGGCGCTCCATCGTTGACCCCAGGTGCCAAGAAGCACGCCGACTACAACGCAGGCCCAGCCAATCCAACCAAGCAAGTTACCATAGGCGCTGAGTAGTACGATCCGGATTGGACATGCACCTAGGATCAAACCAAAATTGATCATCAAGAATCCGTTGATGAAGAAGAATAAAGGCTGCCGGGCCGATTTTAGATGAAGTTCGCCATGTTGATAGGCTGCAACCATGGCTCCCAGGACTACTCCTAGTACGGTGAGCAGTGGCCAATTGGTCGAAGCTAGACTGTACCCCCAACTTAGATGGAATAAATGGTCGGCGATCCAATTGAATAGATCTTTGGGATGACAGACCATGCAGACTCCATAGGCCACAGGGGGAATCACTTTAAAGTATGCCTGAACGAGGGCGGACCCTAACCCAAGCACTAAGCCCGCCAAGAACGGCGATATCTTCATATGGCGGATGGATCTGCTTCGTTTCCCCGGTTGGCTTGGTAGGTTATTGAGATTATCCATTTTAACTTCCTTATTTAGGTCCTTCTCTGGCCTACTCGCTACAATCGGTGAGGAAAATCCGAGTCCAAAACAATCGCTGGGTATCTAATCTAAGATCGGTGGCGAATCCTGGTTGGAAAACCAATGTCAGCAAATAGTAGATTCGAAGGCAAAGGGTGCGAGGCGAATCCGAGCCATCATTCAAATCAAGGAAGAATAATATGCCATGGGGTAATCTCAGCAAAGGTCTGTCTTCGGTAGCTGATGGTATCCGACCATTTTTCACTTGCACAATAATTTCCTACAGTGTCCCGACCAGCCCTAGGGTGCTTCTGCGGACTAGATATACCACTGGTCAGATGGAAATAAGTAATCAAAATGAGTGGAAGGATTATTTTCAATAAAATAACTAAATATAAATTCTGATTTCACATCAATCTATTGCTTATAGTACATAAAATTAATGGAAAATTCCCTACCCGAAGGGATAGTAGTGAACAATAGTAAGGTATCTCTTGGGCCTAACCCACAACAGCCTGATCCACAGTTGCCCAAGGAACTGTCCTACCTGTATATATATAGGTTTCTTTGTCCACATAGCACCATATATGTGGGTCAATGTGTGTATATTATTCATTTTTTCAACACAGTCTTTTCTGGTTGCAGTAAAGTTGCAGTAGTAAATAATGATATTGGCAATCTTGTTTAGAGTTATCTGAAGCAAACTAACCTGGATACCGAAGAAGCTCATCGGCGAGCCGGTCCGGTGGATAGTGCAGGATTGTAAAAAGTATTCAAGGATATGACTACCTCGACAATGTTAGATTAGGTTAGAGCACGTTTTTTACTTTGCGACTTATGGCGACTTCGAGTAGAGCGAGAACGATTGACGAGATGTTTGACAACTAGATGAGTAGCCTGATCAGGCGAAAGTTGAGGCAGGGGCATCGTTGCCTGCAGCAATGCGCGCACGTTAGCGACCGACAGAGCTGGCAAAGCCTTCACTTCCAATTCCTGGGCCAACTGAGGATCGCGAGCGTAGGTGTTGGCCCAGTCATACTTGGTTTCGGCAATGAACCAGGTGGCCATAATAGTCATGGCCAGGTGATGTTCCCAAGCGCGGAATTTCTGGGCCTGCAGTTCGTCCCAACCAATTTCAGATTTAGCGTCCTGGTTGGCGCGCTCGACAAAATGGCGAACACATTTGAGCCAGGCCAAGCGTTCCAGAGTAGTGGCAACGGGTGCATTACTCAAGGCGTATGTGTAGCGTACGTCGTTCTCATGCCGGATCACCAGCCACTCTTCGGCCAGTTCGTTATCCCGGATCGTCCAGATTCGGCGCATGGCAAAACGATCATCCAATACACTTCGTTCGGTATTGCGGACTGGAAAGCGTTGGAAATGGGTATCCGGATAAGTGATCAGCTGACGAACTTCCATGGGATGGTCTTCGCTCAACACCTTGGGACGAGTACTAATTCGCCCAGCTTGTCCGTGCGCGTGTGGCGGTATGCCAAAATCGGGTTTGGTCAGATAGATTTGGATGTTTTCAGGTACTTCAGCCATGTAAATGATGTCAGCCTGGTCCATTTGATGCCTAAACCAGCCGCTCCGCCCATACAGATCGTCACATGCCACCGCTTCAAACGGCAAACCATGCGCCTTGACCCTTTGGATCATGCGCCAGCCCAACTCGATCTTGGTGGCAAATTTACGCTCCTCGGGAACCCCCACGCGCTTGCGCTCACGCGCCATTTCAGATGTGAACCAATGCTCCGGCAGGAACAGCTCCCCATCCACCCAGGTCCACACCAACTCCTTGTAGAAGGCCAGAAACACCCCCACCTGGCTCATCTCGACTTTACCCAATCGCCCATTGTGTTGGCGTCCCGCCCCCGCACTCTTTTCCCCAGCTTTCTCGTCTGCACTCTCATCCAGAAGCAGCACGCCTCCCTGCTGCAACCCCACCGTCCCGGCAATTTCCTGTTGCACTTTCTGAATAACGGCCTGCGCTTCCCACGGCGAATCGGACATGAATTGCTGCATGTTCTGCCCATCATCCTTCGGATCGATCACGTGCCGCGCAATATTGGCATAATTACGCTTCGTCTGCATTCCCAAAAGTCCTCGCAGGTAAATCCAGGCGTGTTTCCCACTGTCTCTTGTCTTGGTTTTGAAACATCCACAGTATTGATCCCATTTATTTCTCAACCGACCGCTAAGCCCTGCAACCGCTTCTGGCGGCAACCCCCAACGCTTTGGACTGTAAATATCTTCACCCGTTTTTGCGCAAATCGGCAACTCCTTCCTATGGCTTTATCGATAGTTGGATGATCTTTAACTGCCGATGTTTTATTGTTCAGTATACTTGAGCTAATCTAACATTGTCGAGCTACTTAGTAATCTAAATACGTATATAAATATCAAACGATCTGTTCAGAAGGGAGAGAAAAGCTAGGGAAGGATTGTGTCTGGTTGGCGTCTTCCTGATATTCATTTCTGTCTGGATCTATGAAAAGGTATCAGGCGGGAATAAAGGGAATATATATTCATCCCGAACTTCTTCTACAGCTTATACATCCTCCACCGTGACCAAATCAAAGATAGGCCATTGTCATTATTGTGGTGCAGAAGTCAAAGTGGATGAGTTGCCTGATTCTATTTTCAGAGATGCGTTTGAACAATTCGGAATATGTTTGAACTGCCAATGGGGAATATATATGCAGAATGGTGGGCATTTCTGAAATAGAATTACCGGATTAATTATATCCGAAAACAACTTGATCTTTTGACGATAGAACCGCAAAGAACCATCTGTCAATCCAACAGTTTTTCGATCAATAAGGAAGGCTCACAACCAGGTCAGCAGGTAATCGTCAACGCTAGAAACTTGAAGTGTCCGCTAGGTGTCGATTATTAGTAACAGGCGAATCCTATATTGCGTCAGCCACTTTAGCTTCGATTCTCGTTACTTCCGATAAATCAATAAAAGCTTCCACAACCTGTGGATCAAATAGCTTCCCGGATTGATCACGGATGTAATCCCGGGCTTTCTCCTCGGGCCATGCCTGGCGATAGGGGCGATCTGAAGTGAGAGCATCCCAAACATCCACAACCGTGAATATCCTTGCGGAAAAAGGGATATCCTCCTTTGCTAGACCCTCAGGGTACCCTGAACCATCCCACCGTTCATGATGGCTGTGCGGAATATCCAGCGCCATTTTGAGATACGGGATGTTCTCCAGTAATTTTTTAGCATGCAGGGGATGCATCTTCACGACTTTCCATTCATCCTCTGTTAGACCGCCCTTCTTGAGCAAAATCGCATCTGGCACAGCCATCTTGCCAATATCGTGGAGCAATGCCCCGCGGCGGATGTGATCCAGTTTCCGATCAGGAATTCCCAGCCGTTTTGCTAGGGCGATCGTCATTTCCACCACACGTTGACTATGCCCTTCAGTTTCACGATCATGGTATTCCAGAGCCTGCCCCCACCCGGCCAGTGTCAGATCATAAGTGTCCTTGAGGTTTTTCACTAATTTTTCCCAATTGTCCACAACAACCCAGAGAAGGAAACCGGCTGCAGGCAATAGAACAAGAATAACTTGGAGCTGGCTTTCGTTTGAGTATATGACAAAAGGATTGAGATACCCTCCACGAGCGAGGTAGTAGATAAAGACCACAGAACCTATTGATAGCAAGGTCGTAAAAAAAACCGATTTTTTACTGAACAGATACGAACCAAAGACGATAAATATTGGGTAGGTAATCAATCCAGCATCTTTCAGGCCTAAACCCGCGATCATGCTATAGGTGATAATTGCAAGTATCAGACCGGTAATGAAGAATGCCACCGGTTTATAGTATCCCTTCTTGTTGAAAGGTATACAAAGAATACTGATGATCCCAACAGTAAAAAGGAAAACATAGAGATTGGTCTTTCCCTGTATGTTTTGTATCCCTAGGATGATACAGGCGACAGACGTGACAAACAAGGCGATATGCAAGAACCTGGCTTTTTGGGTTTGCTCAATGCTTTCATATTCGGGTTGTTTGAAAAAATCGATCATCCTGTTTTTCATAATTTATCCTAAAAGGTGAACGATGAATAGGCTGCCCGACTAATAACGAGATTCCACGTCGAAATAAATTTGTCATCATTTTCGCCCAAACTGGGTGAAAATTTTGATGGAACTTTGTTAAGTTTAGCATGATTTTTGCCTTTCTGCATATATTTTCGCAATTAATTTCTTAAAACTGAATATTCTGAAATGTTTTTAATTTACAATTAAATAGAAAAACTGTCTGGTATTTTTAAGAAGAAAAGTTATGCCAGGCATTTTTCATACATAACTTAATGTGGATTTTTTTGCTGGGAGCTTCAAGACTACATATCTTGCCGATCTGATAATTTTCCCGTCAAGAAAAACATACTTTAAGCGGAATGTCTTGATTTGCTATCTGAATTCTGAAATACATAGAAAATCAAATTTGAACAGTAATAACAGATTGTATGAAAGCATCATCATTATTTAAATCTCGATTATAGAATTACCTCGCCCTTGATTGGCTGCCCCCTCAGACAGTCTGGGGCATTTCTGTATATCCACACACTCCTCTCTCCCATCAGGAGATGGTTTGGATACGATGTCCTTTTTCGTCATAGTAATTGGGGTGTATATCCGAATCTCGATGTGGCGTGATAAAAAAACACGACTCGTCTTGAGCCGTGTTTTTATTAAGAACTGGAATTACATAAATGTAGATTTCTGCGATTGGATTCCAGCCTTCTGGAAACTGATCGCCTAGGGAGTTGCTCCCGTCCAACTACCCAACCCGGAACAGAGATCAAATCCGGTCAGGCAGGGGGCACCATTATCGCCAAAGGTGATATCACGGAATGTGATGTTGTTGGCGTAAATATAAGCGGCATTGGTTACTGCGCCTGCATCGGCCGAGCGCCCCGCCCACATGGGGGTGCTCAGGCTGGTGCCGCCGACCTGCCACCAACCACTTTGCCCACTATACCTGGTGCTGTCGTATACGGCCGCGCCTGAATTGGGAGCCGCATCAAGGGAAACATCCGGGGTGGCGCGCATGCCAGCGCACGCTACCTGGGCATATCCACTGTAACTGGATTGCGCGGATGCGGCTGATTCATTGCCGCTGCAGCCGCCACCGCCATCTGTCCAGCCGGTCTCATTGGCGAGACTGCCATTCGTGTTGAAGGTCAGGAGGGTACCACCGACCGAAATGACATTCGGAGAGGCAGAAGGATATTCGGCGGGAAGACCGGAATCCCCGGCGGCAACGTAAAATACCACACCCGAGCGCACAAAATGCGAATCGTAGGCGGTCTCACCGGAGAACTCGCTGCCGCCCCAACTATTGCTGACGTAGTTGGCATGCGCCGAGGCATAGTCTTCCGCAGCCAACAGGTTGGTGAAGCTGGCGCTGCTGGCCTCAACCAGCAGGATTTTCGCTCCAGGGGCGATGGCATGTGCCCATTCGATATCCAGCGATATTTCAAGAGCCCAGCCCGAGTTGTTACTAGGGTACTTTGTCCCACCGGTCTGGTTCACTTTTTTGAAGCAACCATTAGCAGTCGTGCAGGCCGGCAGTCCGAATTGTGTACTGAATACACTCAGATCGTTTGCCGCGGTCGGATCATTATAAGCATCCACCAGCGCAATGGTTTTTCCCGCGCCGGCAGTCGCGCTGGTTGAAAAACCATACGCCGCCTTCATAATGGCCGGGGTCAGTCCGATCGGGGACGAACCGGCATTCGGCCTGGCCCAGGCGATGCAACGGACATTACCGCGTGCAGCCGGGCCCGGACAAACCGGCTTGGCGCCAACAGTGTTACCTGAATCGTGTGGGGGGGCGGCTGCCACTGTCCCGGTTAATGATAATGAACCCACCAGAGCAACGATTAAGAAAAGATAGAGTGAATTTTTAAATTTCATATTCTTCTCCTTTACCAGTAAATCGGACAATTTCAGTAATATTAATATCGTGAAATGTTGTCTGTTACATTAAAGGCTGGTTAGAAGACGATAAGATTCCCGATTATTGACCAGTCCACACGCCCACGCCCGTCGGTTTACCGTCTGGCGGGAAAAGGCTGTTCAAGGAAAGCATGGCTAGAAAAAGCCTCACGGCTGGTTGAGGGGGGCAACCAACCGTGAGGCGGAGCGGATTATACATGATTTTAGGAATAATGCAAGGCATGAAAATGCGGTTGCAACGTCATTCCAGGTGCGGTATGATTTACATTAAAGGAGCAGCCATGAATATTTTCGAGGCCAAAGAAGCCAAAATTAAAGCTTATCTCAAGTATCTTAATAAGAGTGGCGCCACCAACCGGAAAAATGCAGTTAAGATCATAGATGTGGAGAGGGCGCTCAAGATCGAGGACCGCTTATTTGACGAAATTACCAAATATCTGGTTGCGGAAGGGTCAATACAGCGCTCGGCCGGCCTTGTCCACATTACCAAGGCAGGGGTTGCCAAGCTCTAGAGCGCTTTGCTTTGATAAATCCTTTACGGCTTTCTGACTGATTAAAGAAATAAACCTTCCGAAGTTTTTTGAAAATGCCATGGTTCCATTTAAAAACCTTCCTGCCAGAATGCGCAGAACTGGTGGGACGAGGTTTTAAGTTGGAAAATCTTATTGATTTTGTGCTTCAAGGAGAAACCATTTGAAGTCTTCATTGAAGCTGGATGAACGGTTTAACCAGAACCGTGATAAAAAACGCCCCGGATGGGGCGTTGCTAATTTTCAGGCTTTTTTCCTGGCGCG
>Ga0116108_1002134_pt1 | contig 9787 bp, 9 predicted proteins | sample June2015DPH_6_15_FD_88970 | JGI IMG/M metagenome (GOLD analysis project Ga0116108, IMG submission 88970) | Peatland microbial communities from SPRUCE experiment site at the Marcell Experimental Forest, Minnesota, USA - June2015DPH_6_150 | ecosystem: Environmental > Terrestrial > Soil > Wetlands >... | reverse complement strand
GGCCCACGGGCAGTTCGCGGTCGACGCGGACGTTCACGACGTCGAGCACCGTGACGGTGTCGCTGCCTCCGTTGGTCACGTAGACGTACTCGCGGTAGTTGGGCGGGTACTGCGGAAAGTCGTGGGGACGGCACCCGGCGAAGCACAGCGCAAGCATGCCGGCGCCGGCGAACCGGGTCAATCTCCGGATCCCCGATCCGCGCCCACCCGCCACTGCCCAGGGTTCACTGTCCACTGTTCACTTTCCGGTACGCACTGTTACTCACTGTCCCGCGGCGGCGGGAACGGAGACGCCTCGCATGAGATGGCGGCCGACGACCGGCGCGATTTTTTCGAGCTCGGCCATCATGGTTGCGAATTGCGCGGGGTAAACCGACTGGGGCCCATCGGAGAGCGCGCTCTCAGGGTGATTGTGCACTTCGACCATCACGCCGTCAGCGCCCGCGGCGACGGCTGCGCGCGCCATGGGCAGGACGCTGTCGCGGCGTCCGGTTCCGTGGCTGGGATCGACGAGGATGGGCAAGTGGCTGACGTGGTGCAGCGCGGGAATGATGCTCAAGTCGAGCGTGTTGCGCGCGTGATCGGTAAAGGTGCGCACGCCGCGCTCGCAGAGAATGACTTCGTAGTTGCCCTCGCTCATTACGTACTCGGCGGCCATGAGGAATTCTTCGAGCGTGGCGCTCATGCCGCGCTTGATGAGCACCGGCTTGCGCAGGCGGCCGGCCTTCTTGAGCAACGAGAAATTCTGCATATTGCGCGCGCCGATCTGGATTACGTCGGCCCATTCGGCAACGAGATCGAGGGTTTCCGAGTCGAGCGCTTCGGTGACGATGCGAAGGCCGAATTTATCGCGGATTTCGGCCATGATTTTCAAGGCTTCAAGGCCTAGTCCCTGAAAGGCGTAGGGAGAAGTGCGCGGCTTGTAAGCGCCGCCGCGGAAGAACTGCGCCCCGGCTGCCGCCACCTCGGCGGCGATGGCGAAGGCCTGGTCTCGAGTTTCAATGGAGCAGGGACCGGCGATGACGGCGAGATTGCGGCCGCCGATGGCGGCGCTGGAGCCGGCGAAGCGGACGACGGTGTCTTCCTCTTTTACGTCGCGGCTGGCAAGTTTGTAGGCTTTGGAGACGCGAATGACTTCAGCAACGCCGGAGAGCGATTCCAGGTTGCCGCGATTGGCCTCGCCCTGATTGCCGGTGATGCCGATGGCAGTGCGCTGTGCTCCGGGGAGGGGATGGGGACGGAAACCCAACTCGACGATGTGGTCGCAGACCGCCTGGATCTCTTCCGGCGTAGCCTGCGCTTTCATGACGACCAGCATTCATGCCTCCCGATCCATCAGTCTACCGGCTGGGAGAGCGAAGAGCAATGTTCAGGCAGGGAGTAGGGAGTAGGGAATAGGGAGCAGCCAATAGGGAGTAGCCAATAGGGAGAGGCTTTGTAACAGCGCAGATCCGGGAGAGGTGGCAACAACGAAAAGTAGTAACAACGCAGATCGGGAGAAAGAATTCTCGTAGGTCGAGCGGTAGAGATTATTTTGATTTGGATTCGTCTGTCACTTCGGTCGAGCAATTGGCGGCCACGATGGCGGGAGCAATGACCATACCGATAAAGGCAAGAGCGATCAAGAAGTCATGCATGATATCTGTCCCCATTTGGCGCTCAGCGGAACTCGAAACTCAGCCGGCGAAAGCCTTGCGGCGCGTTCGCCTCTTAAGTGAAGAAGAGACGCCGCAACGCGAGAGTCCAAGGATCAAACTAATGCCGAAGAACCGTTGTGCAGCCGATCTACCACTGCATCATCGGCGGTATGAGAGGAATCTTGAAATAGCACGAAAAGCTGGACAGAGACGCGGAAGTGGTAGAGGGCGTGACTCTTCAGAGAGTTACGAAAGGTGCGGCAAGCCGCTGGGCGGGGCGAAGTTCACAATGATTGGTGACGGAGCGCACAATGTCGTGTGAAATCGAGGCGAGGTCGGGTAGTGTCCTAATTAAAAGTGTTGAGGCTCACCAATAACGATTCACTTATGGGATGGAAGGCCAATCTCGGAGGTTCTGCGAGTTGCGTTTCCTAGAGAGACCACACGCCATGTTCGCTGATTGCGGCGTGCATAGCATCTGGAGCGAGATCCAGTTCCCCGGGCCACGTCACGGCACCGTACTCGATCGTCACCTAAGCGAAAAGAGACCGGTCGAGAAGCGCCGCGAAAACTCCTGCTTGCGGGGAGTGCACCAACCGAGCCATGTCGACCACGCCAGTCGAGCCGTCGGCAAATGCTACCCGTAGCCGAAACTCTGGAAGAGCCTCGACATCCGTTACGCGCCATGGGGATCTGGGTGCGATCTCCTCAACTAGAGCAACGGGCGGATTTTGCTCGGCGTTTGATTCTGCACGCATAGTTCCCAATCCTTCATCAGTTCATCACGATTTTGTTGTGCCCGCTCTACGACGAGTGCCATTGCACGTCTCGGCAGTTCCCCGCGAATGACTTCGAGGGTTTGAATGTCAATAAGCGCCTCGAATTCAGCATACAACGCATGAAAGTGTGGTGGAACATGATCTCCGAAATACATAATATCCCGTAAAACCTGCTGATAGTCGGCATCTATTTCTCTTTCTTGGGTTTACAAACCATACTACTTATACGAATCCTGTTCCAGATCTCAGGTCAAGCAGCCGAGCATTCAAACCATTGAACATTATCCGGTGAAGTGCTTACGAGCCGGACAATGCCAGGCCCGGCAACCTCAAACAATGTGGGGTACTTTCTCAATCTTGCATTGATCTGCCTTGCCCCGATTGCTTTTGCGATTGCCACTTGACGAAGAGCCACGCCGCGTAGCCGAGCTGGATGGCCCAGGTGACGGTGTAGGCGGCCCTCGTATAGAGGTGATTGAGTGTCGCGACGATCGCATCGTGCTCCGCAGCGGACATATGGAGCCGCCAGTCGAATGGAGGCTCGGGCGGCGCGGTAAGGACGAGGTAACCGGCCCAGCCGAAAAGAACGATGGGGACGGCAACGATTAATGCGGTACCAAGTTTCTTCATCGGAGACCTCGATCCTCCCGGCACAGTCGAATCAGAATCAGAAATTCAAAGCGTGCTCGGCTTCTTCGGCGGCGATCTTCTGCTGCTTCCGCTCCACGCGGTAGAGAAGGGCCAGGATGAGCACGCCCCAGAGAAACCAGGCAAGCATGTTCCAGAGGAGCGCGCCGACCATGGTCGGGTCCATTCCGGAATCCTGCCCACCGCCGAAGACGGGCGCCGGGTGCTGCGTGCGCCACCAGCGATTGGACATATAGACGATGGGAACGTCGAGGGCGCCGAAGATTCCCAGCACGGCGGCGAGGGTCTGCATCTGGGGTCCGGCGGCGAAGCGGCGCAAAAGCAGGTAGCTGACGTAGATGAGCCACAGAACCAGCGTGGTGGTGAGGCGCGCGTCCCAGGTCCACCACATACCCCATGCGCGCCTGCCCCAAAGCGGCCCGGTGATGAGAACTACGGTGCAGAAGACGACGCCGACCTCGGCGCCGGCGAGCGCCCAGGCGTCGAACATTTGCGCGCGCTCGGCGTGGTTGTGCCGCGAGGCCAGGTAGCCGATGGAGCCGACGAGGCTGACGGCGAAAAACAGGAAGGCTACCGACGCCGAGGGCACATGGTAGTAGATAATGCGGAACATCTCGCCCTGCGCGGCATCGTTGGGGGCGACATAAATGGCCTGATTGTAGGCCCAGCCGAGCAAGGCGACGGTGATGAAAAGATAGACGCCGATGGCGAGTTTTTTCATGGGGAAACCTGACTTCACCAGTTTACGATGCTCGACGCGCCAGGCGCCGGCGACTCAGGCGCGACGAGCAACCGGTCTCCTCGTTGCGATACTTTGATGCAGAATGCGAAGGAACTTAAAAGTGGCCAACCTGCCGCTGCTACCATGAACGAAAGCATCTCCGATTCACTCGTTTTCGCCCTGGAGTCGTGCAGGGCGGCTTTTTACTTCCACCCAACAGACTAAGACCTGTCTGTGGGGCCCGCGGTTTAGGAAAAAGCCACTTTCCTTTCAGCTTTCTGTGAGGGCCAGAATCGAAGATGCTGTAGCCGGAGCTCAGATGCGCGATCACCTTGCCACGCTGATCGACGATTTTCGCCGCTTCGACGGCGAGATCGCCGTGGTGCACTACCAGGGCAATCGCCGGCGGGTGACGACATATGGGGAGCTGGCACGGCTTGCCGGCCGCTTTGCCGCGCTGCTGGAGGCGCGAGGCGTCGCCGAGGGCGAGCGCGTTCTGATCTGGGCCGAAAACAGCGCCGAGTGGATCGCCGCTTTTCACGGCTGCATGCTGCGCGGCGTTCTGGCGGTGCCACTCGATGCCTTCGGAGCCGCTGAGTTTGTCATGCGAGTGGCCAAAGATGTGAGCCCGAAGCTCGCGGTCGGTGACGCGCTGCTGCTGGCCAAGCTGGCCGCGGCCCGCGACACGCCGGCGATTCCTACGCTGGCCTTTGAAGGTTGGCTGGGCGAGCTGCCCGCGGCGGAGATGGGCGCGATCTCAGGACTCTCGAACCAAACACCGCTGCAGATTCTCTTTACTTCCGGGACCACGGGCGATCCTAAAGGCATCGTCCTTACCCATGGGAACGTGCTGGCGAGCATTGGCCCAATCGAAGACGGCGCCAAGCCCTACATGCGCTATGAGCGCCTGGTTCATCCGCTGCGCATTCTGCACACGCTGCCGTTGAGCCATGTCTTCGGGCAGACGATGGGCCTATGGGTGCCACCCGTCCTCACCGCGGAGCTCCACTTTGAGAGCCGCCTCGCCGCGCCGCACCTCATCGAGCTTATCCATGGCGAACGCATTTCGGTGCTTGCTGCCGTGCCGCGCGTGCTGGCGCTGCTGAAGACACATTTGGAGGCGACGCACGACGGACTGGCTGAACGGGCAGCAAGCGTACAGAAGCTGGGCCCGTGGCGGCGCTGGTGGCGCTTCCGCCGAGTCCATCTCGAGTTCGGGCTGAAGTTCTGGGCGTTCGTCTCGGGCGGCGGCGCGCTGCCGGGGCCGCTGGAGCATTTCTGGAATGCGATGTGCTTCGTGCTCATCCAGGGCTACGGAATGACCGAGACCACCGCCCTCATCACGCTCAATCACCCCTTTCACGTGGCCCAAGGCACCATCGGCAAGCCGCTCCGCGGGCGCGAGGTGAAGCTAGGGCCTGACGGCGAAGTGCTGGTGCGCGGCGCGGTGGTCTCCGGCGCCACCTGGGAGGACGGAGCGATGCGGCCGCGCAAAGAGGAGTGGCTGGCGACGGGAGACCTTGCGGAGCGGGAGGAGTCTGGTCAGCTGAAATTCCTGGGCCGGAAGAGCGAGGTTATTGTCACGGCAGCAGGCGTAAACATCCACCCGGAGGACATCGAATCGGTGATCGAGGAACAGCCTGAAGTTGCCGCCTGCGCGGTGGTCGCGATGGAGACGCCGACGGGGCCGGAGCCCTGCGCTGTGCTGGCCTGCCGGGGGGCAGGCGACTGCGCACTGGCTGCCATCGAGCGCGCCAATGCAAAGCTGCCGGAATTTCAAAGGATCACGCGGTGGGTGCTATGGCCAGAGCCGGATCTGCCGCGGACTTCGACCGGCAAGGTGAGGCGGAAGCTCGTCGCGGCATGGCTCGAGCGCATCCAGGCCGCGGCCGCTACGCCGGGCAGCGGCAAGGCGGCAAGCAACGGCGACCACGCGTTCGGGCCTTCGTCCGACTGGCTGCTGGCGCTCATCGCGCAGATTACCGGAGAGGCTCATCCCGGCGTGGGCGACGAGCTACGGCTGACCGAAGACCTGCATCTCGACAGCCTGGGGCGCGTGCAGTTGGGCGCGGCTCTCGAAGAGCGGCTGGGAATCGTTTCAGGCGCGAGCCTGCTCGAAGGAGTGCAGACGCTGGGCGAGCTGCGCAGGGTGGTGGCAAGGGAGGGATCAGGGGTCAGAGAACAGAGATCAGAGAACAGAGATCAGAGATCAGAGATCAGTGATCGGGAAAGCGGCGAAACCGATTTGGCTGCACATCCCTCAGGCTCTGTGGGAACTGCGGGCGAAGCGCCGGTTGTAGCCACGCCGGATGGGCGGCTGCGGGACGGTGCGCAAGGCGAAAGCGACGGGACGCCGCAAGAGCCGCCGCGACCGCACTTTCTCTATCCCGAGTGGCCGTGGTGGAAGCCGTTCCACTTGGTTCGCGTGGCGTTTATTGAGGCCGTAATGCGGCCGTTTACGTGGCTGCTGGCGGCGCCGCGCGTGGTGGGGCCAGACAAGCCTCTTCCCGAGGGGCCGCTGCTGATCGTCGCCAACCACGTGACCGCTTACGATGGGCCGCTGATCGTGTACGCGCTGCCGGGGCCGTACCGGCGATGGATTGCGACGGCGATGCTGGGCGAGATGCTCGAGGACTACCGGCACTGGCGCAATCCCGACTGGCCGCCGGGACACAAGGGCTTCTACATCCTGGGGCCGCCGGCCTACTGGCTGGTGACGGCGCTGTTCAATGTGTTTCCGCTGCCGCGCCAGCGCGACTTCCAGCGGAGCTTTGCCCACGCGGGCAAGGCTCTGGACCACGGATACAACGTGATGGTCTTTCCCGAGGGCACGCGCTCGGCCGAGGGTCAACTGGCGCGCTTCAGGCCTGGCATCGGACTGCTGGTTAAGCAGAGCTATGTGCCCGTGCTGCCGGTGGGCATCCGGGGGCTGGGCGAACTCGTGACCGGGCAGCGGCGCTGGTTCCGTTCGGGAACGATTGAAGTGCATCTTGGCGAGGCCATCCAGTTTGGTCCCGAAGAGACCGAGGCCGCGATCACGGCGCGGCTGCACGACGAGGTGGAGCGGCTGATAGGGGAGAAGGGCTAACGGACCAACGGGCTCTCCCAGACGCGGAAGAGCAGTTCTTTGAGGCGGGCGAAGTCTTTGGGGCCGAGAAAGGCGTTCCATTCGCGCTCGATGTCGCGCAGGACGCCAATCGCCTTCGCGTAGGCGGCGTGGCCGCGTTTGGTGAAGTGGACGATGCGCGCGCGGCCTTCGTCGGGCGCGTCGGAGCGCTTCAGATAACCAAGATCCTCCAGGCTTCCGAGCAGACGGTTCATGGCCTGCTTGCTCATGTTGGCGCGCTCGGCAAGAACGCCCGGGCGCTCTCCATCGGGACTGGGATAGCGGAAGACCGCCATGTGGGGCAAACTGAGCCCCTTGAAGCCTGCCGCGTTGAGCTCACGGATGATACGCCGATGAATGGCCTCAGCTGGAGCGCGCAACAGGGCGCCGATCAGCATTTTTCTGGTCTCGACAATCCTCGGCGAGCTATTCTCTTCGAAAAAAGTCATTGACACTCCAAGTAAACTATGTTTACCATCATCTCATGGTAAACAAAGTTTACCACAAAGGAGGTTCTAATGACAACGCAAACCGTCGATGTTCTCGACCATTCCCCGGCCGGGACCGTATTGGAAGATGGACAGCAAACCGCGCATCGGCCCACGGCCGGCGGCGCGAAGGGAACTATCAACATGGCGCAGCAAGACCTGGTGAGGCATGTGCCTGCAGGAACCGGCCCTGCGTATTGGGGCCCTGGAGAGCGCATGACGTTTCTCACGACCGGCGAGGAGACGGGCGGCGCCTTTTTCCTGGCGGAGATTGAAGTGGCGCCGGGCGGAGGCACGCCGCCGCACATTCACCACCGCGAGGACGAGGCATTCCAACTGCTCAAAGGCTCGCTGACTATCCAAGTGGGCGGGGATACAATCACTGCAACAGCGGGGGACTTTGCTTTTCTTCCCCGAGGAATCGCTCATTCCTTCAAGAACACCGGCAATGGCTGCGCGAAGGCGCTGGTTTTGACGACGCCGGCGGGGCTTGAAGGGTTTTTCACTGAAGTCTTCGATCCTGCCACGGATCGCTTTGCAGCACCGCCGCCCCAGAGCAAGGACTTGATCCCCCGGGCGCTCGCTGCCGCCCCGAAGTACGGATTGGAACTTCTTCCTCCGGCATAGCGAGGACGAAAAAACAACTCGAAATTGGAGGTCACCATGACAACCCAAGCCGCCGGCGTGAGCGTGAATCCGGCCGACGAGACGATTCATCTGGGCCCGCTCACCTTGCACTTTCTTGTCACCAGTGAGCAATCGGCCGGCACGGTCGCGGTCTTCGAGGTGATTGTGCCCGCGGGGCAGCGGCTGACTGCCCCGGCGCACAGCCACGACCACTACGAGGAGACGATCTACGGTGTCGACGGCGTGCTGACGTGGACCGTGGACGGAAAGGCGATCGACGTGGGGCCGGGAGAAGCGCTCTGCATTCCGCGGGGTGCCGTGCACCGGTTCGACAACAACGGCGGCGTGGACGTGAGGGTGCTGTGCATGGTTACGCCGGCCAAAATCGGGCCGCAATTCTTTCGCGAAACGGCCGAGGCCGTGAAAGCCGCGGACGGCGGGCCGCCGGACCGCGCGAAGATGATCGAGATCATGCTGCGTCACGGGCTGACGCCAGCTCCGCCGCCGATGGGTCGCGTTTAGCTAGGCTGGCGTGAACGCAAGTAGCTAACGATGGCGGCGAGGAAGGCGCTCCAGAAGGAAGGGGCCGTGAGCTATGCAGCGGGAACGCGGCAGGTGTACATGGGTGGTCGCGATGGATTAGCCTCATATCTTCCCCTTTGCGCGGAGACGGGGCGCATTCATGATGACGAAGGTGAATCAGCAGGAACTTGAAAAGCTGTGTGAATTGGCACGGAAGGCCGCGGAGAGTTCCTACTCGCCGTATTCCGGTGTGCGCGTGGGGGCGGCGCTGCGGCTGACGAACGGCGAGACAGTGAGTGGGACCAATGTAGAGAACGTGAGCTACGGACTGACGATTTGCGCGGAGCGGGCGGCGGTGGCGCGGGCGGTTTCGCAATTCGGGCCGAAGATCCGGATCGCGGCCATCGCTGTCGCTAACTTGAACGGATTAGCGAGCCCACCGTGCGGCGCGTGCCGGCAGGTGCTGACCGAATTTATGGCGCCCGATGCGCCGGTGGTGTTTCCGGCCGCGGACGGGATACGGACGATGGGTCTGAGCGAGTTGCTGCCGCTGGGGTCGGAGATGAAGCTGAAGTAGAGCAGTGAATCCATGACGCAGCCCAACAGCAATTCGACAGAGCTTTCAGCGGCACCCTTGCACATGATCGACATCATTCGCAAAAAGCGCGACGGCGGGGAGCTGGACGCGAGAGAGATTGCGTATGTGGCGGCTGGCGCAGCGGACGGGTCGATTCCAGAGGCCGAGCTGGCGGCGTGGTTGATGGCATCGTGGATCAGAGGGCTTTCGCTTGATGAGACGCGCGCGCTGACGCTGGCCATGCGCGACTCCGGCGTGAAATTTTCGCCGACTGGGCTGGGCCGGCGGACGGTGGACAAGCATTCGTCGGGCGGGGTGGGCGACAAGACGAGTTTTCTGGTGGCACCGCTGGCGGCGGCGTGCGGCGTGGCTGTGCCGATGATCAGCGGGCGCGCGTTGGGCCACACCGGCGGAACGCTCGATAAGCTCGAAGCGATCCCCGGCTACCGCACCGCGCTCACGCTGGCCGAGTTCGAGGCGGTAATCGCGAAGTGTGGCGCATCGATCATCGGGCAGACGGATGAACTTGCTCCCGCAGACCGCAAGCTTTACGCGCTGCGCGACAGAACGGGGACGGTCGAGAATCCGGGGCTGATCTGCGCGTCGATTTTGAGCAAGAAACTGGCGGCGGGGCTGGACGGATTGGTGCTCGATGTGAAGACGGGATCGGGCGCGTTCCTGC
>Ga0116108_1002118_pt1 | contig 9832 bp, 9 predicted proteins | sample June2015DPH_6_15_FD_88970 | JGI IMG/M metagenome (GOLD analysis project Ga0116108, IMG submission 88970) | Peatland microbial communities from SPRUCE experiment site at the Marcell Experimental Forest, Minnesota, USA - June2015DPH_6_150 | ecosystem: Environmental > Terrestrial > Soil > Wetlands >... | reverse complement strand
TGTGCGGGAAATCCGCACACACGGTTCGATAAGCGGGGTGTGGAAACGGGGCATGGCGCAGCTAATGAGACACCGGCAGACGAAAGGGCCGGAAACAGATAGGCCGCACCTAAACCACCGCGCCACACCTCGACTCTACACTTGAACAACATCCGCCGTGAGGTGTTGTCAAAGAAGAAACTTCCGGTTGGGCGACAACCCAGGAACTGACCCATTCGTGGGCCCAACGACGGTTGCGAGAAGCTGGGGAAAATGGCTGAGGCAGAACGCAGTCAGCGGCATTCGAAGCTGCTTGCGTCGTCGGTGTTGCCTTGCCCTTTGTATTGTGCATGCTTCGGATAAGGGCAGAGTGGGCGGCTTCGGCCGGGGAACGCCTTTCCGGTAGCGGTCACCGACTGCGGCGCGATGCCCTTTTCGACCCAGTCGGATAATGCGCCCAACAGATCAAATCGATCGAGCGAAGGTCCGCCGCCGCAGTGACTCATTCCGGGGACGAAGTAGAACTGGCTCCATTTGGAAACGGAGTCGAGCCCGCCATTCGCTGCGGCCATGTCCTTGAAGTAATCGAAGGTATCGAGGGGTGAGAACCACGGATCGCTATCGCCATGAAAGAAGATCAGCTTGCCGCCACGGCTGGCGAAGGTGGACAGGTTGGTGGATGTTGAATCCACAAGCGGCTGAACGTCTTTGAGCGCTTCCGAGTCAACGTCGACTTCAGTTGCGGTGGGTGGCGGCCCGAAGATGCTCGGGCCCGGCACTAGGATTCCCCGGATCCCAGAGGTGGCCGCAATGCCGGAATCGTAGAGGAATCCCGGATAGACCTGAATTCCTTGAGATGTTTTTGGACCAGCGAAGGCCTTTTTGATCGCAGCGACCTTGGCTGGCGCGAGGCAAGAGCCGGTCTGGCCCGGCTTGCACGCCAGGACCTCGGGATCGAAATTGCAGGCGAGAGGATCGGAGATCATGCCATCCGCCAGTCCATCGATGGCGTCGCATTGTTTCACCAGCGCATCCATGAACAGCTTGCGGTCGTCATCCGTGATGGCCTGAGTAATGACGGGCTTTCCATCGGCATCCCTGGGAGCGATTTGATTGAAAGCCGCGGGAATCCATTCGCCGATGGCAAGATTGGACAGGCCGGTGCGCATAGCCGGGTCACCGACGATGATTCCGTCGAACTCCGTGGGGTAGCGCTGAGAGAGAACCATTCCTTCACGGCCGCCCGTTGAGCACCCGGTGAAATACGAATAGGCCGCGGATTTGCCGTAATATTTCGCGATGATCTGTTTGGCGAGCCCGGCGACTTCGAAGTTGGCTTGATAGGCGAAGTCCAGATAGGCCTGCTGGTCTCTCATGAAACTAAAGTCGAAGGCGCCGTCATGGCTTTCGTGGCCGGTGTCAGTGCTGACCACGGCATAACCGCGCATGAGTGCGGGCGTATCTCCCGACGCGGTGAGTCCGATCGGCGGGTACACGATTCCGTTCCCGCCTGCGCCGCCTTGCATGAGGAAATCGCCGTTCCAATGATCCGGCATGGCGAGCGCAAAGTTGATGCCGAACTCTTCCCCGCCGACTCCTGTGCGCCGATGAATCACCCCCTCGACGCGGCAGTATGCAGAAAGGTCAAGGGACTGTGGCGGCGTGCTGAATGGAACCGGCACAGTGCTTCCCGCGGCCACCGGGGCAGCTTGGGTGATTTCGACACCCGGGGCTTTGAAATTGATCAAATCGGCGCAGGAGCCTGCGGGCTGAGCCCACGCGCAGGGAGCCAATAAGGAAACGAGCGAAATCATCGATTGCAGCAGTCGCGGGTTCACGTTCTCTCACTTTCGATCGTGCTTCGGTTGTGCCGCTCAGAGCGCGGCGTCACGGCGCTGGCCTCCTGGTCAAAGCGGGCGCCATGTTCGCCCTTGAGACGCTTGATGGCGACAATGCGGTTCAGCCGCGTATCGCGGGCTTTCCAGACTTCTCCCATTCCGCCGGCGCCGACGGAAACGAGAATTTCGTACGGTCCGAGCTTTTCGCCTGGGGAAAGGAGCATAGAAGAAGTGGTACGGATAAGTCTAGTCGAGCCGCTAGCAAATTGCCCCAGGAAATCGCGCAATCGGTCTCGAAGCTCTCCGGATGCACTGCCGGAAGAGAGGTCTTTCGTTTTCCGGGCGGGTTACCGGCAACCCGGAAGTGACGTGAGGCAGATCACGTTGGTGACGAGTGGGCGACGATCCAGGCTCAACCCAAATCCAGGAGCCTGGGGCGTTTCCCGGTACCTATTCAACCCTGAGCTTCGCAAATCTTTTCACATTGGTGGGTTACGGTGTCCGCTGCGTTCCAACATCCCGTCAACGCAAATAGCGTCCACTCCGGTTTCGCGTTCGCTGAAGGGTGGGCCCTCGCCTGCGCAGGATTAGAGGTCGATTCCGTTGCGCGGAGCCGCTTTTCGGTTCAGGGAAGTGCACTTTCATTGCGATGGTCGGCGCTCAGCCTATTGACCTCGGTTATCACTTCAAAACCGGCCAACGGGATCGGCCGAAGACGTGATTGCTTTACCTCGCCGCAGTGTGTTTCAGCAAGGGCGTTCCGTAACTTCCGAACTGGCGTATGGGCCGGTTCTCATGAAATTGCTTTGTACGAGACTTTTCTGCCCTGGACGCTCCGTAACAAGCCGAAGTTTGAGGTCTGCGGGCAAAAAAGCTGTCCCTGGAAGCTCATCAGCCGATGGTGACCCCGGTGTGTACAATTGCGGCGCCCAGGAAACTATCCTGGGAACCCTGGCCAAAGATCTTTGCCTCATGCGAAATGCGATGAATTCAGGTTTCACAGTCAACGCCGCGCCGTCCGCCGAGTCCGAAGCCGCGCCTCCCCAGGCAAAATGGCCGTACCTTGAGCTCGGCATCGTAGCCGCGATTTTCTTCTATCTGCATCTGTTTCGCTTTCCGTTTCTGCCCATTTGGCATTGGGGAGACCAATCCGTCTTTCTTGAACATGCCGAGCGTATGCTTCACGGCGCGGTCCTCTATCGCGATCTGTTTCAGCTCAACCTGCCCGGGACCGAATATCTCTACTACTTGCTTTTTCTGTGCTTCGGTGTGCGCCTTTGGATTGCGCCTCTGATAGTGTTTGTCGCTCTCACTGCAAGCACCCTGCTGGTTTACTCGCTCTCGCGCGCCGTTCTTCGTGGTTCGGCCGCGCTGCTCCCCGTGGCCGCCTTCCTCGTCATTTGCCAGCGCAGCACGATGGATGGAACTCATCACTTGTACAGCACTCTCCTGGTTTTTGCCGCCGTCAGTCTCGTAGTCAGGGCACGCAATTACCTTTGGCTTTGCTGCGCGGGCACCCTCCTAGGCCTGGCCACGCTCTTCACATCCAGCCGCGGAGTCTTTGTCGCGGCGGGGGTGTGTTTGTTTTTCATCTGGAAATTCCGAGATTGGGGCAAAGCTCTGCTGGCCGTCTGTGCATTGCTCATCCCTCTTGTCGCGGTGATATCCGCAGCGCTGACTTACCTGGCAACTTCTGTCGCGCCACGAGCGCTGTTCGAGTCGTTGGTCGTCTTCCCGGTGCACTATTTCTCCGCGGGCCGCTTCAACACGCGAGCCATGTTTTTCGCGGAGTTGAATTCTGCTCTGCCGCTGCGGCCCCATTCCGTTTTGCTTGTTGGCTTGTGGTTCGCGATAAAAGCCGCAGTACCGCTCCTGTTCATTGCATTCATTGCCAGGCGCCTTCTCTTCAAACCCATCGAACTGCGCGGTTCTCCGTCAAATCAAGCCCTCGTCTTATATTTCTTCGCCGGATCGTTCGAACTACTTGCGCAGGCCAGTTCATTGTCGCAGGCGCGCTTGAATTGTGCCGCAGCCTTCGCTTATATTCTCGGAGCGGCAATGCTCCACGATTCTGGCAAACGCCGCTTGATCGGCACCGCGCTGGCAGTCACATGCCTGATCGGCCTCGCGGAGGTGACCGCTGCCGTGATTCATCCGGTCCAGAAACTCGACAGCCCGCGCGGTTCCGTCGTATTTCTGCACGGCGAACGCTATGAAATGGTGGCGTGGCTTTTTCGCAACGCACATCCCGGCGATCGGCTCTTTGGAGACCCCGATCTAAATTTCGCACTGGGCCTTGCGAATCCCGCCGAGGTGCAATGGGTTGAAAACGATGCGTTTACCCGCCCAGAGCAAGTCCGCAAACTGCTGATTGCGCTCAATCGATATCCCACGCGGTTCTTCATCTGGGACGACGTTATGGATCGCTCCGGCCCTGGGGACAATTTGCAGCCTTTGCGAGTTTACCTGAAGGAGCACTATCACCTTGCGCAGCACTTCAGCGGTGGCGCGGAAATCCTTGTTGACAACGATCTCTTTCCCAGGTAAGCAAACCTGCGCACAAATCATTGCCTCTACAAGAACTGCTTTCCGCAACGAAGAGTGAAGCACATCTCGTTCAGAGCACCTGGTTCAAACCCAGAAGGCCGGCCTGCAAGACTTCCGAACATGTCCTATATTCTCAATGCGCTCTCATTCTTCTTCAGGATCGTCAGGGCATTCTCCCAGATAGAGCCGCCTCTATGTGGGCCATCTCCGTCGCCATCATACTGCGGCTCATCGAACCAGACCCAGTAGACAGTGTTGGTTCCGAGTGCACTGTGCTCTTGTCGGGTGAGTGATCCGTCCCATGTACCGGAGATGGCAGTTACCGCATTTGGTGGTGCTGAGATTGTTCCCGGCGCGCATTGAGCCCAGAAAAGGTCATCTGCAACTCGGACCCGATCTCCCGCACCAAGCCTTTTGTCCATGCGAAACGAACCTTTTCTAATTGATATGCGCTATCAACGTGAGCGTCTGCTTAAAGGAATCCGCTTTGATAACGATTCTAGCGAGTCGGCCTATGGCCCTGGGATTTTAAGCTCGCTACTGGTATGCCGGCGGCCGAGGAAATGAGCGATGGGGCGCCAAGGCGCTCCCCGGCCGCCGATTACTCCTCAAAAGTTGGCTTATGGTGAGTGATTGAACTGTTCTGGGTGATTGACCGCCTACCCTGACATTACTGAGTAGTAACGGAAGGGTGGCCGACAACACGGCCGCGGCCCTGTCGGTAAGCGCAACGCCCCGTTAGCGCCAGCTGAGCTGAGTCGTGGGACCCTTGTTGGCGCTCTCTTGGATCACGAGCGATCCTGCACATGCCTTTTTTGTCGGCAAGTTTAGGGAGTTTACGCCTCCTGCGCGGTCACAGACGGGGACCGGCAACCGTGTTATAAGAGCTTCTGTGTTTTACAGAGGTGAACCATGCAATCGAACATCACCGGTTTTCGGCGAGAGTATCTCTCGGAGCTTGAGATTGCTCGAACACAACTCCTTGCGCTTGCTGGCATCGTGCCCGACGAATCGTATGGATGGGGACCCGTTCCCGGCGCGAGGTCTTTCTCAGCGGTGCTGGTACACATTGCTGCGGGGAATCTTCTGCTCTTATATCGCGCGGGTGTGCGCATGCCAGTTGTAATCGATCTCTATGGTGCGATCGAGGGTGACACAGCCACCCGGCTGGTGGCCATAATCCGCCAAAATGTCGCGATGGAGACAACGATGGTCACTAAATTCGAAGTGGTTCATCTTCTCGATCGTTCGTTTCAGGCCGTTGCGGAAGCAATGAAAACGGCTACCGACGATGATCTTGATGTTGTGGGGAATTTCTTTGGTGAGCCAGAGGCAGTCCGCAGGCTTTATCTGCGTTTACTAACACATTCTCACGAACATATGGGGCAAGCCGTCGCTTACGTCCGAACCATGGGTTACAAGGTGCCGTGGCCTGACCCTCTGGTGTATTTGGATCGCGCGGCAGCCAGCGAAGCGGCCCAACAGCTCACAGCCTGAGGACTGCGGTCTAACGCCCTCGGGACAATGACCGCGTCTTCGTCTACATCAATACCAACGTCTGCATTATCGGCCAGAGCGCATACCGAGCCGAATCTGCAGTTCTGGGTGTGTCACCGGCTATCCGGACAGAACCCGAAAATGGGGATAATGTCCGGTTTGGCGACAAACCGCCCAGAATAATTGCTTTTGGTGAGCTGGGTCACGCCCGACAAACTCCCACAGTGCTATGTTCCTCGCATGCCACAGGCTCAGTGAGGGTGTGCTTTGTGAAAGCGATTGTGTGCACACGATACGGCGCGCCGGATGTATTGCAGCTTAGAGAAATAGCAACACCTTCGCCCGGTGAGGATGAGGTCTTGATAAAGATCTGCGCGGCATCTGTAAATCCACTGGACTCCGGCATCATGCAGGGTCCGTGGATCGCCCGTCTGATGAGCGGGGGGCTGCTCGCACCAAAACACAAGGTCCTGGGAGCTGATATCGCAGGGCAAGTCGAAGAAGTAGGCAGAAAGGTTACACGATTTCAGCCAGGCGACGAGGTGTTTGGGGGATTGTTCGGGGGATTGTTCGGCGCAAAGGGTTTGGGGGGCTTTGCCGAGTACGTGTGTACTACTGAAGATAGATTGGCGCAAAAGCCGACCAACCTATCATTTGAGGAGGCAGCCGCAGTACCGGTGGCAGCAATCACTGCCCTTCAAGGTCTTCGCGATAAGGGACGTATTCAGGCTGGTCAAAAGGTCCTTGTTGATGGCGCGTCTGGCGGCGTGGGTACCTTTGCGGTTCAGATCGCCAAATCATTCGGGGCTGTAGTCACGGCGGTCTGCAGTACCCGAAATCTGGATACGGCGCGATCGATTGGCGCAGACCACGTCGTCGATTACACTCAAGACGATTTTACGAAAAGTGGAAAGCGCTACGATCTGATTCTTGGCGCGAACGCACATCATTCGATTTTCGATTACAGGCGCGCGCTTGGGCCGACCGGGGTTTTTGTTATGGTCGGAGGCGGTTTGGTTCAAATGCTTGAAGTCTTGTTTCTGGCACCCTTCCTGTCGCGGATTGGGAGCAGAAAAACAGTTAGCATGCTAGCGAAGATCACCAACAAGGACTTGGTTTTTCTGAAAGATCTTCTTGAAGCCGGAAAAGTTGTTCCCGTCATCGATCGACGGTACCCGCTAAGCGAAGTGGCTGAGGCTATCCGTTACCTTGGAGAAGGACATGCGCAAGGGAAGGTCGTAATCACCGTTCAGGATCCTTCGGCCTGTTATGCCTGAATCACCGGCAATCCGGAAGTAACCCCGAAAAGGGTGTTATGTCCGAGTAGGCGACAACACGCTCGACACTCACGTGAGAGCGCCAAACTAAGATGTGCGGCGGCGAGATCGCCATACGACTGCTGCGATCGCTCCCGCGCCCGCCAGCAGAGCTAGGATGATCGTCGAATCTTCGGGCGAATCTTCGCATCCCGTTTGCGCGCGCAGGGTGAGGGCTGTGGCAAGTATCAGGGCGAAGCCAACGGCAGTGAGAACCTTCTGCATGTTCATTGTGTCCTCGATTCTCTTCTATCGGGCCCGGGAAACCACTGGGGTGTAGAAAGCCAACCGGCGTGGCCGGGCGAATTTGGGCTCGGCCACGTCAATGAGCGAAGGCGCAATCACGGCTTGTTGACGGCGTAAGTGCCATACGGGGCGATGAGGTTGGCAACCTTGGGTGTTACCACCGGAGCCGCTGCGCCGACGAGCTCGGTGAGAGTGTTGGCGGCATCGCCGGTCGCCTCAGGATTCGTTAGCCAGATATTCCCGGAGCCGTCAATGGCAAGCACGGCCACGCCACTGAGCGCGTTGTTGTTATATCCATATCCGTTCGTGCCTGTGATAGCCGTCCCGGTGGAGCTGAACTCACTCACTGAGTTTGCCTCAGCGTTCGCCGCCCACACGTTTCCGGCACCGTCAATGGCGATTCCAATCGGGGCGTCCAACCCCCCGCCGGTGTAGCCACCGGTGCCAGACTTGGCTGTTCCGCTGGAACTGAACTCGCTGAGGCCGCCTATGGCGGGTGGATTTCCAGAGTAATCGTTGTCGGTAGTCCAGACGTTTCCTGAAGCATCGATGGCGAGGTACTGTGGCTGATACAGGCCGCTGCCGGTGAAGGGAGAGCCGGAGACCGCCGTGCCGCTGGAATTGAACTCGCTGATGCTGCTTTCGCTGGGACTGTCAAAGGCGCTGTTTGCCACCCAGACATTGCCCGGGATATCGATGGCGATGCCGGCAGGTCCAACCAGTTGGCCGTTGCCTGTGAAACCCAACCCTGAAAGCGGCGAGCCGCCGGAGCTGAGCTCGCTAATGCTGTTGTTCCCGTTTGTGACCCAGACGTTGCCGGATTTGTCGATCGCCAAAAGGACGGGCGAATTGAGCCCGCCACCGCTAAAACCGGATGCGGAGACCCACCTGCCCGCGGTCGTGAACTCGCTGATCGTGCCAGTCGTGCCGCTTCCGGGGTTTGTCACCCATATGTTGCCGGAGGGGTCGACAGCGACGTCCTCGGGCTGATTCAGGCCGCCGCCGCTGAAAGGAGAACCGGTGACAGGTGCGCCGTAGGGAGTGAATTCGCTGATACTGTTGGAGGAGCCGGTATTCGCTAGCCATATATTGCCGGAACCGTCGACGGCGATGCCCCAGGGCGTATCCATTCCGCCGCCGGTGTAACTGATGGCGATGGTAAAGTCGTTGGGCGCGGCGCTGAGCGAGGGCTGGAAGGGGGCACTCGCCGTTTGCAATCCGTAGAGATTGGCAATATTCGCGCCCGGATTGTGTGCGATGTTGATCGCCGCCGTCGCCGTGTCGGTGGGCGTGGTGCTCCCGTTCTTGGCGTTCGAGAACAGCGTAGTGCACTCGGTGGAGGGGGACACCGTCGTATTCACCGAATTGACGCACGCTCCCAGAATGTTGGCCAGGGTGTTGATCTCGCTCTGCGGCACTGTCCCGTTACCCGCCGGTGTGGTGGCCAGAGCCACGCCCGTGCTTTGCGTGTCCAGGTTGTCCCCCGTCTTAAGCGCATCAGAAAAGTCTGTTTGAGACAGCGTTGTGGGCGAGGTCGACACGTGCGTTGGATCGACGATATAGCCGGCGGCAGCATACGCCCCGACGATCGTCGAGACTTCGTTGACGACCACGTATTTTGAGGTGTAGCCGGAATGTGTGCAGTCACCGACTCCGGCGAACAATGTCGCGGCCGAATTGTTCCCCGAACCCGGATTGCCGCCCACCGCGTAGACGTAGGTAAGCGGAGTTGCCGTGAGGCAGGTGTAGTCGCCGGTGATGGTGAAATTGCCATTCGAGTCCGTTGTCACGTAATAGTTCCCACTGCCGTCCACGGTGGTGACGCCAGACACATTGTTCAGCAGCGATATTGACGCACTACCGTAGCCTTTGTTGCTGAACGCATACAGATACACGTGCGCGCCGGCGATGGGATTTTGGCCGCCATGAACCCTGCCCTGAAGAGCCGCGCCCTGAACTGAGGTGTTTTCGATTGTGTTTGCGACCGGCACGCCTGCGCAGCCGGAGAGAAGAAGAGCACATGATGCTACCGCAACATCCCAGGAAGTCCGCACGGCGAAACTCCTTTCGTCCACTCGTGTCCCGATGTTGAGGGCCCTTTTCGAATTGTGGAGAAAACTGGGGCCGGTATAACACGCCGGGGCGGTGCAAATCAACAGCGAAGCCCGATGCGCCGTCGGCCGCTTCCGCTCGTCTCCCGGATTCATGCCGAAATGGGTATGCTACACGATCACTTTGGCGCTGAGTACGGCGCTTACGTGGTCCGAGCGTGGCAACTGATTCACGGGATTTATTGATTCAGAACTGGCTGCGCAGAAGTGACACGATGCAGATCAGCCCAGAAAGACGGGCTTGTCGCACATCTTCGGCCGAGAGGCGAGGCCTGGGTAGTTAACAAACGTCAGAGCC
>Ga0116108_1002102_pt1 | contig 9902 bp, 8 predicted proteins | sample June2015DPH_6_15_FD_88970 | JGI IMG/M metagenome (GOLD analysis project Ga0116108, IMG submission 88970) | Peatland microbial communities from SPRUCE experiment site at the Marcell Experimental Forest, Minnesota, USA - June2015DPH_6_150 | ecosystem: Environmental > Terrestrial > Soil > Wetlands >... | reverse complement strand
GCTGACGCGTGGTCGGCGGCTAGCGCTTGCCGCGGCGGGAAGCCGACGGGAGGTGGCCCGTGTCTGACACTCGCGGCGAGCCGGAGCCTGCGAGCGGGACCCCAGGGCCCAGTCCGGATGAACGAGATGGGCCGCGCGGACGGCGAGCTGGCCCGGTCCGCGGCGAGCGCTGGCGGACAGCTGTGGCGACGATCCTCATCGTGCTCGGCTGCCTGTTAGCGCCGGTGTCGGTGCTGGCCGTCTGGGTGGCCAGTGAGGTCAGCAACACCAGCCGCTACGTGGCGACCATGGAGCCGCTAGCCCGCGATCCGGCGATTCAGAATGCCCTGACCGAAAGAATCACGACCGAGATCACCACCCGGCTCAATGTGACCGGATACGCCGATCAGGCCGCGGCCACGCTCTCGAGCCGCGGACTGCCGAAAGTTGGCGCAGAGCTCAGGGCGGTAGCCCCGTCGATCGCCAGCGGGGTTGCCGGATTCGTGCGCAGCGAGGTCCACAAGATCGTGACTGGCCCGCGGTTCGCCCGGGCCTGGGTTCAGGCCAACACCGTCGTCCACCAGGAGCTGGTGAAGGCACTCTCCGGCCAGGGCCCCAGCTCGGTCAGCGTCAAGAACGGCCAGGTCGTCGTGAGCCTGGGCCCGCTGATCAATCTCGTCAAGCAGGACCTGGTCAGGCGAGGCTTCACCCTGGTCAGCAAGATCCCGGCCGTTAACCCGACGCTGACCCTGTTCTCGGCCAAGTACCTGGTCAAGGCGCAGTCAGCGTATCGGCGGATCAACGACCTCAAGATCGTGCTGCCGATCCTCACGCTGCTGCTGCTGGCCCTGGGCGTGTACGTCGCCCGCGGCCGCCGCCGCGCCCTGGTCGGCGCCGGGCTCGGCCTCGCCGCGTCGATGCTCGTACCCGCCGTCGGGCTGTTTTTCTTCCGCGGCATCTACCTGGGGAGCGTACCGCCCAGCGTGCTGCCCGCCGACGCCGCGGCCGCCTTGTTCGACACGCTCGTCCGGTTCATCAAGCAGGGATTGCGCACGGTCCTGGTCGTGGGCTTGGTCGTCGCCGCCGGGGCGTTCCTGGCCGGGCCGTCGGTGACTGCGGTCCGGATCCGGGCGGCTTTCGCGCACGGACTGGGGCGGGTCCGCAGCGGCGGCGAGCACGCCGGCCTTCGCACGGGCCCGGCAGGAACGTGGACCTACTCCCACCGCGGAGCGCTGCGCATCTCCGCCGTTGCCCTGGCCGCACTGGTCTTCGCGTTCTGGGCACAGCCCACCGCCATCGTCGCCATCGTGATCACCGTCCTGCTGCTGGTGGCAATCGGCCTCATCGAGCTGATCGGCAGGCCCCCGCCCGCGCCCGCACCGTCGCCACCGGTCGGCAACGGCAAATGATCGGCAACGGCAGATGATGAGCAGGTCACGGCCACTCAGGGCCCGGCGAAACGGCCTTCGAGTCAGCAGCGCCCGGAAATGGGACCCAGGTCCAGGCAAAGGGCCGACCCGCTACGGATGTCAAGTCAGCCTAGGCACACGCCAGGGTCGGGATTGGGAGGCAGGATGATGCACGAGGCTGGGTTACGACCGGATGGCCACCGGGCGCGCAGAGCCGTGCGCTCGCGGGGCGTGAACGGGCCAGCCGGCCAGGTGCCGGCGGAGAGCCGTCAGCGCCGTGCGCTGGTTACAGCAATGGGGCTGGCCGCGCTGGCGCGGTATCTCGGGAGCCGCCGCTTCCTGTCGTACGTGGTCACTGGTGCCATCGGGCTGGCGGCTGCAGCAAGCCTGTCCCGGGAGAACCAGGTCCGCATGGCCGCGCGCATGGCCGCCTGGGACAACCAGCGGCGCCTGCTCGACCAGCGCAGGGGCGGGCGTCGAACGGGCAAGACCCGATAAGTGCAGCTGGTACTTCGCGCTGTCGGCGACGCAGGCCTGAGCCGCTCGTATCAGGTCGGCCCAGGCCGGCCGAACACTCGCGTGATTCATGCCACACACGCTGCTGGCACCTCAGCCAGCCCTCGAGTACGCCAGTTCGGCAAGTGACTGGCTTGCGGTCGCAGGAGGTGCGCATCCGGGACCTCCGGCCCTGGCGCCTGGCGGCGGCGCGGCGAGGTTAGATACCGGAGGGAATAACGATGGCTAGCCTCGATGCCACCCCGCAAGACAATGCGTACCCACCGGGATATCCCGCCGAGTGGGAGTTCGACGGGCTGCTCAGGAGCGGTGAGGCGGTGGTCGTCCGTCCGATCCGGCCTTCTGACGCCAGCGCGCTGCTCGGGCTGCATGCCACTGTGTCGCCTGGCGCACTGCACCACCATGTGCTGCTGTCCGCCCCCACCCTCAGCCTCGAGTCCGCAGCGCGCTTCACTGAGGTGGACTACAACGCCCGGATGGCCTTCGTCGCGGTCGTGTCGGACGAGCTGGTCGGGCTGGCGAGCTATGCCCGCTCCGACACCGCAACGCTGGCCACGGAGGCCGGCTTCATCGTCACCGACGCCTACCAGCGTCAGGGCGTCGCCACCCTGCTGTTCGAGACCCTGGCGGAATACGCCCGAACCAGGGGAATCCTGCGCTTCCTGGCCGGGGTCAAGGCGCAGAACGCGGCCATGCTGGAAATGTTCGCCGCCACGGGACTGCACTGCACCAGGCGAGAGGGAGCCGGAACGGTGCGGGTCGAGATCGACCTGCGACCGACGCCGGCCTACCGGGCCGCGTGCGACGAGCGGGAGGCGACAGCGGAGGTCGCCAGCATCGCGGAGATCCTGCGCCCCGGCTCCATCGCGGTAGTCGGGGCGGGCCGTAAGCCGGGGAACGTGGGCCACCAGGTCGTCCGGTCGCTTCTCGTCGGTGACTTCGCCGGGACTGTCTACCCGGTTAACCCGTCGGCGCGGGCGGTCTGCGGCGTGCCGGCTTACCCGGCGCTGCTGTCGATACCCGAGCCGGTCCACCTCGCGGTCGTGGCCGTTCCCGCGTCCTCTGTTCCGGGTGTGATCGAGGAAGCCGCATCGGCCGGCGTGCGCGCGGTCACCATCATTACCGCGGGCTTCGGCGAGACGGGCCGATCCGGTGCCGCAGTCGAGACCGACATGCTGAGCGTCGCCCGCAGGAACGGGATGCGGATCGTCGGCCCCAACTGCCTCGGCGTCGTCAACACCGATCCCGGCATCCGGATGAACGCCACCTTCACCTCACTGGAGCCGCTGCCTGGGCGGCTGGCCCTCATCTCGCAGTCCGGCGCGGTCGGGGTCGTGCTCGGCGAGGAGACCACGGCGGCGGGACTCGGCCTGTCAGCCTTCGTTTCGGTCGGGAACAAGCTCGACGTGAGCCCGAACGATCTGCTGTGCTTCTTCGAGGACGACGACCGGACCTCGGTGATCGCGCTCTACCTCGAATCACTCGGCAACCCGCGTAAGTTCGCCCGCATCGCCCGGCGGGTCGGTGCGACCAAGCCCATCGTGGCGCTCAAGGCGGGTCGTACATCGGCCGGCGCCAGGGGCGCGCGCTCGCACACCGCGGCGGCGGCGACGCCGGAAGTGACCGTCGCTGCCCTGCTCCAGAGCGCCGGCGTCATCAAGGTCGACCGGCTCGAGGAACTCCTGGACGTTTCCGCCATCCTGCTGGCCGCTCCGCTGCCCGCCGGCCGCCGGGTGGCACTGGTCGGCAACTCCGGGGGCCCGCTCATCCTCGCCGCCGACGCATGCGAGGGAGGGGAGCTGACCGTTCCGGAACTCTGCGAGGCAACGCAGCACGCACTCGGCGAGATCCTCGCCCCGGCCGCGGCAGCGGCCAATCCGGTTGACCTGACCGCGGACGGCACGGCGGACATGCTGGAGCGAGCGCTCGGCATCGTCCTGGCCGACGACGCGATCGACGCGGTCATTACCGTCGTCATCGAGACCCTGGCGATCTCCGCGGCGGCAACGCGAGAGACCATCGCCCGCGTCGCGCAGCGGGTCGGCAAGCCGGTCGTCGTCTGCTCCGTCGAAGCGGACGCCGCTGGCAGTTCAGCAGCGACGGCCCAGGTCGCTGAGCTTCCGTCGCCGGAGCGGGCAGCGACTGCACTCGGTCATGTCTGCCGCTATGCGCAGTGGCGGCGACGTCCCCTGCTCCCGGCCGGGGATGGCGGAGACCTGTCCGATCGGCCGGCGATCGGGGAGATCGTCGCCGCGCAGCTCGCCAGCAGTCCCGAAGGGGGGTGGCTGCCGCTGGATCAGGCGGCCCTCCTGCTAGCGGCGTGCGGGCTGCCCGTCCTGCCCACCCGCGGCGTGACCAGCGCGGCCGACGCGGCCGCCAAGGCCGAGCGCGTCGGGTTCCCCGTCGTGCTGAAGGCCCGCTCCGGCGACGTGGTGCACAAGACCGAAGTCGGCGGCGTCGCGCTGGGCCTGGAGGACCCCGACGCCGTCCGGGCAGCGTACGCGGCGATGGAGGCGCGGCTTGGCGCGAAGATGGGCGGGGCGGTCATCCAGCCGACGGCGCCGTCGGGCGTGGAGGCGATCGTCGGGCTTGCTTCCGATCCTGAATTCGGCCCGGTCGTCATGGTCGGCCTCGGCGGGGTCCTGACGGACCTGCTCGGGGACCGTCAGTTCGCCGTCCCGCCGCTTGAGCCGGGCGCGGCTGACGCCATGGTGGCCGCGCTGCGGGCGGCCCCGCTGCTCGACGGCTACCGGGGCGCGCCCAAAGTGGACCGCCAGGCGCTGATCGCGGTGCTCGACCAGGTCGCCCGCGTGGCCGAGGAGGTTCCTGAGCTGATCGAGCTCGATCTCAACCCCATCCTGGTCACTGCCGAGGGGGCGCTCATCGTCGACTGCAAGGCGCGGCTGGCCCCGCGGCCGCTTGGTCCCGGACCGTTGTTCCCGGCGCTGCGCCGGCGGCCGCGAGCCTGACTGGCCACCCAGGTCAGAGGTGGTCGCGCGCGGGGGAGAAAGCGCTGTCACGGATCTCGCGGATCGTCTCGTCGAGCCGCATCAGGGCGTCGGCGATGTACTGGCCGGCTAACTCGCCGGGCAGGTCGGCCGCCGCCTGCAAGTTGAGGCCGACCTGGTACAGGCTCATGGTGACCTTGTCGAGCAGCTGCTGAAGATGGTGCGCCTGCTCGCGGGCGATAGGGTCACGGTCCGCTCGCCTTGGTCCCGCCACCTCATGACCTAAGCCCCTGGGGCAAGCGAACGTGACCTTGCAGCGTCAAAGAGGAATGCCAAACCTTTGCGGCTCACGAGATTCCGGCGGCGTGCTTCTCGACCGGGCAGACAGGCAGCCAGCCCGGTGGCGAGCGTGCAGCCGGAGGGGGCGGGCTATGCCGCAGCCCGGTGCCGCAGGGGCTGAGCCGGGCAGTCAGCTGCTGTCGGGCGAGTTCGTCCTGCGAGACGGCACGCCGGCGATGATCTGGCCGCTGCTGCCTACCGATGGCGAGATGCTGCGCAATGGGTTCCGGCACCTGTCCGAGGCATCGCGCCAGCGCCGGTTCCTGACGGTGCTCGGTGAGCTTGATGACTCGATGATCCGGCACCTTGTCGGCAGCGTGGACGGGCGGCAGCACATTGCGCTCTTGCTCATCGTGCTGCCGCCAGGGGAGGAGGAAGGCCCAGCCGGGGTCGCCCATCTCCTGCTGTACCCCGATGACCCGGCCACCGCCGACATTGCCATCACCGTCGCCGACGACTGGCAGGGTCGCGGCGTCGGCGCCGCGCTCGCCTCGGCGCTGCTGCAGCGCCGCCCGCCTTCGGTCACCCGGGTGCACACGGTGGTCGATGCCGGCAACTCCGCCTCGCTGGCCCTGCTCGCCAGGGCCGGGCGGGTGTCAGCCCACCCGGATGCCCCGGGAATCCTGGACGTCACGGTCGAGCTCGGCGCGCTCTAGCCGTGTCGGCCACCAGGCGCATACAGGAGCTGCGGCGCGCAGAGCCGGGCGGCCTCTATCTTGATTCTCATCCGGACCGGCCGCCCCAGACGTTGCCGGATGCGCCGCCTGGGCAAGTCTCCTCAAGCCGGCGGGCGCAGGGAGGAGCATGCATGCGCGAGTTCGGCATCCCGCCGCTCGTACGGGTTCCCGAGTCCGCCAGCCTGGCGGATGTGGTGTTCCGCCGGGCCGGGGCGGAGCCGGCGGCGGTCGTGCTGCGCCGGCGGACCGGCTCGGGGGGCTGGCAGGACGTGACGGCGGCGCAGTTCGGAGCCGAGGTGAGCGCGCTGGCCCGGGGCCTGGTGGCGGCGGGCATCGGGGCTGGCGACCGGGTCGCGCTGATGTCGCGCACCTGTTATGAGTGGACGCTGATCGACTATGCCTGCTGGGCCGCGGGCGCGGTTACCGTGCCGGTCTATGAGACCTCATCGGCGGAGCAGGTCGAGTGGATCCTGAGTGACTCATCCGCGTGCGCTGTCTTCGCCGAGACCAGCGCACACGCGGCGGTCATCGGCAGCGTCCGGGGCAGGCTGCCCGGCCTGGAGCATCTGTGGATGATCGGCGGGCTGGACGCGCTGGCGTCCGGCGGCGGGCCGGTCAGCAAGGAGCAGCTGGACCGGCGCCGGGCCGGGCGGAAGGCCGCGGACCTGGCGACCATCATCTATACCTCCGGCACGACCGGCCGGCAGAAGGGCTGCGAGGTGACTCACGGCAACCTGCTCGCCGACGTGCGCAGCGCGGTGGCAGTGCTGCCGGAGATCTTTGCCATGCCTGGCTGCTCGACGCTTCTCTTCTTGCCGCTGGCGCATGTTTTCGCGCGCATCATCCAGGTCGGCTATCTCGAATCCGGCGCGATCCTGGGCACTGGCCGGACACTGCCAGCCTGGCAGACGGCCTGGTGGAGTTCCGCCCCACCTTCCTGCTCGCGGTGCCGCGGGTATTCGAGAAGGTCTATGACAGCGCCCGGCGGCAGGCCGCGGCCAGCAGAGCTCAGGCGAGGATCTTCGCCGCTGCCACGGAGACGGCGATCGCCTGGAGCCAGGCGGGGGAGGGAGCGGCGGCGGGCCGCGGTCCCGGCCTGGCCCTGCGGCTGCGGCACGCGGTGTTTGGCCGGCTGGTGTATGGCCGGCTGCGGGCCGCGCTTGGCGGAAACGTGCGGTACGCGGTTTCCGGCGGCGCGCCGCTGGGCGAACGGCTTGGCCATTTCTTCCGCGGTACCGGCATCACGGTGATCGAGGGATACGGGCTGACCGAGTGCGCGGGCGCCGCGACGGTGAACAGGCCGGGCCGCAATAAGATCGGCACTGTCGGGCTGCCGCTGCCTGGCGTCACTATCCGGGTCGCCGGGGACGGCGAGATTCAGGTCAAGGGCCTGAACGTGTTCCGCGGCTACTGGCGCAGCGGCGCCGCGACCCGCGAGGTGCTGGACTCCGGTGGCTGGCTGCACACTGGCGACACTGGCGCGCTGGACGAGGAGGGCTTCCTGCGGGTGGCCGGACGGCAGAAGGAGCTGATCATCACGGCCGGCGGCACGCACGTCGTGCCCCAGATGCTCGAGGACCGGCTTCGCGCGTACCCGCTGGTCAGCCAGTGCATGGTGGTCGGCGAGGGCCGACCCTACGTTGCCTGCCTGGTGACGCTGGATCCCGAGACGCTGACCCTCTGGAAGCGGCAGCACGGGCGGCCCGACGACGCCACCCCTGGCGACCTGGCCGACGACCCCGAACTGATCGCGCGGATCCAGGTGGCCGTTGAAGATGCGAATACGGCAGTGTCCCGCGCGGAGTCGATCCGCCGGTTCCGGATCCTCGGCCGCGACTTCACCGAGGCGTCCGGCCAGCTAACCCCTTCGGACAAGGTGCGCAGGCACGTGATCGCCAGGGACTTCGCTGCGGACATCGAGGCGCTCTACAGCCCGACTGGCCCACGGTAGCTGAGCTCAGCGGGAATGAGTTGAGCGAAGTCAGCAGCAGGATGCCCTGGCCAGGGACGAATGGCTCTACTGCCGTGGTCCGGATGGCAGTTGGCTCGATGCTGGTGGGAGTGGGGCAAGGGTGCGCGTGGTTGAAGACATCGCGCGGGTCCCGCCTGGCCTTGACTGCCTGCAGGGCGGGATCGCCGCAGGTGTCAGCGCCGCGCGCTTGGGTCACGCCCGGCTTGCGTCGCCGGCGGGGGTCAGTTCACGCAGGGAATGCCGTTCTGCGCGCTGACCGCGCCGCCCTGCGGGCCGGTGCTGGGGACCACTACGGCCGGCGACGGCGTGGCGGATGCGCTGATCTGCGGCATCGTGGCGCTGGCGCCGAGCAGGATCTGGACGTGCCCGGCGGCGACCGATGCGCTCGCCGTGGCGGTCACGCCGAACATGGCCGCGATCCGGCTGGCGCTCGCCGCCGCGCCCGCGCCGTAGCTGACCGTTGTGGCAGCGCGGTAGCTCGCGTTCCCGACCTGGCCGGCCCGGTACCCCTCGCTCACCAGCGCGGCCGAGACGCGCCCGGCCAGGCCGGCCGTGTCGCCGCCGTTGAGCACGTCCACCGTGCTGCGGGCCGTCGCCCGGTGCCGGGCGGCCGACGGGCTGGGCGGGCTGGGCGGGCTGGGCGGGGGATAGAACGTGGCGTGCACGATCGCCTTGATGTAGGCGGGGCTGACCGCGTTGGCGTCCTGGCCGCCGATGGTCGCGTAGCCCTGGATCGGCAGCGTCCGGAAGGTGATGTTACCGCTGGTCAGGCTCCGTTCCTGGGCGGCGAAGTCGAGCAGGTTCCAGCCGGAGTCGGTGATGACGTACTGCTTCGCCACGGACAGCAGCGCCTGCACCTTGGTCAGGTCGCTGAGCACGCCATCGGTGCGCAGCTGGTGCAGGACCGCGTCGAGGAATGCCTGCTGGCGGTGCGTGCGGTCCAGGTCACCGTTGGGCAGGCCATCGCGCTGGCGGACGAACGCCAGCGCCTGCGCGGCGTCAAGATGCTGGTAGCCGGCCCGGAAGTCCGCGCCGGAGTTGGGGTCATAGACCGCATGCCGGAGGCAGACGTCTACTCCGCCGAGGACCTGGGCCAGCTCATAGAACCCGTCCAGGTTGACTTCGGCGAAATGGTCGATATGGACCCCGGTGAGCTTCTCCACCGTCGCCACGGCGGCGCTGCGGCCGGCCTCATTACCGAGGAACGCCAGCTGGTCCTGGCTCATATCCGGGTGCTGGGCACGAAGCTTCGCCTGCTCGTAGTACATGCTCACGCCGTAGGCCTGGTCGATCTTGCCCGCCTGCTGGGGCCCCACGGTGCCGGCGAAATTGACCCAGTCGTCGCGGGGAATGGAGAAGCCGACTGCCTTCTTGCCGTTGGCCGGTATATGGATCAGGATCAGCGTGTTCGTGTCGTTTCCGCCGACGCCGTTCTCGACCCCCTGCGTGCTTCCCGCGTGCAGCGCGGCGAGGATGTCGGGCGGCAGGATGTTCCCGTTCCAGTCCCTGCGGCTCTCCAGGCCCATCAGCAGGATGTTCTGCGCGCCGGTCGAGGGGCCGCTGGCGATCGCGTGCGAGGAGCCGATGCTGCCCACGTCGCGGACAACGAAGTAGCAGAAGCCGCTGATCACCAGTACGAGGGCAGCGGCGATGCAGCTGACGGGGTAACCGGCCTTGCCCGCGATCCCCCACAGCGCCGTGTCCGTCTGCGCCCTGCGCAACGCATCCCTCCGGGGCCGACACTCTGCGGCGAAGATTACCTGAGCCCCCTGACCAGGCCGAACCGGCTACCATCTGGGAGCAGATGAGCGAGCCACGATGGCGCGAAGCGGACCCGCGCCCGCCATATAACGGCGTGCCGGGATCCTACCCCAGCGTGCGCGGGCGGCGGCCGTCCGCGCGGGGTGACACGCGCGGACATTCGTCACCGCCGGGCCGGGCGCCGCGGCGTTGGGGCGAGCTGCCCGGCAGGTCCGGGATCTTCATCGTCATCGCTGGTGCCGTGCTTGGCCTGGCTGTGACCATCATGTCTGGAAGTGACCCCGGCCTGCTCCTCGGCATC
>Ga0116108_1002059_pt1 | contig 9993 bp, 7 predicted proteins | sample June2015DPH_6_15_FD_88970 | JGI IMG/M metagenome (GOLD analysis project Ga0116108, IMG submission 88970) | Peatland microbial communities from SPRUCE experiment site at the Marcell Experimental Forest, Minnesota, USA - June2015DPH_6_150 | ecosystem: Environmental > Terrestrial > Soil > Wetlands >... | reverse complement strand
TTCCGCAAACTGCAATTCGCTCTTGGCAATTTGGTTGCCGGTTACCAAGGCAATCGCCGTGGTCGGCTTCAACTGCCTAATTGCGCGGGCGGCGCGCAAACCCGCTTGGCGGTCCTCCGCCGGCATCATCATGTCCATGAGTACGAGATCGTAATCGTTCCTTGTCGCCAGATCGATGGCTTCGTCAGGTCCGCTCGCGTCGTCGGTTTGCTCGTACCCCAAATCCCGCAAGATGGTCCGCAGTTCTTCACGCTCACCTGCCATGTCGTCCACGATAAGCAAGCGCGTGGCATACGGTAACAGTCTCGCGAGTTGTCCAGATTCTGCTGGGTCCTGATGGTCTGCAGCAGTGGCGTCGTGAGGCAGCGCTGACCTCGGAGCCTTGTCCAAGTCCAGGATCTCCCTGCGGCGGGCGCCAATCCTCTCGGCGACTTCCCGCTCGATCTTCTCCAGCACCGTCCTCATGCTTACTCGAACCTCTCGACTGGCTTCCAGGCGCTCGATCACCTCCACCCGCACCCAGTCACCAATCTCCAGGAACTCCTCCGCCCTTTCCCAAGGAATTTCCTTTCGCGCGAGCACGCCTTCCACATGGTCCGGAAACTCGATGAGTAATTCCTCCCGCCCGAAACGGACCACCTTGCCTCGCTCGACCTTCCCTTCGGTGTACTTCTTTCCGTGCTCCAACCATGGATCCCAGATTGCCCGCCTGACGCTCAGCATGATGCGCCGCCGCAACGGATCCACTTCCAGGATCTGCACATTGATTGTCTGCCCTTGTTTCAAAACTTCCTGGGCGTCGTGAATCTGGCGATCCCAATCGAGTTCCGCATTGCGGACGATCCCGCTGAGGCCACCGGACAGTTCGACTAAAGCGCCTACTTGCCAGACGCTTCTCACTCGGCCGGGATGTCGCGAGCCAACTGGGAAGATCCTGGCAGCCTCACTCCAATCAATTTGTTTTGCTGGCGCCACCATTCAATTCCTCCTTGGCTAGTTCAGACTGCACGAGGTTTGGTGGCCACTCAGTGATCCGGGCGCTGAGGGCTTACGAATGCGCTATCGCCGGGTATTATACTTCCACTTGCAAGTGCAGCCAACAATTTCCGACGAATCAATTTCCGACGAATCCGCTTTTGCCCAGCAGGCGACGACCGCAGGACCTACAAATCAGACACTACAAAAGGAACGGGTCATCTGACTAATGGGCGAAGAAAAAGCGATGTTCCAGTTACGTTCCAGTTTGGCGTGTTTTGGGAGACGTCAGCGTTTTGTGCGTCGTTAAAATTCAATAAGTTACGTATTTTCAATAGCCGTGAATAGATCGACTCCCCCCGCCTCCAAACTAGCAAGGCGTTTATATTCAATGGTTTACAGTTTGATCTGACATCTCGTGTGTTCCACTTGCGGACTTCCCCTCTTCTTGTGGAGGCGGGGGAATTTGCCCCACCTCCACGTTCTGGCATTTGCAGAAGAAACCCAGAGTGCTGGCGCGCGATTGAAGTTCTCGCTCTCCACCGATGCTTCCCTGCCCTGAGTCTTCCCTGAATCTTCCCTGATTCTAAATCCGAGTGGTCATTGCGGGAATGACGTCGAACATCAACATGACAGGCCACCGTTGTCTTTAGGCGCTGTCTCGCTGGCAGAGGGGCTTGCCTTATCGCGCCGTGTCGCGTGCCTCGTCACGCTGACAGCGGGGGAACTTGTCCCCAAGCAGGGGAGCCGCTCCCCGCCGACACAACGCATCACTTGGAAAACCAGTCCGCGCATAGGCAGTCATCTCATGCGTTCACAGCAAGTTACATAATTCGCAACGAACCAACAAGTATGGAGCACGGCGTGCACGCTCAAGTGGCAGTGGACGAGTCCAAGCGACTCGTAAGGAGGACGATATGATAACAGGTGATAACAAAACACTACGCTCGCCGAATCAGTCGTCATACACTCGCCATGCCTTCCAGAGACCCGTCTTCCGGATCCGAAACTGCTTGCTTCCGTTCAAGCGAATGGGGCCCAATTCGCAGAAGCAAACGCCAACTGCTGTGGAGTCTAGCATCGGCCAGGAGACGGGAGTAGAATGTCCGGCAGCGGAAACGTTGTGGCCGACGGCCGAAATGACGTGAGGAGGCATAACATGCCGGAGAGCCTGCTGGATGTAGGACTATCGGCCTGCTGTGACTTAGGGACCGAGGCGGACATCGGCAAAGTGGCGGAGATGCTGGTCAGCCAGGCGCTGAACGATTGCCGGTATCGCGAACTCCCGGTCCGCCTCGCTTTACTTCTCGCTACAGAAGACTGGAGCGATCCCGGCCGGGATTTGCCCCGGCACGTGCGCAATGCACTTCGACAAGTCCTTCATCGCGATGTGCCTCTGATCGGAGGCTGCATGGCGAAGGTCTTCTGCTCGTCGCATCCAAATGGATTCGTGGATCACGGCGTGGCCCTCGCGCTTTACTGTTCCCATGAATTCTGGGCGGCTGTCGATCATGTCAAGCAACCTTTCTCCATAGGCACGGATGACGAGCGGCGAAGGCAGCTCGAAGAACTCGTGGGGAGATTGGAAGGCAATCTGAGTCCACGGCTCGGCGCCTCGGCGGATCGCTACATTCTTGCCATGTTCCCCGGTATTTCCTCGGAAGCTGATGGTCTCCACATGCGCGACGGCGACTTCCACTCGGAGGTAGGCGCCGCCTTCAAGCAACGTTACCCGATCTACGGGGCTTCGTCCGCCAATGCGCTGGATGCGACGACGGGCTACCAGTTTGCCGACGATGAGTGCCTGGAGTCGGGAGTGGCGGTCGGACTTATCGAGAGCGACCTGACGATCAGTACGGCTTTCCAGCATCCGTTTGAGCACCTGTTGGAGCCGCGAGTATCGGTGGACAAGTTGGCGGGGAGCAACGAGACAGGAACGGAGGTCGACATTCTAGATCAGGAGCCCGCGGCGGACCGCCTCCAAACTCTGCGGGACCAAGTGCCACTGTTCAACGGCCAGCCAGTCTTTGGTCTCCGCTCAGCAGGCGGCTTCCGAATTGTATTGGCTCTCGGGGTGGTTGCGGGCACATCTGGCAGGATCCGATTGGATCGGAAAGTTTCGATCGGCGACCGCCTGTATTGCATGCAAGTCGCAGACAGCGATGGCATGGCCTTTTATCGCCGCCTTGTGGAGGGCATTCTCGATGATGAAGGCGCCAGGGGGGATGATTCCATCTTTCTCCTCGGGTTTGTCTGCCGGGCATTGTACAGGCATTATCCCGAAACCGATGCCGCTTGGAGGGCGATTACAGCCGAGGTTCTTGCCCGGTACCCACACGCCAAGATTCTGGTGGGTCTCAGTGCGGCCGAATTTGCTCACACGAACGGCCCCGGACCTGCCGCGAATCACGCTTCCTGCTGGCTCCATTGCAGTGTCGGCCGGCTCTCAGAGCGGGCGGCCGGGCGCATCATCAACCGCCGTCTGGCCCAATCTGCGAGCGAATTGTCCAACTGCACCTCGTCGTCAGAGGTCATGCAGAAAGCGTTGGAAGGGGCTGTGTCAGCGGGCTCGTTGGGCGGGCAGATCTGCTTGCTGGATCGCCGCTTGCGGCGAATCCTCGGCGCCGGCTTCGGGCGGCCGTATCAGCCACCAGGCTCGCCGCACGAGTGGATCAAAGTCTCGGAGATGACCAGCCGGGAGGCCCCGGCGTCGAAGGGGGGCAGCTACCCCGCTGATTTAGAGCCGTGGTGTATCCCCATCCTCGGAGACCTCAACTTGGTGCCTTCAATTGCTGGTCCTTACCCAGAGCAGCGCGAGGACATTCTCGCTCTCATTGTGCGAACCGGATTGGCCATCTTCGTCCCGGATTCGCTGGACACAAGGTTCCACTTCAAGGAAGATGCGGTCAGGGTCGGCAAGTTCAAAGTCCAGATTGCGATCCCGATTTTGGGCAGCACTGGGCAGATACTGGGCACCTTCCAGGCAAGTTTCCCCGATGACAAGAAGATGGATCGCGAAGAGTTCCGCGAATGGGTGCAATATGTTCAGCGTCTCGGTGTCGTTCTGGAATCGATAATGAAGCGGGAGAGGCAGCAGAGCCTGGAAGGGATCCTCAGCGCCGCCGAGCACGCGCTCCAAACCGCGCTCGCCGAGCGTGCAGATCGCGGCCCGTTCCAACACTTCTGCGATGAAATCCGGCGGCTGTTGGGGGCGGATGCGGTTCACATGAGGCTCATCCAATTCGATGACCCTGATGGTGGGTTCGAGTTGGTCGGGTACTCTGGACCTCCGAAATTGACGGAAATCTACCCCAAAGCACGCCAAGTGGTTTATAGCGGCGCACAGGGAGCTTGCAGCACCCGTGTCCTCAACGACGGCGGCGTGGTCACCTCCTCGAAGGCGGAGGCGGAGAGTGTGCGCTGGAAGCTCGCCCCAGCGGAACGTGCCGAGGAATACGGTCAGGCTCTGAAAGACGAGTTGAGCCGCTTCGAAGCGACCGCAACTCTACCTGTCACGTTCAAAGGCTTGCTGCTGGGCTCGCTCATCATCGACAGCAGTTTCGAATACTTCTTCTCGGAAGAGCGGGAGGTACTTGTCCGGGAGTGCGCCAAAGTGGCAGCGCAACTGGCGCGCGTTTGGGACCGTTCACGCCTGTTTGCGGAGGCGCACCAACAATCGGGCTGGCTTCAGGAGCACGCCTTGCATGGCATGAAGTCGCAACCTGCCGGCACAGCGTACTCGGTGAACCAGCGATTCGAATCGTTCCTGAATTCAATATGCCACTACCTTCATGCAGATTGGGCCTCTCTTTTCATCTGGCATCAACCAAGCCAAGAACTCGTCTTGCAGGTGGCTTATCGGTGGCATGCCCCTCTCGATTATAAAGCGCGTTACCGGCTGGGGGAGGGGCTAGTGGGACAGGTTGCGCAACAACCCCGGCCCTTGATCTGCTCCCACGAGGTCCCGGGCGCGGAAAACGCACGTCAAAAATACGACGACTACATTGAACCACCGGAGCATCGCGGCGTGGTCGGCGACTGCGGGCAGAGGATCGGCGTAAGACTGACTGTTGGGAAGGAACCGGTCGGGGTTCTGGAGATTGGCTATTATCGGGATCACGGGGCCCGCTTCGACTGCTTTGACGAAGAGGCGGAGAACTTACTCGTAGATGTTGGCCAAGTCATCAGTGGCTGGGTGATGACACTGAAAAACGACCGGGAACTCCGCCAACGATTGGCGATGGACAGATTTGTGGATAGATTGGCCAAAAACCTATTGGGTGCCACCTCGCAAGAGGACTGGCAGCACACCCTGGATCTGGTCCGTGACGCCTCTCATGTCGAGCGCGTCTGCATGTACGTCGTGCAGGGCGGCAGTGTAAGCCTCGGAGCAGTTTCGCCGGTTTCCAGCGAGCTCGTTTCCCCGCCTGTTCCGCTCACCTCTTTTCCATTGCTGAGCGACCTTGTCGCACACGGGAAGGAAGTCCAGGTCACGGACGAGGAAGGCCAAATTGGGGAACTGTGGCCCCACTCATCGGGAATCCACACAATGTACGCAATCCCAATTGTCGATGCCAAACGGTCCGTGCGAGGTGTGCTGGCGTTCATCAACCGTGCCGAGGAGGCCGACCATCCTTATCGCTCCTTCGATCCGGTGGAAATTGAGGCGGCCAAGGATGTCGCTGGGCTGCTGGGCGCTGCCCTTTCCAGCCGTGATCACAGTGCGTCGATGGCCGAGTTGCGGCAGGAGCTTGCCACCGCCGTTAGGATCGGCGCTGCCAGTCTGGTCGGGGCGTTCGCGCTTCACGATCTAATGAGGCCGTTTACTCGAATCCAGCGGGCTGTGGACATGATTCGGATGTTCCGAACCGAGGATCCCGAGCCTTCGCTACACGAGATCGAAGGCGCCAAGAAGCAATGCATGGACTCGATAGAACGTCTCCGGCAGCAAGGGAGTTTGGCTCAGTCCGTGGTTTCAGTGCGTAAGATCGTTCGTGAGGCGTTGCGCGTCGTTGATCTCCAGATCCCAAAAGCGTCGATCAAACTGGTTGTACGCAACGACCTCGAAAGGCAAGTCTTTGTAAACATGTATTCGATCGTCGCAGCAGTGGTGAATATCCTCACCAACGGACTCGATGCCATGAAAGGGGAGGGAGTGCTCACTGTTGCTACCGACCCTAGTAGTGACGATCGCTGGGTCTACATTCGAATTCACAACACGGGCCCCTCACTCACGACTGAAGAAATTGATCGCATCCTCCGATCTCCTTCCATCCCGAGGCCCCAGACAGGACACCTCGGTTTGGGCCTTCAGTTTGCCAGGCAGGCGGTAGAAGCAGCAGGCGGTACGTTGAACATGGACTCACCCGAAAGCGGCGGTGTTCGAGTCACAATTGCTCTTCCTGGTGCTGGGAGCACCGGGCAAGACTAGCTGGAGAATCTATGAAAACTCCGAGAATACTTAATATCTTGGTGGTCGAAGACGACCCCGACGACTTGAAGAAATTCCGGACCCTGTTGCGGGGAGCGGGACCGAAGGAACTGACCGGCGAGGAGTGGGACGATCTGGCCATCGCGGAAGCCACCTGTCAGGCCGATGCTGACAGTATGGTTCGTGAGGCGCAATACCACATCGTGCTTTTGGACTTAATTTACTCTCTCAAGCCCGAGCAAGGGCCGGAGGGAGAGTATCAAGGGATGATTTGGCTGCCCCGGCTGCGTAGTCTGCAACCAGAGGCCGCGATTGTTGTCCTAACCGCGCACGGTGATGTTCGACATGCGGTGAAAGCTATCAGCGATTTCCACGCGAACGATTTCGTGGAGAAAACCGAAAGTTGGGAGCAGATAGTGTCCCATATCCGAGATGCCTATACGGGAGTGCCGTCGTTCAAGCAGGCGGAGTACCTTAGGCACGAGTATTGGAGGCTCCTCCGCTCGCAGGCGCTCCGCGTTTATGTGGGCGAGCTGGCAAAGCTAATCCGGCAGAGCCGGAATGGCCTAGACAACATCGCGCGCACTCTGGAAAGTGGCGACCCGACGTCAGTGACAGACGATCCCGCACAAATCCGCTCCGCGAGCCAAGCATTGTGGGATGGGTTCCTGAAGGAGATCAACTGGGTCACTGGAGGCGTCGGCACGTCGGATGTGGCCTCTAGCCCTCCCTCCAAGGTTGATTTGATCAGCGATTTGATTCAGCCGTTGCCGAGACTGTACGGAGCTGAGGTCAGAATCTCCGACACCACCAAGGCGCCTATAGAAATCAGTACCTATCCGGCAGACTTGAGGGCCTGTCTGCATGAGGTCGTCCGCAACGCTCTGGAAGCACATTCCGAGACGGTGGAGGTCTCAGCTACAAGGGAGGAAGGAGGCGCTGTGATCACCATCCGGGACGATGGCGATGGCCTCAGTCCAGAGGTGGCGGAAAAGCTGTTCGAAAAGGGGTTCACAACTCACCCAGACGATCCCCGGCATCGCGGGATGGGCCTGTTCATCGCCAGCCATCTAATGACTGATCTGGGCGGAACCATCGACGTCCGGCCCAGAGACGACGGCACCCGGGGAGTGGTTGCGAGCCTGAGCATCCCGGATCTGGGAGGTAGCCGATGAAGGTCGCAGTGGTGGCTGGAGGTGAGGAAAGTGGCTGCTTGATCAGCCAGGCTGTGCGGAACTTGGAGACGCGTGCTCCGCTTTGAGGGCGCGTCCTGGCGGTGGTCGGGCTGTAGCCAGGAAGTTAGGCGTCGAGCATAAAATGGTGGGCTGGGCCAAGGTTTCTACCCGAACTGGAGAAGAACCTCCTATGAACAATTTGGCAACGGCATTCAGGCGTGCTGTCTACATTGGCGCGAAGGGTGGGGGTGGTACCTTCTCGAGCTATTTGCAGACCCTCAGGGATTCGTTCTGGTGCAGTACGGCATTCGTTCGCTGGGGTGCGGCGGAAGCCGGATCACTTCGTCCGGAGGACGTCAGCTCAGCGCATTTAATCGTGCTGGAATGGGCCGCCCGTGGGGGCCAGAGCGAAAGGGTCTTTCGCAACATTCGGAGGTGGGAGCGCGAAAGGAACGCGGGCAGGTGTCCCGTCCTTATTCTTCGCCCCCCTTTCGAGGCTAGTTCGGTGGAACAGTCAGTCCGAGAAAAATATTCTGCTGCGGCCCTGCTAAATCCCGACGGTCTGGCTGATTCGGGAGAGTTGACTAAGGCCCTTGCTGACCTCCGCTTCACCTTGCCCGAAATGCCAGACATCGAGGCTGTAGAGAACCCGCGCGAGCCCGCGATAAGTAAACTCGTCCATGACATAGGTAAGGCCCAGTTCCATCTCGTGTTGCGAAAGTACTTCCCCCTGGAAAACGGTCCGACGCTTTCACCGGTTGGAGGTGGATGGTCCGGCGACCCACTGGTCCGGGTGCTGGCCCGACCCGATGGTACAAACTACGGGGAGTACTACTTGAAGTTGTTTTCGAGCCGCGACAGGTTCATGAAGGAAATCAGTCAACACGACGCCGCCTGTGCGTGGCTCCGGAGCAAGGGCGCGCACATTTCGCTTCATTACGTCCCCGGGCTCGGCAAGACGGCCAACGAACAGGCAGAGGCTTTCCCCCCCGTGAAGTTGGAGCGGCCCCCTGTATTTCCGGTGTGCTACGTCTCCGCTTCTGGGGATACGAAGCGTAAGACGTTCAAGGAACTGTATTGCCAATCCGAGACGGGACTGGACGCAGAGTCGGCGCTCCAGCGAATCCTGGAGATCCTTCAGCCCGATCATGTTGCGGCTTATTCAAAAGAACCGCCCTTCGCGAGCGGCCGGCAAAGCGGCTGTCCATTCTACGTCACAGACCAGCAGCTTACTACCATTCTCCGGGCGAGTAGCGAATTGGACCGGTACGGGCCGGCAATCTGGGGAGATAACAGGGAATGGGAAGATTGCCGGCTCCGAGTTGAGAGTCTTGCACATCGTCCGCTTGGCGCTAGGTCGCCGGGCCTGCCTCATGTCGCTCTCGGCGATATTCATGGCGACCCCAATCCCCGCAATTGCCTAGTGAACCCTGCAAACCCCAAGGACGTTCTGATGATTGACTGCGGTGACTATGATCCGAACGGCCGGTTGGTATCAGACCTTGCACTCATCGAACGCGACATCAAACTGACCCTGATGGGGAACGAGAAGCAACTGGACGGCTTCTATGAGCTTGATCCGCGCCATCTAAAGCCGTGGTGCAAGATGGAGGCGATTTCCATAGAAAAAGGGCTCGACTACTCGAGTGCAGATGTGCTTCCCAATGCCTGCGGAAACCGAGCCCACATCCTTGTCACCATGATTCGTAAACAGGCAAAGGCACTTTGCGGAGCGGATGATCCGAGAGGTCATCATTACTTCGCGGCGCTTCTCTATTGGATGATCAGGGCCCTGGACGAGCGCGCCATTCCACCAACAAAGAAGTTGCTAGCGCTTTACTCAATGGCTCAGATCCTCGAGTTCTACTTCCCTTGAATTCATGCCCGCTGTTCAGGCTCCGTGCACTATCCAGCAATAAGTTCCCCTCCAAACCAATAGCCCGCACAAAACCCATTCGGTCGTGACATGCGGTAAGGTGGCGCTATTCTCCATAACTGGAAAACAGCCGACCTACTCGGCGATAGATTTGACCATGTTTGGAATGAGACACCGTAGTCAAAAGCTACGACGCCATGCTTCAATTGCCTTGCCCCGAACGCGCGGGCTCGTGCGGAAAGTAGGTCGGAAAAGTGTAGGCGAATAAAAGGCGATGTTCCAGTTACGTTCCAGTTAGGCGCGAATTGAGAGATTCCGGCGTGTTGTGCGTCTATAATTTTCAATAAGTTCCGTGTTTTCAACACGCTTGAATTTTCCGACTCCCCCCGCCTCCACCATGCTGACTTGGTCTCCTAGCCCATGTTTGCACATTGGGGGGGGTAACTTATTGAAAAAAAAGAACCGCGCCTTTCGATGTGTCACTAGGCCACCCTCTCGTGCTCTTTTGGGGGGGCCGGATCAAGAGCCCTGATGCC
>Ga0116108_1002039_pt1 | contig 10035 bp, 8 predicted proteins | sample June2015DPH_6_15_FD_88970 | JGI IMG/M metagenome (GOLD analysis project Ga0116108, IMG submission 88970) | Peatland microbial communities from SPRUCE experiment site at the Marcell Experimental Forest, Minnesota, USA - June2015DPH_6_150 | ecosystem: Environmental > Terrestrial > Soil > Wetlands >... | reverse complement strand
GAGTTCCGAGTCCAAAAAGGATACCTGCAAAAAAGACCTTCTTGGAGCTTAGATTCTTTTCGAGAAGTATCAAAAGTGCGAGGATTGTAAAAGCTATCATGAAAAGTTCAGAGTTAACGGTTTGTCCTTCCAGTAGAGGAAGAGTTGTTAAAAGACCAAAAAGTAAAGTGGAGAGCTTTTGTGTTTTGGGGTTATTCTCAAACAGCTTTTTTGCAAGTTTATAAAAAATGACAATCGTAACTAAATTCCAAAAAGCCAAAATCACTTTAAACCAGAAAAGATTTCCGGCGACAGCTGCGGTTATATAAAGGAGGGGTGGTTTGTTGTCGTAGATATTTTTATAAAGAGTGAGTCCTTGTCGGATTCCCTGTCCAAGTGTCAGATAAACCATTTCATCGCCGTAATAGTATGGTTCAAAAAAAGACGGAATTCGGAGAATAAAAACCAAAGCAAGAATCCCAACAAGCCAGTTGGGGAGGGAGGGAAGGTGAAGTTTGTCCGAGATTATATGAAGTTTCTGCCAAAAGGATTTCATATAAAATCAGTTTAAGGTATAATTTGGCCATATGCAAAGTATTTTGGTCACCGGCGGGGCGGGATTCATCGGGAGTAATCTTTGTGACTATTTGATTGGAAAGGATTACAAGGTACTTTGTCTGGATAATCTTCTGACGGGCTCCAAGGGGAATATTGGGGAGCTTTTGAAAAACCCAAACTTTGAGTTTATTGATATGGACGTGACGAAACCGCTCGATAAACTGAAGGGTAAACAAGTTGATTATATATTTCACCTTGCATCCCCCGCATCTCCTATTGATTATCAAAATTACTCGGAAGAAACACTTTTAACCAATTCTATGGGAACAATTGAGATGCTTAAATTGGCAAAGAAAATCGGAGCTAAAATACTTATTGCCTCAACTTCGGAAATATATGGAGATCCCTTGGAGCATCCTCAAAAAGAGTCGTATTACGGAAATGTGAATACTTTCGGGCCCAGGAGTTGTTATGACGAAAGTAAAAGATTCGCCGAGGCCGCAACTTATGTTTATTTGCACAAGTACGGAGTCGATGCAAGGGTAATCAGAATTTTTAATACATATGGCCCCAGGATGAAGAAAGACGACGGGCGTGTGGTAAGTAATTTCATAAACGAATCATTAGCGGATAATTCCATCAACATTGACGGGGACGGAACTCAAACGAGATCTTTTTGCTACATATCAGATATGATCACGGGGATATGTGCAGCAATGTTTTCGGATAATACAAAAGGAGAAATATTTAATTTGGGAAATTCAGATGAATACACAATAAAATATTTAGCTGAAAAAATTATTAAATTGACTGGTTCAAAATCGGAAATAAAATATATGGGAACTTTTAGGAAAGACGATCCAATGAGGAGACAGCCCGATATTTCAAAAGCCAAAAAAGTTTTGGACTGGGAACCTAAAGTGAGTTTGGATGAAGGGCTTCAAAAAACAATCGAGTACTACAAATCTCTCTAAACTTTCTCCGTAACCCGATACTCTATATATTTTCCCAACATTAATCTGGTGTGGGCATCAATGCCCGGAAGAGCAGAAAAGAAAAAACCCGCAATCGGCATTAGGACAAATTCAAATGGAGTTAAAATTGTTCTGAAAAGGGAAACCTTGTTCGGTCTTTTGGGTTTATGCATGCTATCTATTGCAATCATTATGACGAGGAATCCTAAAGAAATTGTTAGAACGAAAGATGAAAGTTTGGGAACAGTGTAACCCAAAACCGTTCTACCAAAAGCGGGGTTTAGAAGTGTCGGGATGGTAAGACCCAAGGTAATAAAAAACCAATTGACCGGCCAGAGAAAATGAGCCCAAATGACTTGCATGAGTCTGGTTGTTTTGTCCCAAAAAGGAATGTCCCGGGCCAAGAAGTAGCTTTTAATTATCCATGGATCATCGCTTACACCCCAGGCCCATCTTTGGATTTGTTGGTACTGGCTCATTATGGTTTTCCAGAAGGAGGTGGATTGCGCCGCGTCGGCCATTAGAGGCAGATAAATCGGGTCAACCTCAATTCCGCCACCCTTTTTATAAAAGGCCTTAAAGAATATTCCCCAATCCTCGGGAATTTTATCCGCATCCCAATATCCGACTTCATCAAGAAGTTTGAAAGATAGGGAATAATTTTGAGCATTGATTAAACGGTCCTTTCTGGGAAGCTGGGAAAGATTCCAGATTGTCATCAAAGTATTGGGAACTCTGGTAATTGCCGGAATTTCCCAAATATTGTTGTAAAACATAACTGAAGGTTGCCAAAACATTTTGAAACGATTCGGGTTGTCCAGAAATTTATAAGTTAAGTTAGCAAAGTGCTTGGGGTGAAACTTATGGTCGGCATCGCAGGATGTAACCGTAAAGTAATCTATGTCCAATTTGTTGGGGTCGATAAAATTTTCCTTAACCCAAATTGCCGCGAATCTCTCGTTTGAAGCTTTGCCGGCAACCTCTCCGATTTCAAGCTTGTGGACCGTCATGAACAGATGTCCGAAAACTTTTCCGTATTTGTTTTTTAGCGCTTCCCATTTTGCGTTTCTATCGGCGGCTTGTTCCTTTTCTTCCATAGCCAAAACCGGAATTATAAATTTTGTCGGAAATTCTTGGGCCGCAAGAGAATCAAGTGTTCTTTCAAGAATATGAAGGGGCTCTTTGTAGGTGGGAATAATTACAACATGCCGTACTTTTTGCCAATCGGGGAAACCTTTGACATCTCCCATCCAGTCGTAAACTTTGGCGGCCTGTATCCGGGTATGCGAGATAATTGAAGAAACAGCGATTTGAAGAGATTGGTAAAACCAATAAATGTTAAAAAACAGAATGAAGTAAGCAACAAAAACCGGGAAAACGAAAATTCCCCAGTAGGGAAGTAAAATCAAATTCCAGGAAACAAAACCTGGAAGAATTTCCAAAATCCGCAAAATTCCTTTTTCATGCTTAATAATATAGTCGCGCATAGCTTGTATTTTAACTCAAACGGGGGAAAAGCGGGGATCCTGCTTTAATTTTCGCCGAACCGAATTGTCTTTCGATTTTTTCTGCAGTTTTCGGAAGAAACGGTTTTAAGTTGTATGCGATCGAACGTAGATGGTCAACAAGGTGAGTTAATACTTTTTTGAGTTCCTCTCCTTTGAGAGTCCAAGGTTCTTCCTTGTTTATAAATTGGTCGGTTTCACCAACCTCTTCCCAAATGGTTTTTAATGCTACATCGAATTTATATTCCTTTAACGCATTTTCAATATTTTTATCTAAGGTAACCTTGGTTGGGGCAAATTCAAAACCGGAATTTTCGCAAAGTTTGGCAGTTCGGGAAACGAGATTCCCAAGTCCGTCGGCAAGCTCGCCGGAATAGGCATTCTCAAATTTTTCAAAAGTGAAATCGGAATCTTCATAAGGATTAATTTTGGCCAAAAGATAATAACGGAGAGCGTCGGTTCCGTATTTTTCGGTTACGCTAACCGGATTAATAGTGTTCCCCAGACTTTTACTTATTTTTTGTCCGTTAACGGTAATAAATCCGTGAATAAATACTTGTTTTGAATTCGGGAGTCCGGCGGATAGAAGCATCGCTTGCCAAATTGCCGTTTGTTGGCGTAAATTGTCCTTTCCCGCAACCTGAACTCCCGGCCAAAAGTCGGTAAACGTCTTTTTGTCTCCGGGCCAACCCAAAGTTGAAATGTAATTAATAAGAGCGTCAAACCAAACGTACATTACGTGAGTATCATCCCCGGGGACATCAATTCCCCATGGCATCTTGCTTTTGAGACGGGAAATCGAAAAATCCTGCAAGCCGTCTTTGACAAAAGTCTTTATTTCGTTAAATTTGCCGGACGGGATCACGAAGTCCGGATTTTTTTCATAAAAATCTAATAGGACTTTTTCGTATTTACTAAATTTGAAGAAATAGTTTTCCTCCTCGATAATTTCGATTTCGAGTTTGGGATGGAGCGGACAATGACCATCGACAAGTTCGGAATCGGTTTTTTCCAACTCACAGCCGACGCAATATTTGGTTTTATAGAGTTTTTTATAAATATCTCCATTTTTATCGCATAATTTCCAGAATTCTTGTGCCGCGGCAATGTGATGCGGATCGGTTGTACGGATAAAGTGGTTGTAGCTTAGATTAAGAGCGGTTTTAAGCTCGTCAAATTTTGCGGCGTATTCATCACAATATTCCTGGGGGTCACGTCCCAGCTCTTTGGCTTTTTGGTATATTTTTTGGCCGTGCTCGTCGGTGCCAAAGTTAAAAAATATTTCCTCTCCGGAAAGTCCATGGAATCTGGCAATTGCATCTGCCTGCACAATTTCCAAAGCAAAGCCAATGTGCGGCTCAGCGTTAACATAGGGAAGGGTGGTGGTTATATAGAATTTGTCTGCCATGCCACTATTATACTGTGGCTAGTCCTTCTTGCCTAGTTTCGTATTTCTGTTATTCCAGATGAGGTAAAAAAGCATGAGACCCGAAATAAAGAAGTGTGAGGCAAGAATACTGGTTACTAAACCTACCTTTGAAGAATTAAGCCAGGGAAATTGGACAAACCACAAAATGAACGAAACGGTAAATATTGATAAATTTTTAAAATTCCACTTCATTTTAAAAACGGCGGCAACAAAGATTGGGAATAAAACGACGAAGTAGTGTTGCCAGGAAATAGGGGAAAGGAGTATTGCGGTTATGACAGACAATTCGAAATTGGCGGTAATGGCAATAAATAAAGAGGCGATGATTAATACCGGGATAAATATTATTTTGTATAAATCAAATAGTCCAAATCTAAAAAGGGTGCTTTTTAAAGATTGGTTGTAAGAGTCTATCCCGGAAGAGGCTAATGGTGAATTATTAAGACTGATAAATATATTTTGAAAATAATATTTATACCAATCCACCTTGATAAAAGTTAATGACAGAAGTGTTAATAGGACCAGTGTTAATAGAAAGACAATAAGGAACTTCTTGTTTTTGATAAATGCCAAAATTGGGAAAAGTAAGATTGTTTTCAAAGAAGAAGCAATAGCTAAAGATATTCCTTTCAAAACACTGTTTTTGCTGCAAATTATGTAGGTGATAAACAATGTGAGTAGAATAGACGGTTGTCCCATCCCCAGGGAATATCGTGGCAAAAAGGCGGAGAAGAACACAATAACCAGGACAAGAAATGTGGTTAATAAATATTTTTTGTTAAACTTTTTCGCAAGCAAGAAACAAAGAACGAATCCTGAGGTAATGTTTATTAAGGTTGCTACCACTCTTGCTTTTTCTAACGCAAGAAAAGAAAAAGGGAAAAAATATAAAAAAACCAACGGTGGCCCAAGAGAAAAAGTCAGACCCGGCGAATAGGGGTTAATTCCGTGTTTTATACTGTTGATAAGAGAATAATACAAATCAAAATCGTAGAGTGGAGTTTTTTGGAAAAAGATTCTTTGTAAAAGAGATATCTTGGTAAAAAGAACGACCAGGATTATGATTAGCGAGCTATTTATTAGTTTTCGTAATATTTTTGATTTTTTCACTCCATTGATTAGCCCATTCTTCCGCCTCGATTTTTTTGAGTGCGAGTTTGATTCCATCTTTCTTGAGAGATTTTTGTGCTTCAGAGATTTCTTTGGGGGTTGCCTTTAAATTTCTTTTGATGTTTTCATTGTCCCTGCCCTTTTTTAGCCAGTAAGCAATTGCTAACCTCTTAATGTATTTTTCAAGCTCCGCGTCATCAAAAAAATCCGTCAAAAATTTTTCAATTTCTTTTTTATCTTTCAAATCGTCCATCATTTGAGCAAAAGTCCGGAGTAGTTGCCGTTTTAGTGAGGAATTCATTTCAAGCTGAAATATAACTCGATGCAGAGAGCAATTGCAAGGATGAGAATCAAATTAAGGATGTTTCCTACGCCCAGATATGTAAGAAAAAGGAAAAAAGTTGTTGCAACTGTTGCCACCATTCCCCTCCGGCTATTGGCAAAAATTAACGAGAAGGTAAAAAGAAGGCAGAAAAAAACAAGAATAAAGAAAAGCGGAACCACGCCAAAGGAAGCAGGGTCGATAAAATAAATAAGCCCGGCTAGGAGTCCCCAAAGAAAAATTGTTAATAGGAGGGTTGGCAAAAAGTTTTTTCTTTTTAAAATTTGTTGTTTGTGCGAATTCTTTTTCATTTTCCCTATGCTACAATACCTTTGAATATGGACCCCGTAATTATCCTAATTATAGTCCTGGCGGCTTTGGTTATTGTAGCCGTTTTTATCAACAAGAAATTAACCGATTTGAAGGATGCACAAAAACCTTCCGACGAACTTCTTGAATATTTGAAGACAACCAATACACGGCTTGATGAACAAAACAAAAACTTTACACGCACCCTTTCCGAGTCAACGAGGAATTTAAACGAACGGCTTGATAATGCGGCAAGAGTTATTTCTGGCGTGCAGAAAAATATCGGAGAATTTTCTGAAATCGGACGGGGAATGAAAGACCTGCAGGAATTTTTAAGTTCTCCAAAACTCAGGGGAAATATTGGCGAACAAGTTTTGAAGGAACTGCTTAAGCAGTTTTTGCCCAAGGAATCTTTTAATCTTCAATATACATTTAAATCTGGGGAAAAAGTTGATGCTGCTATAAAAACTTCAGGCGGCATTATTCCAGTTGATTCCAAATTCCCGATGGAAAACTTCAGAAAGATGTCGGGGGAGGGGGATGAATCTTCCAAAAAAATTGCAGCCAAAGACTTCGAACGCGATGTTAAAAAACATATTGATGACATTGCCAGAAAATATATTCTGACGGAAGAGGGGACAATCGATTATGCCTTGATGTATATTCCTTCAGAATCGATTTACTACGAGATTGTAAATAACCAGGCACTTTTTGACTATGCGGGAGAGCAGCGAGTTCTCCCGGTTTCCCCGACAACTTTTTACGCATACCTTAAAGCAATCCTAATGAGTTTTGAGGGGCAGAAGATTGAAGACCAGGCAAAAGAAATCCTAGCATCCCTCAGGGCCATAAAATCCGATTACGGCAAAGTTGAGGAAAACTTGGGTGTTTTGCAGAAGCATTTAACGAATGCACATAATACGATGGGGAATGTTTCTACATCTTTTGCCAATCTGGGTCAAAAAATTAGTTCTACGCAAAATTTAGGAAGCGGTGTTGAGAAAAAGAAAGTGTTAGAATAGCTTCGTGGATAAAACTTCAAATCTCAGGTTAAACAAAGAGCAACAGGACGCAATTAAATTTGGGCCGGGGTCACTTCTTATTATTGCTGGGGCGGGAACCGGAAAAACCACAGTTATAACTGAGCGCATAAAGTATTTAATTTTTTCCAAAAAGGCAAAAACTTCGGAAATTTTGGCCCTAACATTTACGGAAAAAGCGGCAAGGGAAATGGAGGAGCGGGTAGATATTGCCATGCCTTACGGTTATACACAAATGTGGATAATGACCTTTCATTCTTTCTGTGACAAGATATTGCGTCGCGAAGCACTTCATATCGGGCTTGATCCGAAATACATATTAATGTCGGAGGCGGAGTCGGTACAGCTGCTTCGAAAAAATCTTTTTAAACTTGATCTAAATTATTTTCGACCGCTTGGGAATCCCGATAAATTTTTGAGCGGAATGCTTCAACACTTTTCGCGTCTTCAGGATGAAGACGTTTCTCCTACCGAATATGAAGCCTGGGTAAAGAAGCAAAAAGTGGTGGTGCCTGAAGAAAAAATCGAAATTGACAAATGGCGTGAGCTTTCTAAAGCCTACAAGGCATACGATGAAATAAAAGTCAGGGAGGGCATGATGGGTTTTGGTGATGTGATAGTTAAAACCTTAAAACTTTTTAGAGACAGACCAAACATTCTTAGGGAATATCAAAAACAGTTTAAATATTTGCTTGTTGATGAATTCCAAGATACCAACTATGCCCAAAATGAGTTGATAAAACTTTTGGTAGGTAAAAACGGGAACATAAATGTAGTGGGGGATGACGACCAAAGCGTTTACAAATTTAGAGGAGCGGCAGTAAGCAACATTATTTTATTCAGAAAAAGTTTTCCCAAAACAAAAGTTATTGTTTTAACAAAGAATTATAGAAGTACTCAGGAAATTTTGGATAGAAGTCATGATCTGATTGAACACAACAACCCCGACAGATTAGAAGTAGTTGAGAAGATTGATAAAAGTCTTAAGTCTCAAATAACTAAGGACGGTAAGGAAATCGAATTTATTCATTCAGACAGGGTCGAAAACGAATCCGACAGAATTGCAAAAAGAATATTGGAACTTCAAAAGGAGGAAAAATATTTGTATAAAGATTTCGCTGTCTTAGTCCGTGCCAATAACCATTCGGAACCGATCATGAGAGCACTTGGAAGAAATGGGATTCCATACCAGTTTTTGGGACCGGGCCGACTTTTTAAACAACCGGAAATAATTGATTTAATTTCCTACCTTAAAGTTCTTTATGATTTTACCGATTCAGTTTCTTTTTACCGTCTCCTTTGCATTGATCATTTTGAAATTGCAGGGAGGGAACTTGCCGAACTGGGGAATTATGCCAGAAAAAATAATGTTAGTTTATTTGAGGCGGCGGAAAAAATTGGTAGCGAGAAAGTTAAGAGTTTAACGGATATTATTAACAAACAATTTGATAAGGTTTCCAAAGAATCGGCAGGACAGCTTCTTTATTCTTTCTTGGAAACTACGGGGCTATTACAGAAGCTTTTATCTCCCGAATCGGTCGAGGCAGAGAATAGAGCCAAAAATATTTCTAAACTTTTTGACAAGTTAAAGAGTTATGAAGCCTCTCACGAAGATGCTTCTGTTGCTGCTGTTGTTGATTGGTTAAATCTTTCCATGGAACTTGGAGAAAGTCCATTGGCAACGGACAGCGACTGGAGTGATATAAACGCGGTAAATATTTTGACAGTACATTCCGCTAAGGGATTGGAGTTTCCGGTGGTGTTCATTGTAAATTTAGTCGGGCAAAGATTTCCCAGTATGGAGCGGCGTGAACAGATTCCGATTCCCGATAAACTTATAAAAGAAGTTTTGCCGGTAGGGGATTATCACACCGAAGAAGAGCGTAGACTATTTTATGTCGGAATGACCCGGGCAAAAGAAAAGTTAATATTTACCGCCGCGGATTATTATGGAGAAGGTAAACGCGAAAAGAAACTTTCGCCGTTTATTTTTGAAGCCTTAGGGGAAAAGACTGCATTAAAAGAGAAACCTTCCATAAAGGTTGACCAATTATCTTTTCTTGACTACAAACCTGTCGATTCGGTAAGTTCCACCAAGAAACAATCGTTACACATTGATTACCTATCCTACTCTCAAATAGAAACTTTCCAAACTTGTCCGATGCATTACAAACTTCACTATGTTTATAAAGTTCCGACGCCTCCTTCCGCATCGCAAAGTTTTGGGACTGCAATGCACGGTGTACTTAAAAACTTTTTTGAAGAAGTTGCATCAGGTAAGAAACCAACAGATAAATTGCTTTACGATTTACTTGAGACAAACTGGGTTAGTGAGGGTTATATAAGCAAAAAACATGAGGAAGATTTTTTTGGAAAGGGAAAACTTTACCTTTCGGGATTTTTAAAACAGGGATTTAATCCTAAGATTCCAGCTATTGCTTTGGAACAGCCGTTTACGGTTCCTTTAGGCAAAGATCTGAAAATCGGTGGAAGACTTGACAGAGTTGATGATATCGGTGGCGGGGAAATTGAAATTATTGATTATAAAACCGGCGCAACAATTCCGTCGCAAAGAGAAGTCGATAAAAACCTACAATTAAGTTTTTACGCTTTAGCCGCAACAAAAATCCCGTCGCCGCCGTTCGGAAAAGCTCCGGATAAAATCAAACTCTCTCTATATTATTTGGATCAACAGCAAAAACTTTCTACAACGCGTACGGCCAAGCAATTGGAAGAAGCGGCGAAGAAAATATTTGAAGTACGTGATGAAATAGAAAAGTCGGACTTTGAGTGTAGCGGCCATATGTTT
>Ga0116108_1002023_pt1 | contig 10073 bp, 7 predicted proteins | sample June2015DPH_6_15_FD_88970 | JGI IMG/M metagenome (GOLD analysis project Ga0116108, IMG submission 88970) | Peatland microbial communities from SPRUCE experiment site at the Marcell Experimental Forest, Minnesota, USA - June2015DPH_6_150 | ecosystem: Environmental > Terrestrial > Soil > Wetlands >... | reverse complement strand
CCGGCCGAGTTTCCCGCCGGCCTCCCGGGGGGAGGGTTCAACCGCCAGAGCCTCCAACCCGGTCCGGTCGCGAATCACGAGCGTCGTTCCTTCGATCCGGATCAGCCTCTTTTTCTTCAGATGACTTAGCAATCTCGTGACCGTCTCCCGCGACGAACCAATCCTCTGGGCCATCTCCTCATGGGTCATGGCGGAACGCAGCCGCTGTTCGTCCGATTGTTGGGGGCCCAGCGGAGCGCAAGACAAAAGCAGTCTGGCCAGTTTTCCCGATGACGAACGGGCCAGAACTTAGGTCGTGAATGTCGCGATAGGCACCCTGGAATTCGCGGCTTAACGACTGTGCGGCGTGCACAGCTACCTCGCTCTCGTTGTGCATTACCGTCATTAACTCCATGCACCCTCAACAGTTGGTCCGACGTTTCGAAAGAGATCCACGGCGGACTATAATCAGCTCATGGCCCGGGGCTGGGGAAGCAAGTCGATTGAGGCGCAACAGGAAGACGCTGCCACCAGAACCACACCCGGAAAGCCGCGCCTGACGCGGGAAGAGGCGGCTCGGCAGCGCGAAACAGAGAACCTTCGCCTCTCCCTCCAAAACATAGTTCAACAACTGGATCGCAGCCACGACGGCCGACATCGCGCGATGCTGGAGCAAGCTAAGGCTGACTTAGAAAGGAGGATCGAACAACTCAGCAGGTAAAGGTTGAGCCATCAAACCAGTTGCTCCGTGAGACCGTTGGCTTTCTTCGGTGTCTTCGCAAATAGTTACACTTCCGTAACTAAGTTGTCCTTCCCTTTGCCTCCCGCTTGGTAGGCCTTCGCTAGCCCTGACGTATAATTAATTTTCCATGAAAGCCTACGTTTACGTCTCGCTCAAGAAAAGTGTCCTCGATCCTCAAGGCAAGACTATCCAGGGCGCGCTCAAGAAGATGGGCTACAAGGGTTTGGAGGAAGTCCGCCAGGGAAAGTATTTCGAACTGACGCTGGATGGCGGGCTAAGCCGCGAAGAGGCGCGAACCGAAGTCGAGCGCATTGCTCGAGAGGTTCTCACAAACCCGGTCATTGAAGAGTTTCACTGCTCCCTCGCAGACTGAATTTCCGGAGTGTCCTCATGTGTGGAATTGTTGGCTATGTCGGCAAGAAAGAGGTTGTCCCAATCATCATTGAGGGCCTTAGACGGCTCGAGTATCGCGGTTATGATTCGGCTGGAATTGCCGTCGCCGGCAACGGGGACAAGCTGCAGCTCCGGCGGGCGGAAGGCAAGCTGCGCAATCTGGAAGAAGCCATCCGCCTCAAGCCGCTCAACGGCACCTACGGCATTGGCCACACCCGCTGGGCCACTCACGGACGTCCCACGGAAGAAAACGCTCACCCTCATCGCGACTGCACCGGCAAAATCGTGGTCGTACACAACGGCATCGTCGAGAACTATCTCAGCCTCAAGAAGAAGCTGATCGAGGAAGGCCACAAGTTCTCGACTGAAACCGATACCGAAGTCATCGCTCATCTGATCGAAAAGCATCTTTTCAAAACTGGCAACGGCCATCGGCCCACTCTCGAGGAGGCGGTTCGCCGCACCGTGAAGGAACTCAGCGGAGTCTTTGCTCTGGGGGTCATCTCCGTCGACGATCCTAACAAAATTGTGGCCGCACGGAACGGACCTCCACTTGTGATCGGCCTGGGCAACGACGAATACTTTGTCGCCTCCGACGTTCCCGCGATTCTTTACCACACGCGCGACATTTTCTTTCTCGCCGATGGCGACCTCGCCGTTGTCACCCCCGCAGGCGTCCAGCTGACCGATTTCGACGGAAAGCCGATCCAGCGCCAGGTACAGCACGTGACTTGGGACCCAATCATGGCGGAAAAGGGCGGCTTCAAGCACTTCATGCTCAAGGAAATTTACGAGCAGCCGCGCGCCGTCCGCGACACCACCCTGGGACGAGTTTCCCTCGATACCGGCCAGATCTTTCTGGACGAAATGCAAATCAGCGAGGCCGAATTCCGCGCCGCAAGAAAGATCAACATCGTGGCCTGCGGCACAAGTTGGCACGCCGGACAAGCCGGTAAGTTCATGATCGAGAGTTTCGCCCGCGTTCCGGTCGAGGTCGATTACGCCAGCGAATGGCGCTATCGCGATCCCATCGTCGGTGAGAACACGATCACACTCGTGATTTCACAATCCGGTGAAACCGCCGACACCATCGCTGCTCAGCGCGAAGCTAAAGCTAAAGGCTCGCACACTCTTGCCATTTGCAACGTGGTCGGCTCCATGATCACTCGCGAAGCCGCCGGAACTATCTACACGCACGCCGGTCCCGAGATCGGCGTGGCGTCTACCAAGGCATTCACCTGCCAACTAACCGCTCTCTATCTGTTCGCTCTGTACCTTGCTCAGGCTCGCGGCGCGATGACCGCCGGGCAAACCCGCACCGCAGCCCAGGAGCTTACGCTCATCCCCGGCAAGCTCGAAAACATCCTTACCCACGACGAAAAATGCGAAGACCTGGCCAAACGATTCCAGCGAGCACAAGATTTTCTTTTCCTCGGCCGCGGCATTCACTATCCCATCGCTCTCGAAGGCGCGCTGAAGCTGAAGGAAATTTCCTATATCCATGCCGAGGGATATCCCGCGGGCGAGATGAAACACGGCCCTAACGCGTTGATTGACGAGAACCTTCCTGTGGTCATTATCGCTACCCGGGACGCTAAGGATCCCGACTCGATGCTGCGCTACGAGAAGACGATGTCAAACCTGAAAGAAGTGAAAGCACGCTCTGGCGTGGTGATCGCGCTGGCCACCGAGGGCGATGAAGAGATCAAAGAAGCCGCCGACCATGTCCTTTACGTTCCGGCTGCGCCAGAGGAGCTTTCCCCGATTCTCGAAATCGTTCCGCTGCAGTTGCTGGCCTACCACATCGCGGTCCGCCGTGGCTGCGACGTGGATCAGCCGAGGAATTTGGCCAAGTCAGTTACCGTTGAGTAGTCGAGCCTCACAGCCTCCGAGCGTCGCGGGCTTTCGCTTCTTTGCGCGGATCGATCTCATCTACATACTTGATGTCTCCGTCCCAAACCTTTACTGCGCGCCTGGTGTGCTCCGTCCCGCTATCTGAGTTCACTAAACACCTTGAATTCGATATGCTCGGAGTAAAGCGCTTTAGCTTTGTCGCGGGACAGTGGCTCTCTTTCCGGCAACCGAAACCAGACGGAGAAGAAATTACTCGCGCCTATTCCATCTGCTCGCCGCCCGTCGACACCAATCGCTTCGCACTTTGTCTGAACCGCGTGCAGGATGGATTTATGTCGAACTTCCTCTGTGGTATGAAGGAAGGTGAGGAGGTTTCGCTTCAGGGACCATTCGGCGACTTCATTCTCCGGCCACCCATGCGCGATACCATATTCATCGCGACCGGCACGGGCATTGCTCCGTTCCGCTCAATGCTTCAGTGGCTGTTCGCAGATGAGGCGCAACATCAGGGGAAGCAACTCTGGCTGTTATTTGGCAACCGCTACGAAAGAGATATCTATTACCATGACGAGTTCATGCGTCTCGCCGGTCGGCACTCCAACTTTCACTACTCACCAACCCTCAGCCGCCCCGACGAAGAATGGCAAGGCCTGCGCGGCTATGTGCAGCAGCACCTTACGGAAATTGCTCAAGGCCGGTCCGATGTGCACGCCTACATCTGTGGGCTCGACAAAATGGTCGAAGCCAATCGCGAGTTGCTGAAGTCGCTAGGCTGGGATAGAAGGTCCATTCGGTACGAGAAGTACGACTGAACCTTTCATCGCTTGAACACGAAGGTCTGCAACCAACTTTCCTCAACTAGTTCGCTCGTCTGGCTGGTTTCATCCACCGAGCCGCGGATGAGGCTGAGCCGTCCGAATGGTGTTTCGCAGGCGAAATAAAACCCACGTCAGGGCCGCAGTCCCCGCCACCCACGCCGCAAACGCCACATCCACCACCCATTTCGGGGCCGTTCCCACCCTTCGTAGCAGGAACGGCAAGAAATTCCACGTCGTGATGTGAACGTAATCCCATTCATCCCAGTGCATGGCCTCGGTGTTGAGCCCCCAGGCATCCATCTTGCCCAGCGCGAATGCGGCAATGTTCTTGAAGCGCAGCGCGATTACGAACGTGGGATGGCCCAGCGTCTCCATCTGATAAATCTCCAGCGGCAGCCAGAACGCCAGCGAAGCAAGCTGGATGATCAGGCTGGTGCCAATCAACACCACTGCGGCGCGCCAGATCCATGCGCTCAAATTGACGCGATAACGTAGCAACAACGGCACGGCAAGCAGCGCTGCCAATTCCACCGAGGTTGAAACGTAACGATCGCCCCAAGCGAAATCTCCCGCCCAATAGGTATATCTCGCATAGAAACTGATATAGCCAAGCAGAAGAAGAAGCGAAGTCAGACCATAGGCGTGCACTTCTGCCGACAAGCGACTCCACAATACAACCAAAAGCAGAATGGCCAGCACCAGCAAAGGATCGAAAAGAAAAATCGACTTCTCCGGCTTGAACAGAGCGCCCAAGAAACCCTCATAAAAGGGAGTGCTCCAGGGAAAATTCGCCGGAAGCGTTGGGTCTTGCAACCGATGCTCCTTGGCAAACAGCGACACGTAGGTGTTGGTAAATGATCCGAAACGGTAGAACTGGTACAGCCGGTCAACCAGGCAGAAAAACACATAGACGGGAGCGGCGACCTTGCAGTAAGCCACCAACCAGTGCCACAGTTCGCGTCCTCGCACCCGTTCAAACCAAAGCACGAGAAGAAGAAAAACGCCTGCAGCCACAAGATCGAGGCCGGTGGTCAGCCGCGTCAACAAGTTCAGCCCAAGAGCGGCTGAACCCACCAACACCGCCCGCTTGCTTCCGGTTCGCAGCCACTCATATTGAAACGAAAATCCGGACAGCGTCAGCAGCATGATGTAGTTGTTCTCCGCCATGTTCTGCGTGTAATGCAGGTACGTAGTGCAGAACATCAGCGCCAGCAAGCCCAACACCGATTCCCCCGCGCTGAATCGCAACTGGCGGAGCAGGCGAAAGCCCACCAGCGCCGTGAGCACATTTACCAGAATGCTGGTGAGATAGCTGACCACAATGGCGCGCACCTGGGGATCGTCTTCGTAGTCAGAAAAAATGCCCCAATGCGCGATCCACGTACCCACAAGATCGGCGGGCAGCATGAGCAGCGACTGACCGATTCCATACCAGCCATAGAGCTGGCCTCCGCGGCCATGCAGGCCGAACTCGGGATAATCGTTGGGAAAAACCTGCGGCTCGGAAGTCCAGAGCCAGTGCGTGGTTTGCAGCCGGTGCATGGTATCGGCTGTACCCAACTCACCGGACTGTACAACAAATGCAAGCAGACCCGCCGTCAGACACAGCAGCACCAGCGGATCAGCCAGCCAACGAGAAAGCCGCGAACTCATCGTTTGAATGTTAATACAAGCCAAGTGTCAGCTAACAGATGTGATCGTTCATTCAACGCTGATCTACACTTCAAACTGAATCAATAAAACAGATTTTTATCCCGAAGCGGTAGACTGTATCGGGAAAATTATGTCTAAGTGCTCATCCTGTGGTACTGACACGCAGGCAAACGCACGCTTCTGCTCGGCATGCGGAGCGCCCGCCGGCAACACGGACGATCTCGCCACACTGGACCTCGCCACGGCAACATCGCCTTTGCCGCCTCGGCCCAAGTCCGCAACTTCGTCGCGACCATCCAGTTCCGCCGAATCGCTGAGCGAAGGCTGCTTCCTTCCAGGTCGTCTGCTGGCTGGACGTTATCGGATTATTGCGCTGCTGGGAAAAGGTGGTATGGGCGAGGTGTATCGCGCCGACGATCTCACGCTGGGCCAAGCCGTGGCTCTAAAATTTTTGCCTGATGAGGCTGCGCGCGATGAAGGTCTACTCGAGCGTTTCAAGAATGAAGTGCGGATCGCTCGGCGCGTTTCTCATCCCAACGTTTGCCGCGTCTACGACGTAGGCGGGATTGAAGGTCACACCTTCTTCACCATGGAATATGTGGATGGGGAAGATTTGGCCTCGCTGCTGCGGCGCATCGGCCGCCTGCCCGAAGACAAAGCCCTCGACATTGCTCGCCAACTCTGCGCCGGATTGGCCGCCGCACACACCAAGGGCGTGCTTCACCGCGACCTGAAGCCCGCGAACATCATGCTCGATGGACGCGGTCAGGTGGTGATCACCGACTTCGGATTGGCCGGAGTCGCCGATCAGATTCAAGGAGCCGAGGTGCGCAGCGGCACTCCCGCCTACATGGCGCCGGAGCAGTTGGCGGGAAAAGAAGTCAGCACTCGCAGTGACATCTATTCGCTAGGTCTGGTGTTGTACGAAGTCTTCACCGGCAAGCGGGCTTTCTCGGAGAAGGCTGCCGAAAAGATACGGACTGGCGGCGACAGAACTCTGAGCCGGCCTTCGTCGCTGGTGAAGGACCTCAATCCGGTTATCGAGCGCGTCATCCTCCGCTGCCTCGAGACCGAGCCTTCGGCGCGGCCGGCGACGGTTCTCAGCGTGGCAGCGGCCCTGCCGGGGGGTGATCCGCTGGCGGCGGCGCTAGCGGCGGGGGAGACGCCTTCGCCACAAATGGTGGCGGCGTCCGGGGAAACGGCTGGGCTGCGTCCGCGGCTTGCGGTCGCCTGCCTTGCGTCTGTGCTGCTGGGTTTGGGACTAGTCACGTTTCTGGGCATTCATTACAGCGGGCTGGAGAAGATGCGGCTGGAGCTGACGCCGGAAGTGCTTAGGCACAAGGCGAGAGAGATCATCGCACAGCTGGGATATCCGGAGAAGCCTCTCGATAGTGCGTTCGACCTTCAGAATGACAGCGACTTCCAGGAATACGTGGAGAAGAACGACAAGCCTCATCCCAACTGGGATGCTGTGTTAGCCGCGCGGCCTTCAGTGCTTCGCTTCTGGTACAGGCAAAGTCCCGATGACATGGTCGCGGAGGGTTTTCGCGACCAGTTGCTCAATCCTGGGATTGTGACGCGCGACGATCCTCCGACGGTGCTTTCGGGGATGATCAATGTGGAACTCGATCCGCAGGGACGGCTGACATATTTCCAGGCGATCCCTCCGCAGAAGGAAAGTGCGAGTGGGCAGTCGGCGGCGTTTGACTGGAATGTGCTCTTCGCCGCTGCGGGACTTGATGCGGCGCAGTTTCAGAAGGCGGAGCCGATGTGGAACTCGCTGGCCTCGTCCGATGCGCGCATGGCGTGGAGGGGAACGTGGCCGGGAACAACGCGGCCGCTGCGCGTGGAGGCTGCTTCGTGGCATGGCAAGCCGGTCTTCTTCGCGCTCATTGGAGACTGGACCAAACCGGACCGCATGAAGACTGAGCAATCCCCGGGAAAGAAAGTGCGACAGATTCTCACGATTGTACTGATCGTCGGTTTCTTTTTTGGGGTGATTCGCGTGGCGCGGCTGAATTATCGCCAGGGGCGCGGCGACCGCGAAGGCGCGCTCCGGCTGGCGTGCGTGATGTTTGCATTGGAGATACTGTTGTGGCTGTGCCGCGGGCATCTCGTTCCCAGTATCGATACACTCGGCGTGTTCATCATTGCAGTCAGCACCGCACTGTTTGTTTCCGGGACGACCTGGATGTTGTATCTGGCGCTCGAACCGTGGGTACGCCGGCGCTGGCCGCAGACCATCATTTCGTGGAGTCGCCTGCTTTCGGGGCAGTTTCGCGATCCGCTGGTGGGGCGCGATATTCTGTTTGGCGTGATGCTGGGCGTGATGTGGATTCTCATTTTTCAGTTCCGCTATATTCCGATGATGCACATGGGAGCGGCGCCCGGCATCGCTCAGACCGAGTACGTTGCGGGCGGGCGCGAGGCGCTGGGCGCGTGGCTCATGCAGATTCCGGCTTCGATTCTGGGAACTTTAGGGTTCTTCTTTCTGCTCCTCGGACTTAAACTTCTGCTGCGCAAAGATTGGCTGGCTGCCATTGCCTTTGTTGCCGTCTACGCGCTGCCTCAGGGACTTACTTCCTCGTACGTGGCGGTGGAACTGCCGTCGCAGATTTTGGTTTACGCCATCGCTGTGCTGATCGTGTACCGCTTCGGACTGATACCGCTGGCTTGCGCGATCTTTACCATCAATATGCTGGGCAATGTCCCGTTCACCGCCGATCTCTCGGCGTGGTACATGCCAACCTCCGTTCTGGCGCTGCTCAGCGTGGTGGCGCTGGCGGCTTGGGGCTTTTATCATTCGCTGGGTGGAGAGCAATTGTGGAGACCGGAGATCGAGTAGCAGTGGTCAGTGGTCAGCCGTTTGGGAGTTGCGCCGAATCCGGATCGCAAAAATCATACCTTTCGACTAAGTTCCTTGCTTTGTTGATTTTGCGCCGAGCCGATCTGTGGCGACAATAAAATCTTTGAAACCAGTCACTTGCGGGCAAAATATAGAATAAAAGCGGGTTAGCTATAAACCAGTCCATCGTTATCGAACTTCGCACACGGCCTCCGCAACCCTGATCGGCTGTTGGGGCTGTGGACGACAAGGTTAGATGTCACACTCCTTTGCCGAAATCGAACAGCGGTACCCGGGTAGCAACTCACCAGATCATGGAAAATTGGCGGAGCCGAAACGACGACCACAGGGGCTGAAGCCCGAGCTGATTTGGGCGCTGTCGCGGCGCTGAAGCGCCGCTCTTCCACGGTGCGCTGGCGTTCGTGATTTTTTGCGGCATTGGAGATCCGGCTGGAAGACGAAGAAACTCGGGGCTGAGTCTAGCGCCCAAAGGGCGGTGTGACTTTCGTGGGGGGTGATGGCACGGACTAGCCATTTACCGATGTGCGGCTTCAGTTTAGTCTCCTGATTGAGCAGCACTTGGGGGAGGGCTGATCGACATACGCTCCTGACTCGAATGAGTCTGGGGCGTTTTGTTTTGCGCGCTATTCTACCTCAGCGGCCAAAGCCGTTCTCTCATGGCCGATCTATCGCTGCGCTGGAAGTGCTGCGCCACCCAAAAGCATTTTTTCGCAGAACGCAGTTCCGATTTGAAATAGCGGCGCTCACGCCAGAAAGGAATCCCACGCTTCGCAAAGAACGCGAAGCATGGGGCACTCTTTTTCCGCGGAGTGGGACGAAAAGGTGGGCCACACGCCGAAATCCCCGCCCACCGGTGGTGCTTGTCCGGCTTACCAGTGTGGAATGCGTCCGCTTTGGGTTTGAATCTAGAACTGCAATGGGAAAAAGGAGAATGAGATGAAACGATCACTATTCGTTGCCGGAGTGGCGGCGGCACTCATGGCCGCGTGGTCCGTCGGGCGGGTGCAGGGACAGAGTGGGCAAGCTGAAAAAGTAATCTTCGTTTCTGCCGATCAGGCGAAGTACAGCGCGATGGGCAACGGCGTGTCCATGGCCGCTATCTGGGGTGACGCCAAAACGGGAGCGCATGGCACATTCACCAAGTTCGAGCCTGGACGCGACTCCGGAATGCACACCCACACCAACGATGTGTGGATCGTCGTAATAAAGGGCGCTTACTTGTACAAGGACGACGCCGGCGAAAAGCGCGTAGGTCCGGGCGATTTCTTGCGGGTTCCGGGAGGACACAAGCACTGGAGCGGCGGCGATGCGAAAGAGGGCGCGCTGTTCTACGAAGAGTCGTCTGGCAAATTTGATTTGATCCCCGTGAAGTAAGGGTCCCGGTCCATTACCCATGTTTCGAAAAGCCGGCGAAGGCTGGGGCACCTTTCAGCGCCTGCGTCACCGGATGCGGATAGGGATCCTTTGACTTCGCGGTTGCTTCGCGAATGCGAAGCAGCCGCTCCGCTCAGGATGACATGGGTTCAGAGTACCGTGGAATCAACAAAATCCCCAGAGGGATGGGATCTTGGAATCCCACGCTTCGCAAAGAACGCGAAGCATGGGGCAGCCTTTTTCCGTGGAGAGGGACGGAAATGGCGGGCCACCCGCCGACTTAATCATCGCAACTTCCTTCCTTCGAGCCGCATCTAAACCTTGACAACATTCCACTCAGGTCTTAGCATGGGGTTGTTGGCAATCATAAGCGCATTGATTACAAAGCACTTAT
>Ga0116108_1002006_pt1 | contig 10122 bp, 9 predicted proteins | sample June2015DPH_6_15_FD_88970 | JGI IMG/M metagenome (GOLD analysis project Ga0116108, IMG submission 88970) | Peatland microbial communities from SPRUCE experiment site at the Marcell Experimental Forest, Minnesota, USA - June2015DPH_6_150 | ecosystem: Environmental > Terrestrial > Soil > Wetlands >... | reverse complement strand
GGCCGTCGTCGGTCACCACGCCCGAGAAAAGGTCGTTGCCAGCCAGCGGCTCTGAGCGAAACTCGCGGCCGAACAACAGCGTATCCGCGGAAACGGGCGTGCCCAGCACGTGCTGGTAGAGCAGCGTTCCCTCCTTGTCGTTGCGCGCGTAGTAGAGGCTGGCCCCATCCGGCGCAAAGCCGGCGCCGAAGTAGCGGGCCTTCGGCAGCTCATCCTCGAGCGCCAGGCCGGTCTTCACATTCAACACATGGATGACGGTCTCGTCCGCTCCGCCGTTCCGCACCGCATAGGCCAGCAGCACTCCATCGCGGGAAACATCCGTCATGAAGACCGAAGTGTTGGGGTCGGGGCTCAGTTTGGCCGGATCGATCAGGCGCTGGTCCTTGCCCCTCCATCCGTGGCGCACGTAGATCGAGAACTGCTGTTCGCCGGCCAGCCGCCTGCCGAAAAAATAGTTGTTGGCGCGTTCGACGGGTGCACCGTTCTCGGAGACTTTCTCCAGAGCGTCCAGATCGCCCACCACTTGCGGCCGGATGCGCGCCTGCTGCATATACTGCGCCGTGTAGGCATTCTGCGCATCGATAAAGGCGCGCGTCTCAGGACTCTTTGCGTCTTCGAGCCATCGATAGCTGTCGGAAATTTTTGTTCCGAAGTAATCGTCGACCACCGGGATGGCCTCAACGGCAGGCGGCGGCGGCAAGGTGATGCCCTCCCGCCCATGAATCGTCTGAGCAACCGCATTGAGCCCAACAATCACCCCAAGCGCGAAACCAACAGTACGCTGCAAGCAGTACCTCCTGCGGACAGTTTACGTGGAAAAAATGGGCCGGCTCCCCGCCCTTTCGGAATTCAATTCCGATGAGAACCATCCGCCGGCGCGCAGGCCCGTTAGAATCGACTTCAGTGGCTGAATCGCAACCAACTCAACCTATTCCACGCGCGCCTTCGCGGTGGGCACGCGGCCTGGGAATGCTGCGCCCATCGCACGTGCATACGGCGTTCACGGCGACTCTGCTGCTGATGGCATCCACTTTTCTGTCGCGCATCATCGGACTGGTGCGGATGAAATATATTGTGTGGCTCTTCGGCAAGGGCATGGAGGCGGACGCGCTGAACGCCGCTTTCGTGCTGCCGGATATGATCTCGTACTTCCTGGTCGGCGGCGCGGCTTCCATCACCTTTGTCACCATCCTTACCCGCTATCGCGAAACGGGGCGGGAGGCGGAGGGTCAGCGGTCGCTGTCGGTGATTCTGACCACAATGTATCTGGTGCTGGGCGGGGCCATTGTGCTGGCCGAGCTGGTTGCTCCCTGGTTTATCCACTGGATGTTCCCCTGGTTTGGCGCAGAGAAGGCCGCTCTTTGCGTGCTGCTGACGCGCATTCTGCTGCCCGCGCAATTGTGTTTCTTGGCCGGTGGAGTCTTCGGCGCGGTTCTGCTGGTGCGCAAGCAATTCAGCGTGCAGGCGGTCACGCCGCTGATTTACGGTTTAGGCACCATTGTGGGCGGCCTCTTGCTGGTGCGGCGCATTGGAGTTTCATCGCTGGCTATCGGAGCTGTGGCGGGCGCGTTCCTTGGGCCGTTTCTCCTCAATTGGATCTTGCGCGGCGGGCTGGCACACGATACCGGCCGATTCTGGACTGGCACGACAAGGGATTGCGCGACTGGGTGAGGCTGTCGCTCCCGCTTATGGCGGGCATTTCGCTGGTGACTGCCGATAACTGGATCATCGCCCACTTTGCCTCGGCAACCAACGGCGCGGTCTCGCAGATGAGCTATGCAAAGCAGCTTTTTACCGCGCCCATGGCCGTGCTGGCACAGGCGGCGGGCGCTGCCTCCATGCCGTTTTTCGCCAGCCTGTGGTCGCAGAAGCGACACTACGACTTTGCAACCGGCGTGGCGGACTCGGTATCGCGGGTTGCGGCGCTGGGGCTGCTGGCGGCCTCAGGCATGGTGGCGCTGGGCCAGCCGATGATCGACCTGGTGTTTACCGGCGGACGCTTTTCGGCCGCCGATGCGCGGGAGTGCGCAGCATACTTCGCCGTATTCTCCATTTCGTTGTTTCTGTGGTCGGCGCAGGCCATCTATGCGCGCGCGTTTTACGCAGCGCAAAATACTTTCGTTCCCATGGCGGCGGCAACAATCTTGACGGTGGTCTCGCTGCCCCTCTATGCAGCGTTTTACCACTGGCAAGGGGCGATGGGGCTGGCCATCGCCTCGGATATAGGAATCGCTCTGCAAACCGGCACCATCGCCGTATTGCTGCACCAGCGGCGCATGGTCTCGCTGGCCAGCCTGGACTTCGCTGAAATGGGCCGCTGCCTGCTGGCCGCACTGGCCAGCGGCGCGTGCGTGTGGATGGTCATCTGGGGCATGGGCGGCCTGCTGGGCCATCTTGGCCGTTTGCACCTGCCCGCTGAGACCCGCTGGACCGACCTGGGCCAACTGCTGGCCGGAACCGCGGTTTGGGTGGTGGCCGCTAAGTGGGTTCTGGAGAAGACAGGATCAGCCCTGCCCAGGGTGACGATGAAGCGGCTGGGGCTGGGATAAGCGATTTCGAGACCTTTTTCCAATTCATTTTCACGTCATTTACCGATATTTGTCCGCATAGAGTGCCTCGTTTGTCTATCGGGAAGGCCGGCAATGCTCCATCCACAAAAAACACACAAGCCCCCGCAGATGCGAGGGCTTTTGTGCTGGAGCGAAAGCGCTCTCAGGAGTTAAGCCTCTTTGAGTTCATCGACCGTTGCCAGAGTCATGGAACGCACCTGCTTGGCCTCAGGCTTGCGAATGTCGATACCACCCTTGAAGAAGGCGCCATCCTCAACGCTGACGCGGGCTGCGATCACGTCCCCGGTGAGCCCGCCCTCGGCGCGGATGTCCACGCGGTCCGTGGCGGTGACATTGCCGCGGATTTTGCCCATCACCACGATCTCGCGAGCGTTGATGGTGGCTTCCACAATTCCATTGCGGCCCACGGTGACGCGGTTACCGGGCAAACTGATGCTGCCTTCGACCTTACCGTCGATAAAAAGCGACTCCGAGCCGGTGATGTCGCCGTGGAGGATCAGACCCTTGCCGATGGTAGCCTGGTCGCCGGCAGAAACTGCGCCGTGAGCCTTTGGCTCATTGGGCACGATACCCAGCAAAGTGTGTAAGGACTCAGGAATGTGATTGTAGGCGAGTGTTCTGATCTGGTTGGATTTCAACATAGCTGACACAATTGCGCTTCCTTTCCTGGGGAGTGGGGGCTGCACGGCAAAGCCATTGCCGCAGCCCGGAAACACACATGCCGATAGCTGTCTGTTGCTATCGGCTTCGCATTTTGTGACCACTTTCTATGATGCTGTCCCGACGCGGACCGCCGGAACATCGTTCGCCCATGTTTGCTCGATCCTTTCCATAGGCCTCTCAAGCGACGAGGAATTTAATGTAACAGAAATTAGTTGAATTTGAAAAAGATTACTGTACAAAACTAGACACTTACTAAATTTGACCGCAGCCTGAAGGCGCGATAGAGGCAAGGGCGAGATCTTCGTTGCACTATTACCAAATCAGAGGCTCTTGGACCGCCTGAATGCGTTCTGTGGTGGGCGCACTGCATTCAAAGTAGCCAATTCTACGTTACGATAGTTATTCTTTGTAACAAGATAGATATTACTAGTGTTACTTTAGGTAACCAGTACGATGTTTTCAATAGTTACCGAACGAGGCGGGCGCTGGAGAAACGAGTCCGTCAACTGGATTCGGCTGTAACTGCACGCCAAACTGAACCTTGATTGAGCTAGGAACCGGCTTGATGATTGAGGTTTCCCACCCAGGCGCTGGGAACACGCAAGAAAGATGTCGCGGCTTCTTTGAAAGCGGAGCAAGGAAGCAGCCCTGCAGCGACTGAAAGGCGGAGTTATAGCAGCGCCTGTTTTGTCGACTCGGACGTTGCTGTGGCTCCAGGTACGGCCTGTTTGACTTCGGGCTTGCGAATGTCGATTCCGCCCTTGAAGAAAGCGCCATCCTCGATGCTGATGCGGGCCACGGTGACGTCGCCGATCAGAGAGCCCTCGGCGCGGATATCCACGCGGTCCGAGGCGGAGACATTGCCGCGAATCTTGCCCAGAATCACAATCTCGCGAGCGATGATGTTGGCCGCGACCTGGCCGTTGCGGCCCACGGTGACGCGGTTGCCGGGAAGGTTGATATTGCCCTCAACCTTGCCGTCGATGAACAGCGACTCTGAGCCGGTGATCTCACCCTTGATCAGCAGGCCTTTGCCGATGCTAGCCTGGTCCCCGGTCGCGGCCGGGGCGCGATTGGCGGATTCAACGACCGTAGCGGCCGGCGCGGGGCGGTAAGGTTCCGGGGTGGGAGTGGGTGTGATCGATCCGGACTGGCTGGGTTTCCACATAGCGCTCACGGGTGTGTTTCCTTTTCTGTCCTGACGGGACGGGGCTTACAAGGCAGGGCCATTGCCTTGGGTCCAAAAATCTGTATATGCAGGCTGCCGGCAATTTGGCTACGGCAACCTCTGACGGCCACAAGTACGATGTTACCCCTTTGCGGTTCGCCCAGGACGTTGGTTTACCGTTATTTTAAAACCGAGCATGGCAGTTTAGCGAAAATAGCGGGTGAACAAGGGCAATCGGTAGCCAATGTCGAGAAAAATTGAGGCGGCCTGGCGGAGGGTAAAGCCGGATTTCATGCCCGCCGCGGCAGGGTGCTGCGTACTGGCTTTCCACCCCAGCGAGCAAAAATCGCTCGCCGGGGACCCCCGGTTTCCACCCCAGCGAACATCCGCCGCGGCGGATGTTCGCCGGGGGCCCCGGTTTGCCAATAGCCTACTCTTAGTTTATGACCGACCGTGAATTGGTGGCGCGGATCGCCCGCTCTGCAGGGCAGAAGGCCGGATATAAGCAACTGGTCCGCGAGCTGAGCCTGGGCGGCGGGCGCGAGCGGCGCCTGCTGCTGGAGCAACTGGACCGGCTGACCGCGCGCGGCGAACTCATCCTGCTGGACCGCGAGCACTGGAGCATTCCCAGGCCGGTTGGAAGGCGGGAAAACCTGGCCGCCGGAAGGCTCGATCTGCATCGCGACAGCTACGGGTTTGTGCGGCCCAACCGAAGGTCTGCCGTGGCGGATGCGCGCCAGGCTTCAGGCCAGGAAGACCGGGGTCCCCGCGGTCGAGGCCTCGTCCGTGGGGTGGAGGAAGATATTTTTATCCCTCCAGACGAGATCAACGGCGCCATGCAGGGCGACCAGGTGCTGGTTGAAGTGGAGCCTCCGAAGGCCGATGGCCGCCGTATGGGCCGCATTGTCCGGGTGCTGGAGCGGCGCAACCCCACCGTGGTCGGCGTCTTTCACTATGCGCGCTCCGACCGTGCGCAGGGCCATTCAGTCGTCCCGTTCGACGAGCGCATGACGCAGCCCATTTTGATTCCCGATGGGCAGGAACTGCCGGCAGCAGGGGAGGCTGCCACGCCGCACCGGGTACTGGGCCATGAGGCTGCGTCTGCCTCCGTTCACGAAAGCCTGGAGGGCCTGGTGGTGGATGTGGAGATCACCAGTTGGCCCACGCCTACCCGGCCCCCGGTGGGCCGCGTGATTGAGGTGCTGGGATCGGCCGACGACTTCGGCGTGGACGTGGAGATGGTGATCCGCAAGCACCAGTTGCCGCGGGTCTTCCCGGAGAATGTGCTGGCGGAGGCCCGTGCGGTGGCTCAACTCGACCTCTCCGAGGTTTCTCGTCGTCGAGATTTTCGCAACCTCCCGATCGTCACCATCGACGGCGAGACGGCGCGCGACTTCGATGATGCAGTTCTTGTCACAGAACGCGCCCACGGCGCCGGCTACGAGTTGCAGGTGCATATTGCCGACGTGGCCGAGTATGTGCGCGCGGGAACCGGCCTCGACCTGGAGGCGCGGCTGCGCGGAACCAGCGTCTACTTTCCCGATCGCGCCATTCCCATGCTGCCGCAGGAGCTTTCAACCGATATATGCAGCCTGCTTCCCGGCGAAGACCGGCTGGTCCTGAGCTGCATCATGGAGCTTGACTCAGGGGGCAGGATCGAAAGCTACGTAATTGTCGAGGGCGTCATTCGCTCCGTGGCGCGGATGACCTATACGGAGGTCTCCGAAATTCTCAACCAAAAGGAAGAAGCGCGGAAGCGCCTCGTTCCCGATTTTGAGCGGATGCGGACGCTCGCCGGGCTGATGAACAAGCAGCGCGAGGCGAGGGGCTCGATCGACTTCGACCTGCCCGAGCCGGTGATCGAGTTTGACGAGCAAGGGCAGATGCGCGGCATCACCAAATCCGAGCGCACCTGGGCCAACCGCCTGATCGAGGAGTTCATGCTGGCGGCCAACGAGTGCGTGGCCACCTGGCTGGAGGACCTGGGCGTACCCTCGCTCTACCGGATTCATGAAAAGCCCGAACCGCGCCGTGTGGTCCAATTCGAGGAACTGGCCGCCAGCTTCGGCTACTCGCTCGGTCTCGGCGCTCTGCCGGTCCGGCGCATTGAGACCCGCGGTGAGCGGCGGGAGGCAACCGGCAGCGGCCGTCGCCCGCGCCAGCACGAAGTGCCCGAAGATATCGCCGTCACGCCGCGCATGTACCAGAAGCTGGCGGCAAAGATCGAGGGCAAGCCGGAGGAGCGGATTCTGAGCTACCTGATGCTGCGCTCGCTTAAGCAGGCCCGCTACTCCGAGATCAACGAAGGCCACTTTGCGCTGGCCGCGCCCTCGTATACGCACTTCACTTCGCCCATCCGCCGTTACCCTGACCTGATCGTCCATCGCATCGCCAAGACGCTGCTCAGGGAAGGCGTGAGCGGCAAGGGGGTGGTGACGAAAGACCGGCACGGTTCGCCCTGGACACACCCGAATGAGGGGCTACGACCGAGCGGTATGGCTTCCCACCCTTTCGACAGAAATCCGCCGCGGCGGACGAAAGGATGGGGCACGGAGATTTCCGCGGCTTCCGGCACGGGCTTTTCCGGCGAGCCTCCGATTCCCGAGTCCGAGCTGGCCCAGATCGCCGAGGAGACCAGCCAGACCGAGCGCCGCGCCGCCGACGCCGAGCGCGAGCTGGTGGAGTGGAAGAAGGTTCGCTTCATGCAGGACCGGGTGGGCGAGGAGTTTGCCGCGCTGGTGCTGAACCCGGCCAAATTCGGCCTCTTTGTCGAGCTGACCGATCTTTTTGTCGAGGGGCTGGTGCCCATCGATACCCTGCGCGGCGACCGCTATACCTGGCGCGAGAACACGCACGAGATTGCCGGCGAGCGCACGGGCCGCCGCTTTCGCGCCGGCGACAGGGTGCAGGTGATCCTGGACCGCATCCTGGCGGCTGAGCGGAAGCTGCAATTCTCAATTGTGGAGGAAGGACTGCCGCTGACCGGCAGAAAAGCGGCCCCGCCCAGGGCGAAAAAGAACAGACGCAACGTTGGCGCGCCCCCTGGGCAGAAGGCGAAGAAGCGGTTCGGCCCCAAGGGCAAACGGAGATAAGAGGAACGGCCCCCATGCGGAGGCCGTTCACCAGACTTTGCGTCGACTATAGCGGTTTTCCAGTTGCTGTTGAGCGAAACCACTTACGCTGAGTGGCTTTTTCCTAAAGAAAAATCCGCCTTGGACGATGCCGGAAACGCCACGCACACTGGAGAACCGCTCTGAATGCTTACTTGCTGGGATTGGCCTCCCGTTCGGCAAGGGCGCCGAGAAGCGGGAGCTTCAAGCGCTTTCCGTTCAACGCGGCGATAGCCCACACGACCCATATGCCGAGCCACATACCCCAGATCACCCGGGTGATGATCAGGAAGATGATTGCCGCAGACATCATGTAGGGCATCACCAGATATGTCAGGGCGAAACTGAGCAAAAACGTCATAACGTTGAGAAGGAGAGATTGCCAGGCGTGGAAGCGGACATAGGCACTCGTGTTGTAACGCGGGAGAATCAGGAAAAGGATCGCCGGAATGAAGGTGATGTAGGAGAGCGCGGCAATGCCATTTTCAGAGAGGCCAGACATCTTAGTTTCAGACACAGTAGCTCCTTGGGTGTGAGTCTCAACTTCAAAGCCGGTGATTGCTCCTTCAGGCCAGGTTAAGCAAAAAGGAACATATCCCAGGCCGGCAACGCATAAATTGAGCGCGAAGCTGGACTGAGATAAGAAAAGGCCGTATGCAGGAAATTGTCAAGCGGGATTTGAGTGTTTGGACCCAGATAGTTAGCTGAATCGGGAAAAACTCCGGTGGAATACGCAAGTGGCGCTGAGGCTTCCCGGCCCACAGCGCCATATGCGGTGAAGTTCCGATGCCTTTAGGCGCCGGCCTGCTTTTCAGCAAGGTCGCCGATAAACGGCAGCTTGTAGCGCTGCCCTTTCAGAGCCTTGAGCAAAACAATGATCCAAAGCACAAGGAACCCGATGAGGACAAACGGGATCAGAATCCACCCGATCACGGGAATGACCGAGAGGACGATCTGGACGGCGAAGGCGGCAATGCCCAGGAAGATGGACTGCCAGGCGTGGAAGCGTATGTAGGAGTTTTTGCTATAGGGTTCGACCAGCAGGAAGACGATCGCCGGAATGACCGTTACGTAGGCCAGTGCGCCGGCGGAATTGTCAGAAAGGCCAGATTGCGGAGTTTCTTCGGACACGTTAGCTCCTTTGGGGGTTGAGATCAAACGACTGGGGTGATATGCCCAGGTTATTGAACGGATGAAGCGCACTGGAGCGAACGCAAACCGCGCGGTCAATCTCCACCAGCGGGAACGGTTTCAGCGTGGAACCGTTCCCGTAAATGCTGCGGCTCATCTGCCGGTTAGTTGTTGGCCTGCTTCTCGGCCAGATCGCCAATCAACGGAATCTTGAATCGTTGGCCGTTGAAGGCTTTGATCAGCACGATGATCCAGAGGATGAAGAATCCGAGAGCCACCAGCGGCCACAAAATCAGATTGATCAGACCGATGAAAGGCATCCTGCCAAGAATCATCAGAACCACGTCGGCTGCTACCCAGGCAATGGCCAGGAAGATGGACTGCCAGGAGTGGAAGCGCACGTTGGGACTTTTGTTGTAAGGCGGCACGATCAGGAAGATGATCGCCGGAATGATGGTGATGTAGGCAAGCCCACCGGCGGCGTTGTCTGAGAGACCAGATTGATTTGGATCGGACACGTTAGCTCCTTTGGGATTGGGACTGAACTGCGGGACCGGTTGCTCCACGCTCCAGCCGGAGTGAACTAATAAAGGGAATCTCCCGCCCGCGGATCCGGGTAAGAGCGTGCGCTAGGATCAAGCTAAGAAAAGCCGATATGCGCGGAATTGTCAAGCGATTTCGACTTGAGGAGCGCGGAGGCCGTTCCGCAGCCGGAAAAGGCTGGGCAGGAAGGGCCACCGGCAAACGCGCGAAAGGCCTCGCGTGGAGACCGTTCTTGCGCTCGGCGGAGAGGGGAAGCCGGTTACCGGTTGGCCTGCTTCTCGGCCAGGTCGCCAATGATGGGCAGCTTGAGGCGCTTGCCGCTGAAGGCGCTGACAAATACGAAGATCCAGACGAGGAAGATGGCCAGGCCCACCAATTGCAGAACCGTCAAGGTAAGGAAGACGGCAGATGGAACGATATTCTGCACCACCCCGACCAGAATGTCGATCACCGCCCAGGCTACGAAAAAGAAGATCGACTGCCAGGCGTGGAAGCGGACATAAGAACTCCTCTTGAAGGGTTCAATGATCAGGAAGACGATGGCCGGAATGAGCGTGATGTAGGCAAGGCCACCCGCGGCGTTGTCAGAGAGGCCAGACGGATTCGAATCGGGCATGGAAGCTCCTTAATTGAGGCGTGGCTGCTCGACCGGAGATGGTCCGCTGCCGGAAAACCGAGGTAACGCCAAGAGAATTGTGCGCCAGGCGGAGTGAACCGGTCCGGTCAGATTTGCTCAAGTAATTGCGAATCGTTGTTGCGCACGTTTCCGACGCGCTCGCTGACTGGCCAGACGCGCATTTTCTCCGCCGGGAAGGGGCGGAGCAAATCCACGGGCGGCCTGGCCGGATCGCCTGCGTCGAGCCAGCGCGGGTAATCGCGAGCTGCGAGGATCGCCGGCATCCGGTTGTGGATGGGCTCCATCAGCTCGTTTGGATCG
>Ga0116108_1001996_pt1 | contig 10155 bp, 8 predicted proteins | sample June2015DPH_6_15_FD_88970 | JGI IMG/M metagenome (GOLD analysis project Ga0116108, IMG submission 88970) | Peatland microbial communities from SPRUCE experiment site at the Marcell Experimental Forest, Minnesota, USA - June2015DPH_6_150 | ecosystem: Environmental > Terrestrial > Soil > Wetlands >... | reverse complement strand
TCGATGGGGGTGGCCTGGAGAAATGTACTGCGGACGCTGCCACGGGCACCACTGCGAGCAGTCTGTGCCTCTTGTGCTTTGGATGAGTATCCTGCCGGGCTTCGCCGCTCGAGCCAGAAGACCATGTTGGTGGCCTTGGACTCGAGCATGAATTCGAGGTCGGAGCGGAGGGCGGCGACGCGATTCTTGAGGCCGGGGACTACATCGAGATCGGTCAGGCGGTCGAGGTCAGATTCGATGAGCGAGAGGGCGGAGCGGACGGCTAGGTAGAGATCGCCGGAGGCCTCGAGGAACTCTTCGCGGTTGGTGAAGGGATGGCGGCCGTCAGCGGGCATAGGAAGGGCGGCGAAGAAGAGACGCGCACGCTCGCGGAGCTGTTGGGTGAGGGCGGGGATTTGTGTGGCCGAGGATTGGCCGCGGAGAAGGATATCGGTGTCGCGGGCGAGGTCTTCGCAGCGGAGGTTGGAGAGCGACCGACCGAAGTATTGCGAGGCGACCTCTTCGAGCTCGTGGGCTTCGTCGAAGATGACGGCCGCGGATTCAGGGAGAACGCCGGCGTCGGGAGCGTTGCCTGCAGCGAGGCGGACCGCAGCGTCGGCGAAAAAGAGATGGTGATTGACGATGATCAGGTCGGACTCAAGGGCGCGGCGGCGCATCTCGGTGATGAAGCAGCGGCGGTAATCGGGGCATGTGGAGCCGAGGCAGGCGTCGGAGCGGGCGTCGAGCTTGTGCCAGAGGGCGGAGGATTCGGGGAGGGCGGAAAGCTCGGCGCGGTCGCCGGTTTCAGTGATCTGCTCCCACTCGGCAATCTGGCGGTACTCGTCGATTTCGTCCAATCCCGACAAAATGGGCTGATCGCGGAGCGCGAAGAGCTTGCGGCGGCAAAGATAGTTGGCGCGGCCCTTCATGTAGCAGACGCGCAGTTCGCCGAGGAGGGTTTCGAGGAAGGGGACGTCGCGGAAGAAGAGCTGGTCCTGGAGGGCCTTGGTGCCTGTAGAGACGATGACGCGCTGGCCGGTGCGGAGAGCGGGGAGCAGATAGGCGAGGGTTTTGCCGGTGCCAGTGCCGGCTTCGACGATAAGATGGCGGCGCTCGGCGAGAGCGCGCTTGACAGCTTTGGCCATTTCAAGTTGGCCGGGACGGTATTCGAAGGGGAGCGGGGAGCGGGCGAGGATTCCGCCGGGCGCAAAGAATTCGTGGAGTGTGGGCAGGGTGCGGGTTGAGGCGTCGGAGGAGGGCATGAGGGCTGCTTACTCCATCATAGGAGGAGGGGTGAAGCAGGGATTAGGGACCGGGGATTAGGAAGACAGGGAACGAGGAAGCAAAAAGACAGGGAATAGGGAATGCGCGGCAAGGAGCGAGTGCGTTTAGGCTGCAGGTCAGCCGAAGTCAGGGTCTTCGCCTTGCGAAGCGGCGTGGTATGAATCGCCGGGCAGGACCTGACTATGGCGGCTGTCGAGCCACTGGCCGATGAGGAGGTTCTCTTCGGGGGTTGCGTCCGGAGCGGCCTCTTGTGCGGCTTTGAGGAGGCGCTTGCGAACGTCGGCGGCGCGTTGGGTGGCGGCGGCACGTTCGTTGCCGGCGGCATAGGTATTGATGGGATGCAGGCCGATGGCGGAAGGGTGGATGTGCATGGAACCCTCCGCTGTTTAGGGAGCAATTCGAGGGCCGGGATCAATACGTGGGGATGAGAAAACGCTCACCAACAGATCTGTTGAGGGCTCAAGTTCCAGTTCGCAGCGCGGGGGGAATGCTTGAGGTCCAACCGGACAGTACACTGATGAAGCAGCGCGTCTTCGACTGTTTCGCTGCTGGAGACAGGTTTTGCCCACGTATCGCAGATCGGTTGTGCCGGTGAAGTTGGGAGCCGCGAAGCTGCCGTTGGTGGCGATCGTGGGGCGGCCCAACGTGGGCAAGAGCACCCTGTTCAACCGGATGACGGGGAGCCGACGCTCGATTGTGGGCGACGAGCCGGGAATTACGCGCGACCGCATCTACGGCGAGTACGAGTGGCAGGGGCGTCATTACCGGCTGGTGGATACGGGCGGAATTGTGCCCGACGATCCGGAGCTGATGGCGACGGAGATTTTTGCGCAGGCGAAGGTGGCGCTTGAGGAAGCAGACGTAATGGTGATGGTTGTAGACGCGCGGACGGAGCTGGCGCAGCCCGATTACGATCTGGCGCTCTTGCTGAAGCGCGGCGACAAGCCGCTCTTCCTAGCCGTGAACAAGGTTGAGAGCGAAGGGTTGGCGGCGGAGGCGGAGAACTTTCGCCGGTTGGGGATTAGCAATGTTTTTGCGGTGAGCTCGGAACACGGCCAGGGCGTTGGCGATCTTCTGGACGCGATTGCGGAGGCGATTCCAGAGAAACAGGGAACAAGGGAACAAGCCACCCCGGCAGGGAACGAGGGAGCAAGTCAGCGAGTCAGCGAGTCGGCTAGTCGGCAAGCCAGCGCTGAACCACACAATGCCCAGGACGAAGCGAAAGACGAGAAGCGGATCCGGACGCACGGAGAGTTTGAGCAGCGAGAGACGGCGGTGGCGATTATCGGACGGCCGAACGTGGGCAAGAGCACGCTGCTGAACGCGCTGACGGGAACGACGAGGTCGATCGTGTCGCCGATTGCAGGGACGACGCGCGACGCAGTGGATGAAGTGGTGGAATTCGAGGGGCAGACGCTGCGGTTTGTGGATACGGCGGGGATCAGGCGCAAGGGCAAGACGAAGCTGATGGCCGAGAAGATGAGCGTGGTGATGGCGCGGAGGCACCTGGAGGCGGCGGACGTGGCGCTGGTGTTGATCGACGCGACGGAGGGCGTGACAGCGAGCGATGCGACGATCGGAGGTTATGCGCACGAGAGCGGGCGCAGCGTGATCATCATCGTGAACAAGTGGGACCTGGTGACATCGAAACGAAACGATGGAAAAAAGCCTGCAGACCGCGAGATTTTTGAAAAGCAAGTGCGCGGGGCGTTGAAATATCTGGATTACGCGCCGGTGATTTTCTTGTCGGCGCTGGAAGCGATTGGACCGGAGCGGAAGGGTATGACGCGCGTGCTGCGCGAGGTGGTGTCGGTGGCCAAGGAGCGGCGCAAGCGCGTTTCGACGGGCGCGATGAATCGGTTCCTGGAGAAGATCGATTTTCAGCGGGCGCCGGTGCCAATGGCGAAGAGAATCAGGATTTTTTATATGACGCAGGCGGCGGTGGCACCGCCGACGTTTGTGCTGTTTACGGATCGCGACATCAAGCTGCATTTCGCGTTCGAGCGATTTTTGGAGAACCAGATTCGCGAGGCGTTCGGTTTCAAGGGGACGCCGGTGTGGTTCAAGGTGAAGGCGCGGAATGCGGGGGACGGGGAATAGGGAGTAAGACGCGCCCTCTCATTGCTGGACGGCGGCGGGTTGGGATGAGGAAGAGCCGCTGCCGGCGTCGTCGAGAGTGCGGATGTGGATGCTGGCCTCGGTTTCAGGGACGGTGCCGTCGTTTGCCTGGACCTGCGTGGGCTTGCCTTGGATAAGGATGCGCTGCGTGGCCTTGCCGCGCGCGGGGACGACGACGCGTTGCGTGACGGAGGCATCTGCATTGCTGACAGTGACAGGGATTTCGGCGGCGGCGTAGCCGGAGTTGGAGAGGTTGACGGCGACGAGCCAATTGTCACCCTCAGTGTGCGAGGGAAAGACGCTGTCAATGGCGATGTCGGGAAGACCTTTGTCGGCGTCGACCCAATCGGAGAAGAACCAGGAGAGATCGCGGCGGAGGCCAGCCTGCTCGAGGAGCTTTTCGAAGTAACCTGAGCCAGCGGTTGGGCCCAGGCCATGTGCCGCGTCTTCTGTGGGCGAATAGGCGCGGAGAGCGGCAGAGAGCGCGGCGTCGCCGGCGAGATCGCGGAGCATCCAGAGGACATAGGCGGCCTTGATGCGGTAGTAGACGGGCGAGATGGCCTGGGCGAGCGGCTGGCCGGAGCTTTCACCGGGACTGGCGGGCTCACCAAGCGCGAGAGCCGAGCGGCCGGACTCAAGGGTTTCGAGAGCCTTTTGGCGGCCCTTCTGTTTCTCGATCCAGAGTGTTCCCATACAGTGTGCGACGCCCTCGCTGAGCCACGCGCGTGGAGACGACATCCATGCGTGGGTGAGTGCGTGAGCGAAGACGCCATCGAGCTCGTCGGGCGTGGCCTGGCGAATGGCCGTGACGAGGAGCGGGCCGGTTTCGAAAGGCGCGTCGTCAGGGTCGGGGAGATCGAGGATGGTGAGTTGAGAGCGCGGCGCCTGGCCGAGCCAACTTTGCAGGAAAGGCGTGACAAAGGAAGCAGCGGAGGCCCAGCCTTCAACGGCGGAGTCGTCTTCGGGGAGCGCGTAGAGCGTTGTATTGGCGGCCTGGTGAGCGGCACGGACGGCGAGGAAGAGACTGGGAGCTTCAAAGCCGAGAGCCTGTTCGTCGAGGTTGGCCGTGGCGATGCCGGCTACTTCAGGGCCGGCGGTTGAGGGCTCTGTGAGCGCGAGCAGGACGAGATGGCCGTTGATGAGGGCGACGGTGGGCGCCTGCCCGTGGGGAAATTCATCGGTGAGGTTCAGGCGGAAATGCGCGCCCGCCATGCGGAGCTTGTGCTCGCCCATTTCGTCGAAGACGCGAGCGCCGTCGCCGAGGACGACGGGAACACTGGAGACGGGATACCAGACGACGTTGCCGAAACCACGCAGGCCGGAGAAGTCGACGGCGATGGAGTCCCAGTCAGTGTGGAGGGCCGCGTCATTAGGCGTGCTGATGGTGATGAGGCGCTGGGCGGATTGGGGGATTGAGCCGGAGTAGGTGACGTCGAGTTGGAGAGTTGCGCCGGGGGCGAGCGGAGTGGCGAGTGCGATGGCCGCTTCGTGAAGCTGGCCGGTGTGGTCGACGTCGGAGTTGAGCGTGGCGACGGTGAAGGCGACGTCGCGGCCGGCGAGGCGGACGTTCTCCCAGTTGAGCGAGGAGGAGATTTGCAGCGGGATGTGCGCGAGCGGGGCATGGCCGCCGTTGCGCACGGTGAGGAGTGCGCGAACGGCGATCTGCTGCGCGACGGGGCGGAGATGGACGTTCAGGTCGAAAGCGGTGAAGGTGAGAGCTTCGCGTTCAGCGTCGGTGGCGACGGGCGCGGAGACGGGCTGGCCGGCAGTTTTCGGCGCGGCGGGGCCGGCGGTAGTGGTGGTCTGGCCGTTGTCGTCGGTGGAGCGCGAGAAGATGACCTGACCGTGAGGCTGCTGGTCCGGCGTGGGCGCAGGCGCGGGGGTGGTGGTTTGGGAGTGCGCAGGTAAAACGGTGAGGCATAGGGCGACGTGAAGAAGACCTGCGGCGCCGATGGAGACGAACTTCATGAACCGAGGCCTTTCTGCGTTCTTGTTTTAGCACCACTGCGTGGGACAGCCTCTTGGACGAGCGCGGCGGGAGAATTAGCACCGGCGCGGCGCTGGCGAGCGGCTTCGTAGAGGACGACGGCTCCTGCGGCGGAGACGTTGAGCGAGCTGACGGCTCCGGCCATAGGGATGCGGAGGAGATGGTCGCAGGTACGGCGGACGAGATCGTGGAGGCCGGCACCCTCGCGGCCGAGGACGATAACAAGATCGCCGGTGAAATCGAATTGGTCGTAGGTGACGGGGCCGCGTTCGTCGAGACCGACGATCCAGAGGTTGCGACGCTTGAGCTCTTCGAGAGCGCGAACGAGGTTTACGACGCGGGCGATGCGAAGATGCTCGGCGGCTCCGGCGCTGGCTTTGACGGCAGCGGGGCTGAGAGGAGCCGAGCGGCGCTCGGTGAGGAGGACGCCGTCGACGCCGGCGCCATCGGCAACGCGAAGAAGAGCGCCGAGGTTCTGCGGGTCTTCAACACCGTCGAGCGCGAGGACGAGGCGGGCAGTGGAGTTACTTGCGGAGGGCGGGGGCGCGAAGAGGTCCTCGAGGGAGAGCAATTCCTGCGGGCGGACAAGCGCGACGACGCCTTGGTGCGCGGCGGTTTTGGCGGCGAGTGTGAGCTGCTCGCGAGGCCCCTCAAGGACGCGGACGCCTGCGTCGTGGCATTGGGCGATGAGGCTGTTGAGGCGGTCGTCGTGGCGCTCGCGAGCGACGAGGACCCGATCGAAGCGGCGGCGCCCGGCCTTGAGAGCTTCAGAGACCGGATGCAGGCCGTAAAGGACTTCCATGGGGATAGTTTAGAGCGGTTCGACAATTCACGTACCGTTTCCGGCGTCTTGCAGGGTGGCTTTTTTTGATGAAAAAGCCACTTGGCGGTTCCGGTTCCGGGTAGACCAATTGTGGAACCGCTGTAGTCGACGCGAGACACGAAGGGCGCCGAAGGGTAATGCTGCGCCCGGGTGAATGCGGATCTGATACTCAATCGCAAATAGAGCGGCTACACGAATGCGCCGGTTGATGATTGCTGCTGTAAGAAAGTAGGGGCGCTGACGGCGCCGCGATGCTTGGAGTCGACCTGGAGGGTGAGGGTCTGCTGTTTCTTGTCGCGCAGGATAGTGACCTGGACGGGCTTGCCCACGTTGGAGCGGAGATCGCGGTCCCAGTCGGCGGAGGTGTTGATGGAATCTGCGCCGACCTTGAGGATGACGTCGAAGGCTTTGAATCCGGCTGCAGCGGCTTCGCTCTTGCGCGCCACTTGCTTGACCATGAGGCCACCCTTAACGCCGAGGTACTCGGCCATCTGGGAGGTGAGCGGCTCAACCAGCGCGCCCACGTTGAGGGTGCTGGTGAAGACGGAGATGTGGAAGCCGCTCGAAACGGGGACATCAGAGCCGGTGATTCCCATCGTGGGCGGCGGCGTAACGGGCGCGATACCATCGATATCGATGTCGAGGCGGGTCCAGATGTCGTGTTCCATGGCCTTGCGATCGACCAACTGCACGGCCAGCGTCTGAATGTTGCCGTCACGGCTGATTTCGAGGCTGATCTTGCGGCCGGGCGGAATATCGCGGAGCATGCGGCGCAATGCATCGGCACCGGCGACGTTCTGGCCGTCAATGGCGAGAACGACATCGTTGACCTTGAGCCCGATCTGGCCGGCAGGCGCGTCGTGATCGATGAGGGTGATGACTGCGCCGTGAACGTCCTTGAGCTTGAGGGCCTGCGCCTTGTCGGCATCGACGTCGGTGACATCGACGCCGAGGTAGCCGGGAACGCTGGTGTGGGCCAGGAGCGGGCTGGTGTCCTCCAGGAAGGGCGCGAGCTGCCCTGCCTGGGCTTGAGCCAGGAGGGACGCAAGGAGCAGGCAGGCAGCGACTGCGAGCCCAGCGAATGCAAGGTTCAGATGCGAAGTACGAATTGGCCTCGAAAGGTGATTCATTGCGGTTTCTCCATCATGTTTCGTCGACCGGTCCGCGCTCATCAAGACGGCACAGTGGCCGGAAGGGTTGGCACAGTTATTGGAATTGCGGAACCCGGCTCAAAACTTCCCGGGAAACGTTCCGGATTTGAGGATTCTGGTCCGTGTTGGAGACCGAGTAGAGCACCTGGCGGACGCTGGTATCGGCGTCAACTGGCTCCAACAGACCGATGGCAGCGGTCCGGATGGCCGCATCGTTGTCGTTCAGGACTGCTTCAAGAACGGCGTCACGGACGCGCACGTCGTCGGCGATATACGGCTCCAGGCCCTGAAGCGCTTTCTGCCGAACTTTGGGGCTGCGGTCGTAGCGCAGAGCGTACATGAGCGCATCGCGGATGCCGGAGGGCTGGCAACTGTGGCCTGCGCGGCACTCGGCGGCAAGCAAGGCCACGGAGTCGTCGCGGACGCCGGGAGAAGTGGAATTTTCAGAGGCCAGCATGAGCAACTGGCGGATGGCGGGATCGTCGAGCGAGCCCTCGATCTGGCGGGGAACGACCTGGTCGTAGCTGACGTCGACGATTTCGCTGTTGGGCTGACGAACGATGCCCGAGATGCCCGCCACGTTGGCGAGCTGTGGGATGTCTGCTGCGGGCAGCACCTGCGCTCCGGGAGGGGTGGCGGCCTGGGCCACGGCTGCGGCGTGCGCGGCGCGGTTCTGCGCAAACTCGAAGCCGCCGAGCGTTCCGGCACCCGCACCTGCCGCGAGCAGAAGCAGCGCCGCGACGGGCGCAGCCTGAAGGTTGGCGAAGTTGTTCATGATGCGCTGGCCCAGAACCTCATACCAACGACGGGGCGGCAGCGTGTCGAGGGCTTCGTCGAGGCGCAAGTGAGCGCGGGCGACGAGATTCGGATCGGGCTCGGCAACAGGATGCGCATCGGCGAGCAGCTTGATCGCCAGGACCTGCTCGCGCTCCTTTTGGCACTCGGGGCAGGCAATTACGTGCCGCTCGAGCTGGTGGACCTGATCGTCGGGTAGCTCCTCATAGGCCGCAGCGACTATCTGTTCGTGTGCGAGTTCGCAATTCATAGTTACGTCCTCTAAGCCTCAAGAGCAGCTATCGGCTCTTAGCCATTAGCTGCTAGCTCGCCGTGCGAAGGCCGAGCTTATCGTTTCTTCTGACGGCTCATCGCGTGCAATGGATGAGTCTCGTACTTCTGCCCCCCAAAAACCGAGCCGGGAGCAAATGCCTAACAACTACCTCAAGTCCGCCAGCTGTGTACGCAACTTTTTGGTTGCGCGGAAGAGGGTGTTCTTGGCGGTCTCTTCCGTGGTGTTCAACATCTCGCCAATGGTGCGGAGGCGAAGGCCCTGGTAGTGCTTCAATTCGAAGACCATCCGCTCGCGCGGGGTAAGCTTGCCCAGTGCCGCCTGAATTTTCGCCCCCAGCAGCTTGCGATCGAGTTCGCGGGCGGGATTGGAGAACGAGCGGTTGTCAGAGACGGAGGCCAGAATGTCGATCTCGTCCCCAGCGCGGTCGACCACCACGGCATGGTCCTCACGGCGCGTCTTGCGGCGGCGCAATTGATCCAGGCAGAGGTTGGTGACAATGCGGTAGATCCATGTGTAAAAGGAGCATTCGAAACGGAAGTTGCCAATGTACCGGTAGGCCTTGAGGAATGCTTCCTGATAGATGTCTTCGGCGTCGTGCTCGGAACCGGTGAGATGGAGGGCCAGGCGCAGGACCTGGTGCTCATATTGGCGGACGAGAGAATCGAAGGCAACGCGGGAACCGGCTTGGGCCTCGCGGATGAGGTCCATCTCGTAAGCGCGGCTTTGGGCGCGGCCCTGCGCACGGCTCGAATCGCCCTGGCCGGGGTTCTGGCGCCTTGCTCCGCCCATTGCTCTGGAAGCAGCCACGTCTGAAGAGGATTGTATCCCTCCGGCTGCCGGCCAAGCCAAAGTGCCGGCGGTTTGGGCAAGATTCATCGCCGGGGTCATGGAAACGCCAATTGCGTCTATGGCCATTGCTTCTCCGCTCGCGGAAGATGCAGACTTTGCTGACGGGTAGACGTGGAAACGGGGCAATTGTAAGCAGATTGTGGAAGACAGGGACCAAGGGGCCGGGGCGGGGAGCGGCGAGGCCGGGTGGGGTGGGCGGCTCCCGATACACTGAAAGTCGATGAGCGGAAACCTGTTTGAGAATGAGGCGGCTGGGGATGAGCCCCCCGGCGGGTGGTATGTCGCGCACTGCGACGGGGGGTCGCGGGGCAATCCGGGGCCGGCGGGGTACGGGGCGGTGGTTGAGGACCCCAAGGGACAGGTGGTGGCGCAGCTGAGCGAGTACCTGGGCCGCCAGACCAACAATTATGCCGAGTACAAGGGGCTGCTGGCGGTGCTGGACTGGGCTCTTGCGAACAGGGCTAGGCGGCTCCGGGTGATTTCGGACTCGGAATTGATGGTGAGGCAGATGAAGGGCCGGTACAAGGTGAAGAGCCCGGGGCTGCGGCCACTTTGGGAGGAGGCGCAACGGCGGGCGCTCAAGCTGAAGGGGTTCGAGATGCGGCACACACTGCGCGGCGGGAACAAGGAAGCGGACCGGCTGGCGAATGAGGCGATGGATGAGGGGATGAAGAAGCGGGGTTAGCGGAGTTGGCGGATCGTGAGGGCTAGGATGCCGCGATGACAGCCGGTCTTTCACATCTACGATGAGGATTTGTCGTTAGGAAACCTGGTCTAGCCTGTATTTCTCACACGCCCTGTTTTTTGGCGGTAACGAGTTGATTGCGGGAAGTGCGGCGGTTGTTTGTGGACGGCGACAAGGGCTAGGTGAGGTTTTTCAGGCCGTTCTCAGCCT
>Ga0116108_1001980_pt1 | contig 10188 bp, 8 predicted proteins | sample June2015DPH_6_15_FD_88970 | JGI IMG/M metagenome (GOLD analysis project Ga0116108, IMG submission 88970) | Peatland microbial communities from SPRUCE experiment site at the Marcell Experimental Forest, Minnesota, USA - June2015DPH_6_150 | ecosystem: Environmental > Terrestrial > Soil > Wetlands >... | reverse complement strand
GACGGCCGCGGCGGCGGCGACGGCGGGGTGGGCCAGCAGCGCTTCCTCGATCGTCCGGGGGTCGATGTTGTGGCCGCCGCGGATGATGAGGTCCTTGGCCCGGCCGGCCAGGGACACGTAGCCGTCGGCGTCGACGCGGCCGAGGTCGCCGGTGTTCAGCCAGCCGTCACGGACGACGCCCTCCCGGCTCGCCCGGGGGCCGCCGAGGCGGGGGTTGGTGACGTAGCCGGCGAACACGGCGGGCCCGCCGATCGCCAGCACGCCGGTCTGGCCGGGGGCGCAGTCCGCCCAGGACCCGTCGTCGGCGATCCGGACCGCCTTGATGTGCTGCCCGGGGAGGGCGCGGCCGACCGATCCGGGCCGTTCCTCGCCCGGCCTGGTCCAGGTGCTGGCGCAGGTCGCCTCGGTGAGCCCGTAGCCCTCCAGCAGGGGCCGCCCGGTGTGAGCGGCGAAGGCCTCGCGCACCGATGACGGCAGCGGCGCCGCGCCTGCGATCGGCAGCCGCAGCGAGCTGATGTCGGCGTCGACCGGGACCTGGGCCAGGGTGGCGTAGACGGTGGGGACGGCGGACATCGCCGCGATCTGGTAGTGCTCGATGATCTTCCAGAACCTGGTGTAGAGGGCCTTGTCGCGGTAGCCGACCGGGCCCGGCCACACCACCCGGGCACCGGCGAACATCGGGGCGATGCCGGTGACGATCAGGGCGTTGACGTGGAACAGCGGCAGCCCGCCCAGCATCCCTTCCCTGGGAGCCAGCCCGCTGCACTGCGCGATCCCCCGGCCGCAGGCCAGCTGGTTGGCGTGGGTGTGCGCGGCGATCTTCGGGGCGCCGGTGGTCCCCCCGGTGTGCACGAACGCCGCGAGATCGCCTGCCTCCGGCAGGTCCGCGCCGGCCAGGTGGCCGGACGGCTGCCCGGCGATCATCTCATCCAGGTAGGCCACGACCGGCCTGTGGCCGTCCGGGACACCGTTGGCAGGCTCGTCACCGGGCAGGCCCAGGGCGGGCGGTTCGCCGTGGGCGCCGTCCGGTCGCAGCGCCAGGACCGCGGTCATGCCCGCCTGGCGGCCCACCTCGAGCAGCCGTGGCCATAGCTGCGGGTCCAGCTCCGGCCCGGCCGCGATCAGGACCCGTGATCCGGTCCGGCGGATCAGCTCGGCGATCCGCTCGCCGCTGAGCACGGGGTTGACCGGGGCGGCGATCCCGACGGCCTCCGCAGCCAGGGTGGCGGCGTACAGCATCGAGGTGCTGGCGCTGCTGAGCGTCACCGCGTCCTCGCGCCGCACCCCCAGAGCGGTCAGCGCGTTGGCGATCCGCGTCACCGTGCCCGCCAGCTCGGCGTAGGTCCAGGCCAGGCAGCGGGCGGGATCGGCCGGGTCGGGGATCCACTGCGTGGCGATGCCGTCCGGCCAGGCGATGGCCGCGTCCAGCAGCAGCTGGTAGGTCGAGGTCGGCCGCGGCAGCATTTTTATTTCTCGCGTGATCATGGCGTCTTCCCGATAACGGTGTTGCGTTGCGTGCCGAGGTCGAGTTGCCCGTCGGGCGAGGCGATCGTCGCGGTGATGACGTCGCCGTCGTGCAGGTAGCGGGGGTTGGCCGCCTGCCGGCCGAAGAACAGCTTCCACCGGGTGGCGGGGGGCAGCAGCCCGGCGAGCAGGCCGGCGATCTTCCCCGGTGCCTTGAGCGCGGTGCCGCCGGGCGTGCCGGTCAGCAGCAGGTCGCCCGGTGCCATCGGCTGGAACCGGGACAGCAGGGTCAGCGCCCGGGCCGGCCGGACGATCATGTCCGCCGCGGTGCTGTCCTGCCGCACCTCGCCGCTGACCGACAGCGTCAGCCGCAGCGAGCCCAGCCGGGCCAGGCCGGCCGCGTCCACCAGGGTCAGCCACGGTCCCAGCGGGGTGAAGGTGGGGTAGGACTTGGCCTCGTAGAACTGGGTCTTGGTGAGCTGGACCTGCCGGGCGCTGACGTCGTTCGCGACCACGAGCGCGGCGACGTAGCGGGCCAGGTCCGCCTCGGTCACCGTCGCGCCGACCGGCAGGTCGGTCCCGATGACCAGGCCGAGCTCGACCTCGTAGTCCAGGAACCCCACCCCGTCCGGCCGGATGATGTCCCCGGCCGGGCCGGTCAGCGAATGCGAGGCCTTCCGGAAGAAGGCCGGCGGGACCTGGTCCGGGTCCAGGCCGGAATCGACCGCGTGCGAGCGGTAATTCACCGCCTGCGCCACGATACGGGCGGGCGCGGTCACCGGGCTGAGCAGGTCCACCGACTCCGCGGGCACTGCGTCCTGCGGCGCGGCGGCCGCTGCCACCCGCGCCGTTTCGATGCTGGCGTCCAGGGCGGCCCGGTCAGCCAGCAGCGCGGCGGTGGTGGCGGCGGGCAGGCCGAGCCGGATCAGGCCGGCCGGGGTGACCAGCCACCAGCCGTCCGCGGTGCGGGCCAGCCGGGCGCTCACGAGCCCATCGCCTTGACCAGCCCGCGCAGGGCCGCGAGATCGATCTCGTTTCCCTTGTCGCGCAGTGCCTTGATAGCTGCGATGACAACACCTGGGTCGCGGGCGCCGGTGAACTCGGCGGTGGCTTTGGGTCCCCACTGGGCCAGCCCGCTGACTGACAGCGAGGCCCAGCCGGGGGGCACGGAGGAGTCGAACACGTCGCCGTCGGCGTAATGCTCGAACATCAGCCGGTCTGTGTCGCGCCAGTAGTCGAAGATCTGGCTGCCCTGGATATGCCGGCCGATGCCCCAGGCGTGCCGGTAGCCTTGCTCGCGCAGGTACTGTCCGCTGGCGGCGACCTCGTCCAGGTCGGTGAGCTGGTAGGCCGAGTGCACGTAGCCGGCTCCGGGCTGCAGCAGCATGGCCAGGGTGTGATGGTCGGTGGGCACGCTGCCCAGGTCGCAGCGGATGAACGCCATCACCGGGCCGCGGCCGCGCTGCCCGTCCAGGTACAGGAAGTCGCTGACGATCAGCCCGAGCGTGTCCAGGTACCAGTCCAGCGCGGCGCGGAACCGGGTGGTGCCCAGCACCACGTGCCCCAGCCGCTCGATCTCCGCGGCCTGCCGGGCCGGCCGCTGGGTGGCGTTGACCCGGACCGGCGCCGGCCCGAAGTTCAGCGGCAGCGGGGCCCGCCCGGGCAGCGCCGGCAGTTCCGGGACGCCGTGCACGACCCGCACGGGGATCCCGCTGGGGTCGCGCAGCGCGACGACGTGGCCGCCCCAGTGCGCCGTGACCGTCCCGCCGGTGCCGCGGGCCAGCCGGTCCAGGTCCTCCCTGGCAGCAGCCTGGAAGGCGGGCCCGGCGAACCGGGGCCGCGGGCCGCGGCGGACCACCAGGCATGGCACCGCCGCCAGCCGGCCGCGCAGCACCAGCGTGTCCGGCATCCGGTCGGCGACGGTGAAGCCGAAGTCGGTCAGGAACCGCTCCGCCCGGTCCAGGTCCGGCTTCTCGAACTCCAGCCACGCCAGCCCGGCCACCTTGACCAGCGGATTGCCTGACCGCCCCGGATGCTCCCCGGCCAGCGCCCCGGTCTCGCTGTGCAGCGAGCGGTGCGGGTCTTCCCTCGGCCCCTCCGGCGACGGGACTCGGACCGGGCTCAGATCTGCCGTCATGATCGGTTCCCTCACTTCCAAACACTGAATGTCACGATCACTCTTGTAGTCAATCATCAGTTATGATCATACTATTGTCAAGTCCTGGCCTGGCGAATATCAAGCACTCCGGCCGTCCCAGGGCAGCGAGCGAAGGGACCTGTCATGTTCAAGTCACTGAGCACGTCCCTGATCGTGCGCGGCAACCTGGCCCTGGCGGTCGGGATCATCGCGCTGGCCTGGCCCGCGGTCACGGTGCCCGCGCTGGTCATCCTGTTCGCCGTGACGCGTTCATCGCCGCCGGCCTGCAGGCGGCGCGGGCGTTCAGCAGCGCCACGGCCGGGCCGGTCATCGGGCACCTGCTGCTCGGGCCGGCCGGCCTGGCCGCCGGCATGGCCGCCCTGGCGTGGCCGGGGCCGACCGCGCTGGTACTGGTGCTGATCGTGGGCCTGCGGGCGGTCATCGCCGAGATCGCCGCCGCCTTCCAGGGGCGAGCTAGCCGGGACACGGGCGACGCACGTCCCGGGCGGGCTGGTCACGGCCGCGTCCGGCGTGGCGCTATGCGCCCGCCCCGGCACCGGCACAGTCGCACTAGCGCTGCTGCTCGGCCTGCTCAACCACCTACGGGGCCTGGATGCTCGTCCAGGGCATCGAGCTGCGCCGGACCGGCAAGACTCTGCACGCCGCCATGCGGGAAAAGAACCGGCCTGAGCCAGGCCACGCGGGAAACCCTCGACGAGGACGAGGCGTACGCCGCGGCCGGTGCCCAGCAGTTCCGCGCTGCGCGACGGCGCCGAGGTGGACCGCCCGGCGAACCGGGTGGCGGTAGGCCAGGGCAGCGCCTATGACCTGTACCTGTCGCGCGAGCTGCGGGCCGCCCGGCTCGAGCGGGTGGCCGGCGCCGCCGCGGTGCTGCAGGCCGTGCAGGCCGGCCGGGCGCAGGTCGCCGCGCGCATCCGCCAGGTGCTGGAGGGATGGGCCGGCCAGGACCCGTTCGCTGCGCATGCTGCCCGGCCGCTTCATGGTGATCGAGCAGGCGATGGCGCTGCCCGCCGCGCGCGGCGAAGCGGCGGCGCAGGCGCTGCCGGGTTCGTCGAGCGGATGAAGTCCGGCGGCTTCGTGGCCGCGGCCCTGGCCCGGCACGGCGTCGAGGGCGCCTCCGTCGCCCCGGCCGCCTGACGGGGCCCGCCCATCCGGACATGAGATTGCCCCGCCTGGCAGGCACGGGAACGGGAGGTACCGGTGACCGTTAGCGCCTCGAGCCGCCTGCAGTACGCGCGCTCCCCAGCCGGGGAGCTGATCGCCGAGTGCAAGCTGGATCCGGGAGATACCGGGCTGCTGCCGAGCTGGCCAGCGCGGCGCGCCGGCACGGCGCACGCCGCCTGTGCGCGTACAGCACCGCGGACCTGAGCGGGGCCGGCCTGGCCGCCCGCGAGGGCTACCGCCGCTTCACCGCGAGCGCCGCGCCGGCCAGCCCGCCGCTGCCGGTCCTGGACCCGGCCACCGTCGCGGACCTGTGGCCCCGCTCGTTCATCGGCCAGTGGGGACATCACCTCCTGGAGCCGGCCGACTACGTGACGTACGTGACCAGGCCCGTATCCGGTCGTCCCGGCCCGGGCGTCCTGGGCCAGGGGCTGGTCAGCCCCTGGCGTAGTTGCTGGCGCCCCACCAGTCCACGATCACGGCCGGCTCGTCGCCGACGACCCAGGCGTCGTGGCCCGAGGGCAGCGCCGTGACCTGGCCGGGGAGGGCGTCGAACTCGGTGCCGTCGGCCATCTCGATCCGCAGCTTGCCGGATACGTGGTACTGGAAGTGCGGTGCCTCGCACCAGTCGGTGCCGGCCAGCGGCCTGACGTGCTCGGACCAGCGCCAGCCGGGCTGCAGGACCAGCCGGCCGATGTCACTGCCGCCGATGTGCAGCAGCTCCAGCTGGCCGTTGGTGAAGGTGCGGACCTCGTCGGCCTTCGCGAAGTCCCGGTGCTCTGCCGTTGCCATGATTCCTCTCCTGCCTGCTGATATCGGTTTGGGGGGTGGTGGCGCGGACTGGTCACTCGTCCCAGGCCTGTACGCCGTACTGCCGGGTGATCAGGCCGCCGGCCAGGTCGAGCACGGCCGTGCACAGCACGCGCGCCCCGCTCGGGTACTGGCAGGCCTGCACGAACGCCGCGCCGTCGCGGCCCACCACGAGCCGCTCGATCTTGTGCGTCATGTCACGGCCGCAGACATCGGCGAGGTACTCACCGATCGCCGCGCGGCCGCGGATCGTCCTCGGGTGGCTGGGCTGATCGTTGCGGTCCACGACCTGCAGCTCGGCGTCCTCGGCGTACTGGCCGAGCAGCATCGCTGCGTCCCGCTCCTCGATGCCGCGGCGGAACGCCTCGGCGTCGAAGGACTGGGTGACCGGGGTCATCTGGCTGGTGCTCATCTGGGTGCCTCCTGTCGGCGGTGCGCTGAACTCCTGGCCCCGACGATTCCCCGCGACCGTCAACGGACCGTCAAAGCCCAGCTAGCAGGGCAGATGGCGGGCGAGTAGCGCTGGCGTCCGGGTCGCCCGAACCTAGAATGAGGGCAGCCATGCTTGAGATCCGCGTGATCGGCGAGCTAGAAGTGCGGCTAGCCGGGACAAGAGCGGAGCTTCCGCCCAGCAGACGGGCCCGGGCGCTTCTGAGCTGGCTCGCGGTCAATTCCGGCCGCCATCACCGGTCCCGGCTGGCCGGGCTGTTCTGGCCCGACGTGCTCGATGTCAGCGCCCGGGCCAGCCTGCGCAGCGCCGTCTGGTCGCTGCGCTCGGCGCTCGGTCCCGGCTTCGGCAGTTACCTGGCCACCGATCGCGACACCGTCACCCTGGCGGGCGAGGGCCTGTGGGTGGACCTGCCGGAATTCCGGCGGCTCGTCGCGCAGGGACAGCCGGAGGCGGCGCTGGACCTGTGCCGGGGGGACCTGCTGAGCGACCTCGACGACGACTGGGTCATCGAGGCGCGCCAGGACCTCGACCGCGATGTGGCCGGAGCGCTGGCCGAGCTGGCCGACCGGGCCAGCTCGGCCGGCGACCGGGCCGCCGCGGTGGCCTGGGCCCGGCGCAGGACGGCCCTGTGCCCGCTGGACGAGTCCGCGGCCGCCGCGCTGATCAGCGCCTGCATCCAGGCCGGGGACGGGTCGGCCGCGCTGGAGGCCTTCGCCCGGCTGCAGCAGCGGCTGGACAGCGAGCTGGGCGTGCCGGTGTCGGCGCGGACGGCCGCCCTGGTCGGCCAGCTGCGCCGGGAGCCAGCCCGACCCGGCCAGCCGGAACCGGAACGCCGAATCGCGCCGCCCGCCGGCCTGGTGGGACGGGAACAGGACTTCGGGCTGCTGGCCGGGGCCTGGCAGGCGGCGCGCACTGGCTCCGGCGGGACCGTTGTGCTGGAAGGCGAGGGCGGCGTCGGCAAGACCCGGCTGGTCGAGGAGCTCCAGGCCGCCGCGCGCCGGGCCAGCCCGGCCGCGGCCGGCGTCACCGGCGTCACCACGGCCGGCCCCGGCCAGATGGCGCCGTTCGCCATCTGGACCGATGCGCTCAGCGACCTGCTGGCCCTGACCGGCCAGCCGCCCGGCGACCAGGACTGGCGCCCGGACCTGGCCAGGATCGTCCCGGCGCTGGGCCGGCCGGCCGGAGAATCCGGGCCCCGGCGAGGCGGCGCGGATCCCCAGCTCGAGCGCGTCCAGCTGTGCGAGGCCGTCGTGCAGTTCCTGGGCTGGGCGTCCCGCCAGGCGCCGGTCCTGCTGGCCCTGGAGGATCTGCACCTGGCCGACGCGGCCAGCCTGGAGCTCGCCGCGTACGCGGGCCGCCGGCTCGCCCGCCTGCCCATGCTCATCGTCCTGACCAGGCGGCGCCTGCCCGCCCGGCCCGACTTCGACGCCGTGCTCGGCGCGCTGCGCTCGCGGGCGTGCTGGCCGCCGAGATCGAGCTGCGGCCGCTGCCGGACGGTGACATCCGCCGCCTGGTCCGGGCCACGGCCGACCTGCCCGCCGGCACCGTCGAGCAGATCGCCCGGCTGGCCGGGGGCAGCCCGCTGCTGGCCGTCGAGGCGGCCCGCGCGGCCACGCGGGACGGCGCCAGCCTGTCCGCGGGCCTCAGCGGCGCGGCCAGGCTGGCCATGAGCAGGCTGTCGGGCCCGGCCCGGATGTTCCTCGAGTTCGCCGCGGCCGCGGGGCGCAGCCTGGACCGCTCTGAGGTGGCCTCGATCCCGCTGCCGAATCCGGCTCGCGCCGCCGCGGAGGCCCTCGGGTCGGGGCTGCTCCGGGTGGACGACGGCCGGACCGGCTTCCGGCACGCCCTGCTCCGCGAGGCGGTCTACCAGGACATCCCCGACCCGATCCGGGCGCGTCTGCACGCCGAGCTGGCCCGGCTGCTGCGCAAGCTCGGCCAGCAGCCGGACGCCCGCGGCCCGGCCGGACGGAACTCCCGCCGCGGCCCGCGGGCCGCGGAGATCGCCCGTCACCTCCGGCTGGCCGGCCATGATGAGCAGGCCATCAGCCAGCTGGTGCTGGCCGCGCAGGACGCCCGGAGCGTCGCCGCGATGGCCGAGGCAGCCGGGTTCCTGGCCGAGGCCCTGGCCATCGACGCCCGCGACCCGGAGCTGCTGGTGGAGCTGGCCGAGGTGCAGGCCTTCCGCGGCCTGCAGGAGGAGTCCGACCGCGCCTTCGGCCTGGCCCTGGAGCAGATACCGCCGCAGGACGCCGGCGCCCTGATCAGCGCGTGGCTGCGGCGCGGCCGGTGGCTGCGGGGCGGCATCTGCCATCCCCGCGAGTCCCGCCGGTCCTACCAGAATGCGCTGGATGTGCTGGATCGCGATCCCGGTTCCGAGCGGCTCGGCCGGGCCGAGGTGCTGGCGGGCATGGCCTGGGCCGAGGCCGTCGCCGGCGATCCGGCCGCGGTCGATGAGCTGCTGGCCGAAACCGACCGGATCCTCGGCGGCGACCGCCCTGACGACCTGCTGGCCCACGACATCGGGGTGGCCCGCGGGCATGCGCTGATCAGGGCAGGCCGGTTTACCGAGAGCTTCGGCCCGCTGATCGCGGCCAGCGCCGCGGCTGGCCGGGCGGGCCGCCCCGACATGGCCTACAGCTGCCTCAGCAACGCGGCCAGCGCAGCTGCCTGCGCGGGTGATATCGGCCGCGCGCTGGATTTCGCCGACCGGTGCCTGCCGCTCGTCGTGCCCAACGGCCTGCTGCGGCTCAGCGTGAACGCCCAGGTGGCCAGGTCGGCGCTGCTGCGTCGGCTGGGCCGGCTGGCCGAGGCCAGCCAGGCGTGCGACGCGGCGGCCGGATACGCCGACCGGGTCGGCCTGCCCGAGCTGGACGGCCTGGTCGCGCAGGAGCGAGGCCTGCTCGCCCTGGCCCGCGCTGACCCGGCGGCCGCGGCGGCCGAGCTGGCCAGCGCGCTGGCGTCCTGGGCCCCGGTCAGCCGGAGCGCCACGCGGCTGCGGCTGGCCGAGGCTCTCGCGCTGGCCGGGCAGGCCGCGGCGGCCGAGGCAGAGCTGCGCAACGTCGCGCTCGAGCCGGTCACCCCGAGCGACTTCCCGGCCACGCTGGTGGCGCAGATGAGCCGCCTGCAGGGACTGATCGCCGCCGCGCGCGGCGACACCGCGCTGGCCGAGCGGCGGCTGTCGGAGTCGCTGGCCGGGTGGCAGCGGATCGCCCGGAGGCCGGACAGCCAGCAGGCCGGCGCCGGATACGTCGCGTCCCTCATCGATCTCGGCCGGCCGCCGATCAGCTCGCTGGTGGAACCCGCGCGGGAGATGGCCGCCGTCCGCGCGGAGCTGGCCGCGCTCCGCGACCGCGTGACCGCGGCCGCGATCACCGGCGGTGCCGCCAGCGCCCGGCCGGCTGGCCCGGCAGTTCGCGGCCCCGACCCGGAAAGCCAGGCGTAAACGATGCCCACCTTCGATCAGCGCACCGTCACCACAGCGCCGCCCGAGGAGGTGTGGAAGCTGCTCTATGACCCGGCCCGGTTCCCGGAATGGTGGGCCGGCATCGAGACCGTGCAGACCGGCGGCGACCCCGGCGGTTACACCATGTTCCCGGACGGGTACCCGGACTTCCCCATGCCGCAGGCCCTGGCCAGCAGCCGGGAGAACGGCACGGTGACGATCTCCTGCCTCGTCTCGGACCTCAGCTTCAGCTGGCAGCTGCGCCCGTCCGGCACGGGTACCGAGATCTCCGTGCATGTCGAGATCCCCGACCGGGAGGCGCACCGCCTCGATGCCCAGCGCGGCATCATCGGCCAGTCGCTCGCCCGCCTCGCCGACCTCGCCGCCGCCACCGCGTAGCCCGGCGCCGCGCCGATGAGCTGCCGGGGCCGACCTGGTCCGGGCCGCCCCGCTACCCGGAGTCTCGCCGGGCTTTCCGATGATTGGCGCGCCGGGCCTGGCTAGTCAATTCCCGAGGGCGCGGATACGTATCTGTGCCGATCCGGGCGGGCTGCCGGCACGCGCATCCTGAGCCTCAGCAGGCCGCTGAACAGCCATCGGCCGCCCCAGAAAGGATCCGGCAATGCGCAAGAGCATCGCGACAGTCATCGGCGCCACCGCCGTGGCCGCCCTGGCCAGCGGGACCGGCGTGGCCATGGCCAG
>Ga0116108_1001969_pt1 | contig 10219 bp, 10 predicted proteins | sample June2015DPH_6_15_FD_88970 | JGI IMG/M metagenome (GOLD analysis project Ga0116108, IMG submission 88970) | Peatland microbial communities from SPRUCE experiment site at the Marcell Experimental Forest, Minnesota, USA - June2015DPH_6_150 | ecosystem: Environmental > Terrestrial > Soil > Wetlands... | reverse complement strand
GGGGCACGGCGGGATCCGGGCGGTGGCCCGGGCCGCCGGGGTCCGCGAGGCCACGGTGTCCCTGGGAGTCGGTGAGCTGGAGGCGGGTGACGAGCCGCTGGGCCGGGCACGACGGCCTGGCGGGGGACGCAAGCGGGCAGCCGACCTGGACCTCGGGCTGCGCCCGGCGCTGCTGGCCCTGGTGGAGCCGGATGAGGGGGGGGATCCGATGTCGCCGCTTCGGTGGACGGTGAAGTCGACCCGCAACCTGGCCACTGAGTCATTGAGGATCATCTTCCGGACGTAGTACTCCGGCCGGTGTTATTGGGCCTGCTGGCACCGGTGGAACCGGCCAGCACGGATTGCTCTGTGCGACCTGAAATGATCAGCCATATGCGTGTGCCACCCGGCCGCCCGGGCCGGATCATTCTCCTCAACGGGACCTCCAGCTCAGGCAAGACGAGCATCGCCGAGGAACTACTGCTGATCCTCGATCCGCCGCATTTTCACATGTCTGCTGACGCGGTCAACGGCATGCGGGCCAAGGCCAAGACACTGGAGCTGGATCCGGCCCAGCTGGCGGGCGTCCTGGATCGGACGCGAGCCGGATTCCACCGTGCCGTGGCCGGCATGGCCCTGGCCGGCAACGACATCGTGGCCGACTGCCTGCTGAGCGAGTCCTGGCGCCTGCTCGACTGCCTGGCCGTCCTGGCAGACTACGAAGTCATCTTTGCTGGCGTCCGCTGCTCGGCAGGGGAACTGGAACGGCGGGAGCGCGCGAGAGGCGACCGCCAGCCGGGCCTGGCCGCCGCGCAGCAACACCAGGTGCACGCGCACGGCGTCTACGACGTTGAGTGCGACACCACCAGCTCTACGCCCCGCGAATGCGCGACCCTGATTAAGGATTTCCTCGCGCGGAACGAACGGCCCACAGCATTCGGCCGGCTGCGGGCTACGCTGAAAAGCCAGGTCCGCTAGGCGCCGACTGCATGCGCCGGGGATGCGAGGCTGGCGCCCAGATCACTGTCCCCATGCCGACGCGCCTGCCGCGCGCCTGGCTAGACGCGCGTATCGCATCGGCGGGCGGGCGGGCTGCTGCCCAGGGCGCCCAAGAGAGCCCGGAATCACGGACGTACCATGACGTTCCCCCTGATAGGCACATCGGCGACTAGGAGTCCCCGGCGCTGCGCCGGCCGGCCCGGCACCCGGATCACTCAGCGCGGGTGACGACTGCGCGCTGATGGGTGCCGCAGCCTGTGAGAGGAGTCCGGCAAGCCGGCCTCACGTCAGCGCCTGCCGAGGGAGAGGGGACAGACCGTGAGCCTGGTGGAAGCCGTGGCCGTGGCGCACCGCCCTGTCGCGAAGCTGGAGTCAGTGATCGGCCGCGACCGGTATGTCCGGCTGATCGAGACGGCTGACACGTTCCGGCAGCAGCTCGCCGGGCGCACCATCTGGAACGTCAGCTCGACCGCTGTCGGCGGCGGCGTCGCGGAAATGCTGCATGTGCTCACCGGATACGCGCAGGATCTCGGGATCCCGGTTCGCTGGAGACTGATCACCGGTGATGCCGAGTTCTTCGTGATCACCAAGCGGTTGCACAACCAGATCCACGGCGAGGACGCCGGCGGCCCGCTCACCAAGGCAGACGCCGACCACTATGCCCGGATGCTGGCCGCGAACGCCGTCGAGCTGCTGGACCAGGTACGGCCAGGAGACCTGGTGCTGCTGCACGATCCGCAGACCGCCGGCCTCACCCGGGCCCTGGCCGGCGCGGGCGCGCGAGTGGCGTGGCGCAGCCACATCGGCGTTGACTGGGAGAACGACGCCACCCGGTCGGCGTGGAACTTCCTGCGGCCGCACCTGGAGGCCGCGCACGGGTACGTCTTCTCCCGCCGCGAGTACGTGCCCCCGTGGGTTCCCGAGGAGAAGGTGGCGATCATTCCGCCGTCGATCGACCCCTTCTCCCCGAAGAATCAGCACCTCGACCACGCCACGGTGCGGGCCATCCTGGCCAGGATCGGCGTGCTGGACGGTGCCGCGCCGCAGCGGCCCGCGTCCTTCGTGCGCCGGGACGGCAGCACGGGCGCCGTCACCCGGTCCGCGGAGGTGACCAGCGAGAGCCTGCCGGGCCCGGACGAGCCGCTCGCCATCCAGGTATCCCGGTGGGACCAGCTGAAGGACATGCCCGGGGTGATGCGCGGCTTTGCCGACTATGTGGCGCCCGGCGGCAGCGGATACCTGATGCTCGTCGGGCCCGCGGTCGCCGGGGTGACCGACGACCCGGAGGGCGCTGCGGTGTTCGGGGAATGCCTGCTGCAATGGCGCGACCTGCCGACCGCGGCCCGGGCCCGGGTCCTGCTGGTCACGTTGCCGCTGGACGACGCCGACGAGAACGCCGCCATGGTCAACGCGCTGCAGCGGCATGCCACCGTGATCGCGCAGAAGAGCCTGGCCGAGGGCTTTGGCCTGACGGTGGCCGAGGGCATGTGGAAGGGACGGCCCGTGGTCGGCTCCGCAGTCGGCGGGATCATCGACCAGATCCCCGAGGGCACCGGCATCCTGCTGCCCGACCCGCGCGATCTGGAGGCCTTCGGGGCGGCGGTACGCGGGCTCCTCGATGATCGTCCCGAGGCCGACGCGATGGGGCGCGCGGCCCGGGTCCACATCGGCGAGCATTACGTCGGCGACCTGCACCTGCTTCACTATGCGCGCCTGTTCAGCGCGATGATCTCGGCCAGCTAGGGCACCCGCGGGCCAGGACGGGGCCGTTCTCCGCAAGGACGCGCGGTCAGCCACCGCCTGCCGGCCATGATGAGCCGTCGTCAGCCGAGCTGGAATACCTGGTCCAGGGTCAGCGAGAAGAAGTCGGCGACGGGATGACCGGGGACCTCGATGCCGACGGCGTTGACGAGAATGATGCGGCTGATGCGCGGGGACTTCAGCAGCGCCATCTCGGCGGCTATCCAGCCGCCGATGGAGTTCCCCACCACCGTGACGTCATCCAGGCCGAGCTGAACGATCAGCTCGGCGTAGAGCACGGCGAGTTCCCCGACGGTGGTCAGTGCCTCGGGGCGGGGACTGCCGCCGAAGCCGGGATGGTACGGGCTGATGACGCGGGCAGGCCTTTCCGCTGCGAGCAGCTCGCCGAAGCCGGTGACGGGTCCGCCGCCGCCGTGCAGCAGCAGGAACTGATCTCGGCCACCATCACCCGCCCCGACCTGGCTGGCACCCGCCCCGGCGTCCGGTTCGGCCTGATCGATCAGGCCCTTGCGCCGCTGAACGGCACGCTGGGGCTCACCCATCCCGGCCGGCTCGCTCAGCTCCGGCGTGACCTGGCCGCGGTGGTCAGCGCGGAGGCCCTCTTCTCCCTGACCGACCTGGCCGGGCTCACCCCCGACGAGGCAGTCGCCAGTCTGGTCCGGACCGCGACGACCGTCACCGAGGCGGCGCTGCGCAGCGGCCCTGCCGCCGTCGCTCGCCGGCCGCGCTGACGCCCCCGATGTGACAACCGGGCAGCCGGCCGGGATCCTGGAGGTGACCGGCGTCCTGGCCCGGCAGGAGCTAGCGGACAGCGGTGCAGGGCTGGCGCAGGCTGATCGCGACCTGGTCAGAAGCCAGCCGCGCCCGGACCGGGCCGCTCCGGTGTCACCTCGACCACGGCGTCGGACAGCAGCCGCAGTACGCGGTTCTCGCGGCCGTAGGCCAGCGGATAGAAAAGGAACTGGTCGAGCGGGAACCACAGGCCGATCCAGGCCAGCACCCAGCCGAGGTGATCGGTGACGAGATTGGCCGCGCCATTCGACGGGCGGATGGTCGTCGCCACGGCGGTCAGGACTAATCCCACGGCGGAAACAGGAATCCCGATCCGCAGCGCGCTGACGCCGCCGACCCGCAGGGCCTGGCTCTCCCGCCGGTTATAGCGGATCCGGTGGGCGCAGTAGCGGCGCAAGGTCCGGGACAGCCGCTCGGCCACCCGGTCGTCGATCTCGCCGGGCGGCAGGTGAACCTCCAGCAGCACAGGACGCCAGGAGCGGCGGCCGCGCAGCTCACTGAGGCAGAAGTCGACTCCGGTGAGAAAGTTGCGGTGCTCCGAGAACAGGTCAGTCTGCGGCATCTCGAACATGTCGTGTGCCCGCATCAGCCGCAACTCGATGACCTGGCGTTCGCGCCGAGCCGGAAGCCGTCCCAGGACCTTCGTCATGCTCAGTCACACTACGATGCGCGACGTGACCGTAAGGGTCCACTCGAATACCCAGGGCTACCGGCCCGCGAGCCGCCGCGGCGGACGCCGCCGGGCCGCGTCCAACAGTTATCGGCACGACGGGATCGCCCGGCAGGCAGCGACGATGACGGCAGAACAGGCATAGGCCCGATGTCCGATGACACGGGTATGCAGGCCGGGCACAGCGGCGTAGTGTCGTGACGAGGAGGGCCCGTACCAGCTTGCATCAGGCCAGAGTGCCAGTGCGGGTGTCCGCGTCGCTTAGGACCCCGGTGACTCGGCCAGTCGAGGCGGGGCCGGACCAGCCAGGGAGCCTGAGCCATGAACCGACCAGCGAGCACTGTGACAGCTGCCGCCGCGACATCCCCGCCGGGCGTGCCCGGAAGGATGCTCGCCAGTATTCCGCGGGCGGGCCCGCGCGAGGCTACCGGCGGGGAGCCGGCCGCAGTCTCAGCCGAGCTGGTCGACTACCTCGCCGCTGATCACGACCGGATTGCCGAGTGCATCAACGATGTCGTCGTCCGCCGGATCTTCGCGGCCGGGCTGGACCTGCAGGCGGCACTGGGGCTGATCGGCGACCACCGCGGGGCCGGCAAGATCTACCACGCCATCGACGAGCTTGACCAGGTCATCAGGGATATCCGGGACATCATCTTCGACGACAGCCCGCCTGATTCGCTGTCCTGTCGGCGGGGCGGCCGGGCGCGCGCAGTACCTGCACGCCGCGGGTCGGGTGCCAGTCCGCGGCATTGAGAGCATTATCCCGTTATAGCGCGGGAATGACTCATTCCCTGGCCCGGCGGGCACATGGTGCCACCCACGTCCTGCACTCGCTTATCTACTTCGCTCCCGAGACCGGGCAGCTGACCGGCGCCGGCCTCGGGTCACGCCCGAGTTCGCTCACGCCAGCCGCGATGACCCGAGCGGTGCTGGCGGCAGGCGCCCTTCCCCGGCAGGGCGTTCTCGCCGCCTGCTGACTCCGGCCCCGCGCCGCCGGCCGGGGCGCCGCGTGATCCCCCGGTGAACCGCGGCCGCCGCCGGTACGTGACCAGCATGAGCGGCCCATGCGGCTGCCAGCCGGACTGGCCGCCTGGCCGCCGGCCGGAAGACCCGGCCGCGGCATGGCGGCGGGTCCCCGACGGAAGGAACATGCCCATGCGCGCATTTCGCGCGGTCGCCCTGGCTGCTGCCAGCGCCGCCGCCGTCGCGGGAGCAGGGCTCGCGGCCACGCCGGCCTGGGCGCTGCCGAATGCACCTGGAAGCTTTATCGGCCGCTTTCACCACACCAGCAAGATCGCGTCGACGGTTCCGGGGAACGGCGACGTCAATCCGTACGGGGTGGCGGTCGTCCGGCGGAGCCAGGGCCGCCTGCACCGGGGCGATGTCCTGGTCAGCAACTTCAACAACAAGGCGAACCTGCAGGGCACCGGCAGCACCATCGTCGAGGTCAGCCCCGGTGGCCAGGTGACCCAGTTCGCTCGCATCTCCGCGAAGAGCGGCCCGGCCGCGGGCTGCCCGGGGGGGATCGGGCTGACCACCGCCCTGGCGGTAGTGAACGGCTGGGTGATCGTCGGCAGCCTGCCGTCGAAGAACGGCCTCGCGGCGACGTCCGCGGCCGGCTGCCTGCTGGTCCTGAACAGCCAGGGACAGGTGCGCGAGATCTTCCGCGGGCACGGCATCAACGGGCCCTGGGACATGACCGCGGTGAGCTACGGAGGACGGGCCGACCTGTTCGTGACCAACGTGCTGAACGGCACCGTCGCCGCCAAGGGCGCGGTGGTGCACCGCGGCACGGTGCTGCGGCTGACGGTCAGGTTCCGCGGCAGCCGAGCGCCGCGGCTGCTCGCGGTGACGAAGATCGGCTCGGGCTTCGCTGAGCAGACGAACGCCACCGCCTTCGTCGTCGGGCCCACCGGAGTCGGGCTCGGCTGGGGCGGCTCGCTCTACGTCGCCGACACCGGGCTGAACCGGATCACCGTGATCCGCCATGCGCTGACCCGCCAGTCGAGCGCGGGCACCGGCTCGGTCCTGACCCAGGGAGGCCGGCTCTCCTCGCCGCTCGGCCTGGCCACCGCGCCCGGCGGAGACGTCCTGACCGTCAACGGCGGCGACGGCCGGATCGTCGAGACCTCGCCGGCCGGCGTCCAGGTCGCGAGCCGCTTCCTGGACCGCTCGGGCACGCCGCCCGGCAACGGCGCGCTGTTCGGCCTGGCCGTCGCACCCGGCGGATCTGGCGTCTACTACGTCGACGACGCTGCCAACACGCTCCGGCTGCTGAGCTGAGCGCGCGCTCCCGCCGTGCCGCCCGATGACGGCGGGAGCGCGCGGCGGACGGCCGCGCCGCAGGACCGCGTTCTGGTCCCCCGGCGCGGCCGGTCGTGGCCAGAGCCATCCCCGGTGTCCAGCCCGGCACCGGTCACCGCGGCCGCCCAGTCCTCGCGCAGGTCGGCCGGAACCGTGATCCGCTCGCACCGGGGCGTTGCGCCCTGGCCCCGCAGCACCGCCTCCTTGGAGGCAGCGCCGCCCTGGCCCGGCAGGGCATGCGAAACGGCGATGCTCCCCCGCAGTAACGCGGAGGAGCATCGCCGCCTGGCTAGCTGAGAGACCGGAGCCGTCTGGCAGGTGCGCTCAGGCTCAACACTGTTCTTGCCTGCTGCCAGGGCGGGAGGTGTTGCGCCACCGCCCGCCCCGTTAGCAGGTCCTAGCGGAACTTAGCCTCAGGGCGAGCCAACCTCACCCGGGAAGGCCCACCACATCTGGTTGACGTTGACGCTGCCGGTCGCGAAGGTCTCCAGCCGGTAGGTCTCGAGCTGCGGCTGAGACGCCAGGTACGGCGAGCCAGACGCGGTCAGGACCTGCGGGTCGCTGAAGTTCGTGTCCGAACCAGCGATCACCGGCACGTAGATGCCTGAGACGATCGGGGCGTCGCGGAAGTCGAGCACCCAGATGGTCCGGGAGTCGTTACCGCACCACTGCAGGCTGACCTTCTCGCCGCTGACGGCGGTGCCCGCCGTGCCCTGGCACAGGCCCGACTCCACGCCGAGTGGCGTGAACTCGAGCTCGAAGGCCGGCATGTGGCCGTAGTGCAGGCGAAGGTTCGCGCTGACCAGACCGAGGTTGTACAGGTGACGGACGGAGCCCTGCAGGTCGATCGTCCAGTCCTCGCCAGGGTTGTAGTTGCTGGCGTCGAACAGGTCCAGCTTGTTGCCGACGACCCACCGGGCGTTGTTGGAGTTCAGGACGAAGAACGGTCCGTAGGCCTGGGTGTACGGGTTGATGCAGGTGACGCCACATGACCAGGTCGCGTTCGGCTTCACATGGTGCGTCGCGGCACTCGCGGTACCCGCCGCCGTGAGGCCGAGCGCAGTGGTGACGGCCACACCTGCCGCCAGCCCATACAGCGCCCTCCTAACGCGGTTGCGCATGGGTAAATCCTTCCTGTCGTTTGCCGGAGCCGATTGCCTTCCTCCGTTGGCCTGGGCGGTCAAGCTCGGGGTCGGCACCGGCTGACTTCGTGCTGGCGTTTGTTGCTCTCAGTCATCCCGCCCTGCCAGTTAGTAGTTCGCACGCTACCACGAGTAGCGAAGGTATGACCTAGCGCAATCGCGTTTCTCGACACGAGTTCCATGGCATCGGCGCGTCGTGGGCTCATAAATAGCGACAAACGAGCCGGGACCCGGCGGCCGGACTTTACCAAACAGCCGGCGACACGGCCGTTATCGGTACTACTGATTGGTAACCGTCACCTAATTAGTAAGACTAAACGAAAACGATTGCGCCGACCGCGCCCGTCGGCGCCGACGGGGCCGACGGGGCCGACGGGGCCGCGCCAGGCCAGCAATAGGGCCATGACCAGGCATTCCGTCGGCCATGCGGTCGGCCGGGCAATCGGTCAGGCCGTTACTAAATCACGAGTCAGCCCATTAGCTGAATCGAGAGTCAGCCTGACCGCTGAATCGGGGCGACAGCCCGAGCATGCACCTGCCCGATTGGCCGCTGTCGTGCTAAGGTGCCCCGCCGATTAGCCGCCCCGCCCGGCCGGCGTCCGTCGCGACCTGGCCCTCGCCCGGCCGGCGGCCGGCCTTTTAGCTGGCGCCCTGCTGCTCACTCTCAGTAGTGGCCGCAGCGGTGCCGCCGGGCAGCTCGAAGGAAGTGGCCGCGGCGCCGGCCGGCCCGGTCATATTCCGCTTGACCGACTCCAGGATGGTCAGGCCCTGGCCGACCAGGCTGGCGGCAATCTCGCTCAGCCCCTCAGCGCCATTCAGCACGCTGACATTGGCCCCGTTCAGGCCGGCCGCCGCCTCCCTGACGATCTGCGGCAGCTGGTTGATCAGCATCCGGTCCAGCGCGACGCGATCATGCGATGCCGCGGCCTCGGCCTGCAGCGTGGTCCGCTGCGCGTCAGCCTCGGCCAGGATCCGCACCTTTTCCGCCTCGGCCTCGGCCGGCTTGATCACCTCGGCGACGAGCTGGCGCTGCCGGAGCTCGGCCTGCCGGTGCGCCAGCTCGGCCTGGGCCGACAGCACCGACATCTGCGCCTGGGCCTGCGCCAGCGGGCCGGCCTGGGCCGCCTCCGCCTGCGCCTTGTCCACCTCGGCCTTGTACTGCGCCTGCACGACGGCCGTCTGCCTCGCGTACTCGGCCTGGGCACGCGCCGACTGCTGCTGGGCCTCGGCGGCCGCCTGGTTCGCCTGGGCCTGGGCGATCTGGGCCTGCCGCTGGATCGCCGCGTTGTGCGGGGCGGCCATGGCGTCGATGTAGCCGGTGTTCATGTCATCGATGGACTGGATCTGCAGCGAGTCAACGGTCAGCCCGATCTTGGCCATCTCCGCCTTGGAACCGTCGAGGACCTCGGTGGCGAGCTTCTGCCGCTCGGTGACGATCTCCTCCACCGTCATGGAGCCGATGATCGAGCGCAGGTGTCCGGAGAATATGCGTCCCGTGAGCGTGGACATCTGGTCCTGGTCGGACAGGAATCGCTGACCTGCGTTAACGATGCTCTCCTCATCGTTGCCGACCTTGAACGCGATCACGGCCCGGACGTTGAGCGAGATGCCCTGCTTCGTGACGCAGGTCTCGGTGACCTCGGCCTCGCACATGGACAGCGTGAGGAAGTTCGTCTTCCGGATAAACGGGAGCACGAATGCGCCGTGCCCGGTAACGACCCTGAAGGGCGTGCCATTGCGCCCGTAGCTGCCGCCGGAAATCAGCATTGCCTCGTCCGGCCGCGGCACACGATAACCGAGCATGATCCATCTCCAACTAGGGAATTCAGTACGAATGCCGAGCAAACCTGCCTAGCGATCGAGCCAACACATTACTCCTAAAACGCCCGATTACCAGGATCGTTACCAAACGGATCCAGCGGATCGGTCCACTCGCTGACGTCGACCGAGCGGCTGCCGCGCGACTCGATGACGAGCACCGTGGTGCCCTTGGCGAGCGGGGCCGGCGACCACGCGATGAAGGCCTCGGATCCGCCCCGGATCCGGCGGACCAGTACCTCGCCGGGGCCGGCCGTCCCGCGGGTGGCGACGGTGATGACGCCGACACAGCCCACGACCGCGTCATCGCCAGCCACCAGCAGCCGCCTCTCATGCCTGCCCGTACACCGATGCTTATTATCCACCGGCCACGCGCCGACGACCTCTGTTCGCCAGCGGCCCCGCTGGCTGCCGGGCCCGGCTCACCAGCGGGCCTCTTCCGCCAGCAGCAGACTGCTCACCAGCAGCTCTCAAGATCGCGGCGGCCCGCGGAATAGCCGGCAGGCCGGGAGTGTTGCCAGCTACTGCCGGTGCGCCTGAGTCCCCCGGGCCGCATCTACCGCCTTCGCGGAATACCGTCCGGCTGGAGCCGCGATGTGCCACTCGCCGTGAGGCGACCACGCACCGGTCTGGGAACGCCCCCGAGAGCATCCGCTCGAGGGGGCGTTGTCATGCCCGGACGGCCAGCCCGGACGGCTAGCGCAGCCGGGCGGCATCCAGCTGGCGTCCCAGCACCGCGGACGCTTCGGCCAGC
>Ga0116108_1001927_pt1 | contig 10349 bp, 8 predicted proteins | sample June2015DPH_6_15_FD_88970 | JGI IMG/M metagenome (GOLD analysis project Ga0116108, IMG submission 88970) | Peatland microbial communities from SPRUCE experiment site at the Marcell Experimental Forest, Minnesota, USA - June2015DPH_6_150 | ecosystem: Environmental > Terrestrial > Soil > Wetlands >... | reverse complement strand
CAGCTTGATTAAATCATCCCCTGTAAGCAGCGGCGGACGAATTGACGGTTTCTTTTTCAATTCCGCAGCCTGCTCCACCAAAAATTCGTAATGATCCAGCTTGCCGTGCGAGCCGAGACAGTCCAGCCGGTGCAATTCGAGCTCAAGGGGAAACGTCTCGCGCATCAACAACCGCCGCAGCGTCGCCTTGCGCATTTGTTTAACGTCCTTGAACTGCATGTGCTGCCGCACGCACGCGACAATTTCCTCAATTTGTTTTTTAGGAAACCGCAGCCGTTGCAAAATTCTTTCCGCCATCACCGCGCCGGTTTTTTCGTGTTCGTAAAAATGAATCGCACCGGTTTGCGGATCGTGTTCAGCCGTCACGGGCTTGCCGATGTCATGCAAAATCACCGCCCACGGCAGCGATGAAGGCGTGTTCGGCGGCAGTTTTTCGAGCATCAACCGGATGTGCTCGAACACGCTGCCTTCAGGATGAAAATCCGGCGATTGTTCGCATGAAATCGCCGCCGCGAGTTCGGGCAAAATCGGTTCGAGCAACCCGCTGTCGCGCAACAAAACCAAGCCGCGTGCGGCATGCGGCGGGGAAAATAACTTGATGAGTTCGTCGCGAATTCGTTCGGCGCTGATGTTTCCGATTTTTGGCGCGTTGGCTTTCAACGCCACGAACGTTTGCGGCTCGATTTCAAAATCCAGTTGCGCGGCAAATCGCACCGCGCGCAGCAGACGTAAATGGTCTTCGGCAAAACGTTCGTCTGGCGAACCGATGGTGCGGATGATTTTGGCGCGCAAATCCTTTTCGCCGCCGACCCAATCGTGAAGTTTTTCGACGATCGGATCGTAAAAAAGTCCGTTGACGGTGAAATCACGGCGACGCGCGTCGGCTTGCGCGTCGCTGAATGTTACCTGCTCCGGATGCCGGCCATCCATGTAATCCGCCTCGGCTCGAAACGTGGCGACTTGAAATTGATGCCCGTCTTCAACGACGACCATCACGCCGAATTTGCGTCCGACGGCGATGGTGCGTTTAACCAGCTTTTCGATTTGTTCCGGGCGCGCGTCCGTGGCGATGTCGTAATCCTGCGGCTCGCGTCCGAGCAAAAAATCGCGCACACAACCGCCGACCCAGAAGGCGGCGAAGCCCGCCGTTTGCAAGCGACGGACAATTTCACCAGCGGTCTCGCGCAGAGAAAAATTCACAGAATTCATTCTCACGCAAAGGCGCGAAGGCGCAAAGCTAATTTGGGTAATAATATACTTGACTCACAAGGGCTAAACGGGCATCCTTTTCAGAAACTAAAGAAAAGGAAAACGCCTGTGACGATTATAGTGGGATTAATTTGTGATGGCAGTATTATTCTTGCCAGCGACAGCCAAACTTCTTCTGGTTCGTCCAAAAGGACGGACACGAACAAAATATCTGGCGTATTTTTTGAGGGTGGAGACGGCGCATTGGTCGCGCAATCTGGCAACGCAGAACTTTCTTCTCGTGCGGTGGAGATATTTACAAATCTTGCCAAGGCTACGCCGATTAACGATTATCGAAAGCCAGCGGAAGTTTGTGAAGATACTCTGCGGCAATTAAAACAGGAAGTCATCCGGCTGAACCATTGGGAAGACAACAGACAATTCGCACACGAATACTTTCAAGACCCCGACAATAATTTCGCTTTGATGGTTGCCTATTATTATGGAAAGGAAAAACCAAAACCTTACATATACATTTTGAACTTCTGGCCGGGAATCGCCACTAGACAATATAATTACGCCACTATGGGATGTGGAGCTACGGTTGCGGAATTTATTTTGAATCGCTCTGAAATTTACAACCTAGACGACAGCGAGGCTATAATTACCGCGATTTATACCGTTGAAGAAGTAAAGAAAGTGGACGCCTTTTGTGGAGGGGATACAAAAGTAGGAATTATCAGCAAGAAACACGGCATAAGACTTAGCGAAGGAGTGCGGGCTTTGGCACTTATAAAAACAACGGTAGATACAATTTCTAAATATGACCAGCAAACTAGGGCGGCATGGAAGGCAATGATGAGCACTATAATTACAGAAGCCTACACAACTTTCCGAAAGCAATATCCCAAAGAAACGGAGCAAAATGAAAATGAATAACGAATTCCCCCAAACCCTAGTCGAAGCTGTCCGCTATTTTGCAGACCCGCAAGTGGCGTTTGACTTTATGGTGAAACTGCGCTGGCCGGATAAAATAAAATGCCCGCGTTGCCAATGTGAGGACGTGAGTTTCATTGCCACGCGCAAAATCTGGAAATGCAAATGCTGCAAAGAGAAAAGCCAGTTCTCGGTGCGTGTCGGCACGATTTTCGAGGACAGCGCGTTGCCGTTGGATAAATGGCTGACCGCAATCTGGATGATTGCCAATGCAAAGAACGGCGTCAGTTCCTACGAAGTCCACCGTGCAATCGGCGTCACGCAAAAGACTGCTTGGTTCATGCTCCAAAGAATCCGGCTCGCCATGCAGACTGGCACGTTTGAAAAATTCAAGGGTGAGGTCGAAGTGGACGAAACTTGGATTGGGGGACTTGCCTGTAACATGCACAAGGAAAGAAATTGCAGACGTGGACGTGGCACGGGCGGAGTGGGCAAAGCGATTGTCATGGGAATTTTAGAGCGAGACGGGAAAATTAAAGCCAACCACATTCCCGATACCAAAATGCGAACGCTCCAAGATGAAGTTTATCAAAGCGTCGAAAAAGGCTCACAAATCTTCACCGATTATTGGCTAGGCTACAAGGGGCTTAACCGTGATTTTGTTCACCAAGTAATTGACCACGCAAAAGAATACGTGCGTGGCAATGTTCACACCAACGGACTAGAAAACTTTTGGAGCTTGTTCAAGCGGTGCATTAAAGGAACGTATGTCAGCGTCGAGCCGGTTCATTTGAAACGCTACGTTGATGAACAAGTTTTCCGGTTCAATAACCGTGAAGAAAACGACCAAACGCGATTCTTGAAGGCGGTCGGCTTAATCTTTGGAAAGCGTTTGACCTATGCACAGTTGATTGGCGAACCTCAACCAGCATGAAAGAAAAAACAATACCGGGGAAAACGCCGTTCCAAAAGTTCCAAGCCCTAGCCAAAGGACTGATGAAAGTCCCAAAGGCAGAGTTGGATAAAAAAATTAAAGAACAGCGAGCGCGGAAACGCGCCAAGCAATAAACCGATTATGTCGGCGACAATCCAGAACAGACGCAAAATGAGTCAAGTATATTATTGCCCTAATTTGGAATCTTTAACAAAGCTTTCGCCTTTGGAAGCCACAAGCATGAACCCAAACGTCACCGATTGGACCAACGCGATCCACTTGCCGATTTGCGATTGCGGATTGACGCACAAAACAGCAGACCGGATACGACAAAATCTTTGCCGTGTCCGGTCTGGTTGCAATGAGAAAATTACAAATCCGCGTAGCGCGCGGTGAGCATCGCGGAAAAACGCGCGACCTTTTCCTTGCGGCGACGCTTTTCACTCGGCTTTTCGAAATGCCGGTGATTGCGCACGATCTTGAGCGTGCCTTCGCGGTCGACTTTTTTCTTCAGCCGCCGCAACGCGCGATCCACCGGTTCGCCTTTTTTTAGTCTGATTTCTGTCAACGCAATTCACTTCCTTCCTCGGGCGGGAAAACCGCACTGGCGGTTGCCCGCAAAATAAACGGACGCGGAGAATAGTTTTACCGCAGCCATTGTCAATGCGCAAAACGGCTCAACAAAAGCCAATCCCGAAAATTGAACAACAAAGAAACAAAGCAACAAAGCCAGAGAATGTTGGACAGAAACTTGTGAAACCAGATAAAGTCGCAACCATGAAACAGGATGGGCTGCAGAAATTGCCGCCCATTATGTGTTAGGCAGCTTCGTGGCGGTAGAATATATGAAAAAGCTTGAAGTGATTTCCCTCAGAGTCGCGATGATGGTTCCCTTTATCTATTTTGGCATCATCGTGCTGAGTGCGCTTTTTTATCCTGGCTACAGCCATATGCGGCAGGTAATAAGCGATCTTGGGGCCAGTGGCACGCCTCATCCCGAGATATTCAATGTTGGTGTCATCATCACCGGGGCCGCAATTTTAATCGGCGCATTCGGATTTTTCCGCGCATTGCAACGTCTTGGCGCGAGACTGATGCTGACTTGCCTTACGTCGTCGGTCCTTGTCCTATTTGGATTGGCCGGTTTATTGACTGGAATCTTTCCATGGCCAGATCCCAGACATGGCGGAAAATATTTAGCGCTTGTGATCATCTTTGGACCGATGTTTTTAACGGCTGCCTTATGGAAGCGACGTGAGGCAAGACTTCTTAACATGTATTCCATCGGCACGAATATTCTTATGATTGGCACGATCGCGATAATGACGGGAATCGGTGGACTCGTCACGCGCGCAAACGTTGGTCTCATGCAGCGAATTTCTGCATTGACCGTCTTTCCCTGGATAGGCATAGCCGCCTACGTTCTCAATGTGTTGGTTTTGCGATACACGTCACCTAACACCCAGATAGACTGCAAAACTTCCTGCACACTCGACAGCCCGCGTTCTGATTGTTAGCGTCTGGCCATGAACTTTCTGGTCACCGGCGGCGCGGGCTTCATCGGCTCGCACGTTTGCGAGCGGTTGCTAAGCGACGGCCACGCTGTCTGGGCGTTCGACGACCTCAACAACTTTTACGATCCGCAACTCAAGCGCCAGAATCTGCGTGAAATCAAATCACTCGCCAAACCGTTTGAATTCGTTCACGGCGACTTGACCAACCGCGCCGCGCTCGACGCCCTGTTTGGCAGCGTCAAATTTGATCAGGTCATCCATCTCGCCGCGCGCGCCGGGGTGCGGCCGAGCTTCCTTGACCCGGCCCTTTACCAGCGGGTCAACGTGGAAGGCACGGTCAATGTGCTCGAAGCCGCGCGAAATAACCGCGTCAAAAAAATCATCATCGCCTCGTCATCGTCGGTTTACGGCGTAAATTCCAAAGTGCCGTTCAGCGAAAGCGACCCGGTTTTTTCCGCCATTTCGCCCTATACCGCCAGCAAGCTTGCGTGCGAAGCGCTCGGCCATGTTTATCACCACATTTACGGCATGGACGTGGCAGTGCTCCGCTTGTTCACTGTTTACGGCCCGCGCCAGCGACCCGACCTGGCCATCCGCAAATTCGCGACGCTCATTTACGCCGGCAAGCCGATCCCGGTCTTTGGCGACGGCAGCATGGAACGTGATTATACTTACATCACCGACACGCTCGACGGCATCATCGCCTGCACAAAAAAGGAATTCGGTTACGAAATTTTCAACCTCGGCGAATCGCAAACCGTGAAGCTGACCCGCATTATTGAACTGCTCGAAGCCGCGTTCGACAGAAAAGCCGTGATTGACCGCCAGCCGGTCCAGCCCGGCGACGTGCCCGTCACCTTCGCCGACATCTCGAAGGCACACGCCCACCTTGGCTATAATCCGCAGGTCAAAATCGAGCAGGGTATCACGCAATTTGTGAATTGGTTTCGCCATGGCCATGGTTAATACTACCGCCAATGAACCCATCCACGCCGTCCAATCGTCCAACTCTGGACAAAGCCATTGACATCTGGAAAAAACTGCTGGCCGAGCGCGACCTTTCGACCAATCTGCTCTGGATTTTTGAGGAAAATCTTTGCTTCGAAAAAGAGCTCGGTGCGCAGGGTGGTTTTCATTTGGGCTTTCAAACCAAATTCACGACCCCATCCGATGATGCGCTCAATATCGCGTTCGACCACTTCTCCGAATCCGGCGCGCGCATCGTGTTTTACCGGCTCGGTCACGCCATGCGGGATCGCGGCCAATCCGTCTGTGTTTTGCTGTGCGATTCGTGGTTTGACGCGAAGGATGAAAGCGAAGGTTATCTGTGCCGGAACGAATGGAACATGTCATTTCATCCCGGGCTCGACGACGAAATCGAGGAAATCACTGACTTAAGCCGCTGGCTGCGGCGTGTCAAACGCGGGCGCGGCTTTCATGACCTCGATTTCTGCATGACGCTGGCCACGATTGACGAAATCAAAACCTACGGCCGCCCGCTCGCGCACTACGAACACTTCGCCAGGACGATGCTCAACCGCCTGCGCCGGTTTCTGGGGCAACCCGCCTGAATCACTTTCCTTTTACCGGTGGCGCGTTGGTTTTTGTTTTGAACGCCGAGCGAAGCAGCCAATGCCGTTTCAAGCCTTGAACGAAATCGTCGGAATCGGCCACCGCTTTTGAAATCCCGCCCAGCATGTTCGAGTTGGCCTGCACCTGAGCGTTGAGATTGCTTGTGATGTCGGCAAGATGTGTGAGCAGCGCATCCACATTCGTCAAACTCCCCTGCACCTGTTGATTGCCATTCGTGCCGAGCGCCCAAACGCCGAGACCGCCCGGCTCGCGTAATTGCTCGCTGATGATGGAGAAATTCGTCACCATGGGCCGCGCTTCGACGAGGGTGACGTTGAGATTCGACGTGGCATTTGCCGTGTTATCCAACACCGTGGCGATTTGATTCGTCAGGGCGAGAATATTCGGCAACGCCAGTTCCACCTGCGCAATGACCTGCTCCAAACGCTCGGTAACAGCGGGGGATTCGACGGCGCGTAGCCGGGAGTCGTCGGAATCGGATTTGAAATTTTCGTAACGATGCGACCGCCGGTGCCATGACGCCACGATGCGGTTGCGGTTGACGGTGTTATTGTAGGCGTAGATGGAATCGGGCTTCAATTCCGCGATGCGCTGCAGATTTGTCGCGTCCAGCATCGTATAAACGGCGAAAACCAGGTTGGAATTTTCGTCGAAGACATCCTGATAAAGCTGCCAGTGGTTCGTTTCCGTGGCGACGAGTTGTTCCAGTTCAGCAATAGTCTTCACGGAACCCGGCTGTGTGACGCAGATTGCGGGGCCGTTCGTGCCGCGCGTGATTTCAATCTCCCGTTTGCCGAGAAAGTCGGCCGCGTTCACCTTTACAAAGGATCCTTCCGACCAGATATAGCGGAAATACGGGTCGCGGACTTCAAATTCCACCCGGACATTGCGCGTGTCGCCCGGCGGCATCGCGTGGATTAGTGTAATTTGGCCAACGGGAAAGCCCATCATCACCACCGGATCCCCGGTATTCAACCCGGCCGAGCTTTGGACGTAGGTATGAAACTTCGCCTTGATGACGAACCAGCCTTTGCGGTCCGCCGTGTGGTAGATGTAATAGCCGAAGCCGAACAGCAGCAGCGCTGTCGCCAGAAACACGAACCAGCCCACCGCGCGTTCCATGCGGCTCAAGCGTGTTCGCAATTGCGGTGTCAAATCTTGCAGTGCCATAAAAATCTTTTGCGATTTCAGTCTGAATGCGGCGCGCCCAGCAATTCCCTCACAGCCGGGTCGGTGGCCGACTCCATTTCATTCCACGATCCAAGCAGGCGGAAGAGTTTGTTCTGCAACAGCGCGAAACGCCGCGCATCATCCCGCCATCCCGCAAAGCGGGACAAATCATCCGCCGTTGCCACCACGGTCAGCGGCCGGCCGTTCAACCACTTATGGCCGCGGCACAGACCGTCGAGAAAATCCAGCCACCATCTGGCGTGCCGCGTGTCGAGTCCGCGCAACGGATTGTCCAACAACAACACGTCCGGTTTCAACATCAAAGCCCGTGCCAGACCCGCGCGCTTGAGCCAGTTGCGGCTTACGCCCGCCGGCGACGCGCCGGCCAGCGGCGACAATTCCATCAGTTCCAGCAGCGGTTGCGCCTCGCGGTCCGCCGCGTCATCCGTCAAATCGCGGTGATATTGCAACGGCAACGCCACATTCCGTCCGAGCGTGAGATGGTGGAACAACTGCCCGCCTTCAAAAACAAATCCCACCCGCAACCGCTCCGCCAGTCGCGTCTCGTCAAACAGCCGCACTTCGTTCCCGAAAAAACAGTAACTGCCCCTCACTGGCGCCATCAACCCGGCCACCGTCATGAGAAAATCAGTCTTCCCCGAATGTTGTTCGCCGGCAATCACCCAGAATTCACCCGCCGCGACCGTCCAATTCACTCCTTCGACCACGACCTTTTCCAGGTTGTGCATCGTCCCGACGGCGACATCACGCATTTCCAACACCTTCATGTCCGGGTTTTCACTCATGCGACGAGATAAAGCAGGATGAACAACGCGTCAATCAGCACGCACACGATGATGCCTTGCGTCACTGCGCGCACCGCCACCTGCGAAACTTGAGTCAACCGCAACGGCTGCGCCAGCCCGTGATAACACGTCACAATCGCGATGAAAAATCCGAATGCGATTGTTTTCAACGCCAGCAACGCGAAATCCAGCCAGCCCAATGCCTCGGTCAGTTCCTTGAAATAAGTCCCCGGCGTCAACGGGACATCCTGCAAGAACGCCCACAAATACCCGCTCGCCAGCGCGCCGATGATTAAATAAATCGTCAGCGCAAAAACTCCCACCGCCATTCCCACCACACGCGGCACAATCAGATAATGCACCGGATCAATGCCGAGCGCCTCCAGTGCCTCGACCTCGCCCGTCGCGCGTGCCGTGCCCAGCTCAATCACGTTCGCCGTGCCCACGCGCGTCAGCACCAGCATCGCCGCCAGCAACGGCCCCAGTTCGCGCACCACCACAATCACCATCGTCGAGCCGAGATACTGGGTCGCCCCGACGCGCGCCAAAGCCGATACCGCCTGTCCGATGACGAGAAATCCCAGCGCAAACGCCACAAACAAAAACATCGGCAGCAATCCCACCCCGGCGCGGACGATTTCCTGCCGGATCCGGGGCCAGATCACATTCCGCGCCACGCGGGTTTTTTTCAACATGACACCCAGCGTAATCAACGCAAATGCGCCCAGTCCCTGCACCGTCAGCAAAAACAGGAACAACTTTCGCCCCAGCAAATCCGTGTAAGATTTCGGCAACGCCGCAGTCCGGAGGCTTTGCTCCCCGAACAACTGAAACGCACTGGCCAGGTTCTTCCGCACGCGCTTACGTTAAACCGTATCGCCAGCCGGTCAAAAAGGTTTTTAATCTCACGCCAAGACGCCAAGGCGCTCTATCCGCAGATTGCGCTGATTGACGCAGATTTCAACACAAGCCATGTAATGGCGGAAAGAAAATAGCCCACGGTTTTAACCGTGGGTAAAACATTCCAAAAAATATTCCTTCTCCCATCGGATGGGAGATTTGAACCGCTTGGGAAGCGGCGAAAAGAATTCGGCACAGCCGAAGGCCGCAAGGCCGAGCGAACGGGCGTGAGCAAGTCCATGTGGCCGTAGGCCGGATGAGGGTTTGGGTAGTTGCGGGTTCAAGCGCCGTAGGCGCGACATCTTTGTAGTTGTAAAACCAAAAACACAAAGCCCCGTCGGGGCGATATATTCTCCCTCCTTGCAGAAGATGGCGCTCCGCTGGAGCTTAAAATTATCCTAAAAAGCGCAATTGGAATGGCCATGAAAGAACGCAAAGAACACATAAGAAATGGGATCCATCGAATGGTTATCTGCCAACGGCTTCACCTGGCAGGTGAACATAAACCTTGGTGATGGAGCGGATTGGGTTCTTCTCTTTGTGATTTCTGTGTTCTCTTGCGGCTAAATCAACTGCGGAATTTAGGCTGCGCGGCAGCGCAGCCCTACCCTGCTTTCCTTTTGATTCGCATATGGCTAAACTTTCCCCGTGACGAAAGCCGAAGCCAAATCACGCCACGCAAAACTCGTCGAAGAAATCCGCCGACACGACCACGCTTACTATGTGCTCGCGCATCCGGTAATCAGCGACCAAGAGTACGATCAGCTTTATCACGAGCTTCTCGACCTCGAAAAACAATTTCCCGCACTCGCCACGCCCGATTCGCCAAGCCAGCGCGTCGGCGGCGAACCGCTCAAGGAATTCAAATCGGTGCGCCACGCCGTGCCGATGATGAGCCTGGACAACACGTATTCGCAGGAGGAAGTGCGCGATTTTGTGAAACGCGTGCAAAAACTTTTGCCGAATGAAAAACTCGAATGGGTCGTCGAGCCGAAAGTGGACGGCGTGGCTATTAGCCTGCGTTACGAAAATGGCGTGTTCACCATCGGCGCGACGCGCGGTGACGGCACAACCGGTGACGACATCACGGCGAACCTGAAAACCATTCGCAGCGTCCCTTTGAAAATTGGGAGGGACGGCGTGTCCACCCTCCGCAGTGCTACGGAGGACGGGTCGCTGTCCCAAATTGGCGTTCTCGATGTTCGCGGCGAGGTTTTCATGACGCGCGCCGGTTTTGAAAAACTGAACGCAGAACGCAAATCCGCCGGTGAGGAAATCTTTGCAAACCCGCGCAATGCCGCCGCCGGT
>Ga0116108_1001926_pt1 | contig 10350 bp, 9 predicted proteins | sample June2015DPH_6_15_FD_88970 | JGI IMG/M metagenome (GOLD analysis project Ga0116108, IMG submission 88970) | Peatland microbial communities from SPRUCE experiment site at the Marcell Experimental Forest, Minnesota, USA - June2015DPH_6_150 | ecosystem: Environmental > Terrestrial > Soil > Wetlands >... | reverse complement strand
GGATATGTGTGCAATCAGCCCTTCGAATGCTCTGGCAGAAGCATATGCGCTATACATATTGTCTAATGTGAGTACTCTTAAGAAAAACAAGTCCTATGTTTACAGCTACAGGTGGCCGGCCAGTGGAGCTGGAAATGTATACAGCTATTTCTATTCCGGATATCGACAACGAAACAATATGGTGACACGACTGTTGCGGGAGAATAGTGGTTACTTTGTAGCTGTGAATGACATAGAGAGTTTTTATCCGTCCATAGATGGTCGACGTGTCGTGAAAGCCCTAGGCAGCTATTTGAATACTAAACAAAGGAATGTAGATTTTGTCCAGCAAATATGCACCCAACTAGTTGAGACAAGTCAGAGAGGACTGCCCATCGGGCCGGCTTTGAGTCCTATCTTATCCAATATGTCATTAGTGGATGTCGATAGAGAGATGCACAACGCTCTGGAAGACAGGTATCTAAGATACGTTGACGACATATACCTGGTGGCAGAGAAGGATGAAGTATTAAGGATGCGAGTGCGGCTTGGGCAAGTTCTGGATGAACAGGGCTTAAAAATGAACCAGGCAAAGCAGGAACTCATCACATCAGCAGAATGGTTAAGCCACTGGACTGATTGGGGTGAGAGCGACTTGATCGAGAGGTTCCACAGATTGCTTTATAAGATCGTCCTCCTTTTATGGTGGAAACCACAGTTGCGACAAGAGATGCATCTTGCTTTTCGGAACCAAGGGATTGCGATGCCCATAGACAGACTTGCCTCATACTCTAATTATGGCAGATTCCAAAGGTTCATAAAGGGACTGGCTTACCACAAGGATATTTACCTATTACACACTTTGAGAGACTTCACAATAGGGGAAGCGATAAAGGAAACTACTTACCTGCGCGGAAAGTTGGCTGAAAGCCTTAGTAGGGCAAACACACCTTTGCCAGCGGATAGCAGGGTAATTAACAAGTTTAGGTCTCAGCGAATTCTCTTTCTCGTCAACAGATTGCTGCGCCTGACTCCTTATCAGGATTACTCAAAGCTGCGAGATAGTGTTCCAGATTCTCCCGAATTGTACGAGTTCGGATTGCTGATAGACTCGTTGATAAAGGGGAATGTGAGCCGGTTGGTTGCGGTGCCAGGAATGGCAGTGTCTTTGTTTGCGGACATCCGTCGCGAACTAGATCTTCAATTGGTACTTGTGGATCCCCCTTCTGATGTTAGTACGCCTGACCTTCTGGATAGCATCTGCACTCTATTGGTTTATGGTGTTGCTAAAGTGTCTCTTACTTGGGTGGATAAACTTGATGCAAATGACCGGGAACTGTTGAGGTTCTGTTATTTTGATACTTTAGAGTCCCGCAACCTGTCCGATTTATCTTATGAGGACGAACTACGGACACTGCAGATCGGAAGCAATCCAGAGAAACTGCAAACCATAATCTCGTCCCGTTTCAACGACATGGAGCAGATCAACCTAGAGTCGCTTGTGGCGGATTCTTATGTTTCCTAGCAAGATTCAGCAAAGTTAGTTCCATGGGACGAAACTGTGAGACTATCTAAATACAAGGTTAAGCAACTGGTATTCTGGCCAACTGAGCTCAAAGAGGGAGACGTTGACCAGTCGGAACATCTTTGGAACGAACAAACGGGGATGAGAAATGATAATTGAACATTTCGAAGAGATGTCATCGAGCTTCAAGGGAACGATTATAGACATTGAGTCTATTGGTAATTTCAATCGTCAGTATAAATTCGACTCACGTCAATATGAAGGTATTACCCAGGTGATACTTGGATATATCAATTCTGATCACCTCAAGATATACTGTGCAGACAGTGTGGATGACATAGAGGAATTGAAGCAGGTAACCCAAAGAATTTTGCCGACCCTAACCTTACCGCTATATGCATTCAACTGCCAATTTGAAAGATGCATATTCTTTCATCAAATGGGATTGGACATCATCATACAAGCTGAATTAAATCGCGAAAAATACGAAAGAAAGAAGGACGTTGTACAAGCCCTCAATATTCAGAACTACGGAGATCCTTTCTTTGACGATGGTTCCTTATGCATTAGGGCGTGGCAGAGCAAGCAATTTGATAAAGCCATTGCCCACAATAGGGCCTGCTTGTTGAAGGAGAGAGACATTCTATTGAAAAGGGGGTTTAGGCGACCAGACGAAATAACTCTAGTCCGACAGACGTGAATATGTTTGTTTAAGTTGAGCGTTATCCGGAACTAACGCGAATTTTGCCACAACTTCTATCTCATGTACACTCGGAGAACGCTCGCACAGTTGCATGTTGACTGTCAGTCGGGAACGTGGTAATATCCACGAGTAGAAAACCATGCCGATCTCCAATAAGCTCAATCAGAAGCGTAAGCAACAGCCTTCGCGGTTCAACCAGGGGCCATTTGCCGTCCGCAATCTGTTTAATAAAGGCGAGTGTTTGCCTGAGCCAGCTCTAGTGACCGGACTAGGCATTCTGTTCAATGCAGACTGCCTAGAGATTCTCCGTCTGATGAAGGATCAATCGGTTGATACGATCTTTGCCGATCCGCCTTTCAACCTAGGGAAGGACTACGCTCCATCATTCACCGATCGTTTGCCGGAAGATCAATATATTGACTGGTGCAAGGACTGGCTTTCGCAATGCATGCGCGTGCTTAAGCCTGGGGGCGCTTTGTTTGTATATAACTTGCCCAAGTGGAACTTGATCTTAGGCTCCTTCTTACTGCAATCGGGCATGCAATTCTGTGATTGGATCGCAGTGAGTATTAAGTTCAGTTTGCCCATTCCCAAGAGACTCTACCCCAGTCATTATAGTTTGCTGTATTTCGCAAAGGGTCGCCCTAAAACCTTCCGGCAAATCCGCACACCTGTCGAAACATGCAGGCACTGTGGAGGCGAAATTAAGGACTATGGCGGTTATCGAAATAAGATCAACGGGCATGGTATTAATCTGACGGATGTGTGGTGCGACATACCGCCTGTGCGACATCGCAAATTCAAAAGTGGGAAACGCGTGGCAAATCAGGTTTCCACTAAGATGCTGGAGCGAGTCATCAATATCTCCACCAACAGAGGCGAGATAGTGCTAGATCCCTTTGGAGGATCAGGCACCACGTACGATGTGTGCGAGAGGGCAGGACGGCATTGGATAGGTATGGAGATCAATAGTGCAGATGCGATAATGGAGCGTTTAACTGGGGATGAGATCGTTCCACACAAGAATACGGACTATGTGGCAGAAGGCTAGGGCACGCTACCGCAGAGCCCTTCCGTCCGTACCCTTCGATATGCGTGGCACGTCTGGGCTAGTACTATCGTATTCGATCACTATTATCTCAAAGACCCCGTTCTTGATGGGGTAAGATTTCCATAGCCGCACGTATGGCCTTAGTTCCTTTATGTTGCCTACTCGATCGGTTAGGAATCTATAGAAATTGTCGCTCGGTACCACTAGTATGGCCCCGATTAGCACGGATTCTTGCAGGGCCAATAAGAGTTTATTGACGGCGCGATGACTTGAGGAGATGTTCCCTGTCTCCCATTCGAAACCGACGTAGCCCAGATTAGTCAGGCGGAAAGCATCTAGATCGCCGGTACGTAGTTCTGACCCAGATACCGGAGGCAGCCCTTCCCCGGTCCATCCAAGCTCAACGAGCCTTTTAGTGCAAGGAGTCTTGATAGGAGTAACCCCATTACCGTGTCTTTCGGGCAAAACCGTAAACTTGCCCGATCCCAGCGGCCAATCAACCAATTTGATTGCCTCAGTTATTTCTGCATTGGCGATGCTCCACTCAGTGGAGAGCGGGAAGCTCCCGTTAGCTAATACTTGTATGCGTTCAACTATTTTCATCGTAATCAGTGAAGAAATCCCGTACCCTAATGTCCAGTGCGGACGCTAGCTTAGCGACAATCTCCAATGAGATATTTCTCTGTCCTTTTTCGATTTTGCTGATATAGGTTCTGTCTAGGCCGGCAAGCTCAGCTAACCGTTCTTGCGGTATTTTCTTTGCTTGCCTAATTTGACGTAGCCGGGTACCAAACTCGATTCCGATTCTCATGGTCGCACCACTGCCTTCTAGAATAGAACATAATCGCCTGACGGTCTACCGACTGATAGTCACATTGCTCGGCTGGATTGTCGCTCTTGAATTTACATTGCCATTCCTTGACTTCTGAGTGCGTCAGAGTGATGTATGATAGCAACACTATAAAAAGGAGATGCTACGATGACAACTACGATTGCCAACTTCGCCGACACCGCCGCCGGCTGGCAGCGTGCTTTGTATGCCTTCCTGGCCGAAAAGGAGCAACGCTCCGGTTCCCTACGTACAGTTGAAGGCTATTCCCGAATGCTCCAGGATTTCTTCAACCGCTCTGGAAAGGAACCCGACCATGTAACAGGCCAGGATATCTTTGTCTACGCCCACGGCCCCGGGCTTTCCGGTAGGCAGCCATCTGCACTCACTATTTCTGCACGCATTGCTTGCCTCAGTTCCTTCTACCGTTTCCTCATCCGCATGGATATCGTCCAGGTCAACCCCTGCGATAAACTCCAGAGGCCTCAATTCTTACCCAGCCCACCCAGGGGTCTCTCTGCTGACCAGGTCCATCAACTTCTGGCAGTGGTTCCAAATTCTCCTGTTGGCCTTCGTGATCGAGCCATCATCCTGACATTAGTGCTTACCGGACGTCGGCGCGCCGAGGTTCTGAATATGAAAGCGGGCGATCTAAGCATTGAGAGCGATCGGACATACTATACATATAAAGGTAAAGGAGGGAAACACGGGCGGAGGGAGTTACCCAAGCCGGCGATGGACGCCGTGGTCGCCGCACTGGCGGCCTTCGGGCTGAACTTGGCCACCATTCGACCGAATGCGTCGTTATGGCCGTCACGTTCGCATGATTATAAGGGGCTGAGCAGCGGCACGTTCTATGGCAATCTCCAGAGCTACTTCAGACAAGCGGGGATGAAACCTGCCGGTGTCCATATCTTCCGCCACACGGCCGCCAAATTGCGCCGGGATGCCGGAGAGACAGTTGAGGATGTGAGCCGCTTCCTGGACCACAGCAGCTTGGCCGTTACGACTGTTTATCTGCGCAGGCTTGAGGGTGAACAGGACAGGAGTTGGGCAAAGGTAGCCCAAGCGATCGGCGTTGCGTAATCTTTTCTAAAGCTTTACATGCCCTGATCTTACCAAAGGGCACTTTGAACAAAAATAGTACTTGTATTCCTTATCGGTGACTGCATTCTTCAATCTTGCCAGTATTCCAACTTTCAACTTTTCCAGTTCTGCGATCAACTCGCCCAGAAGCTTAATACGTTCGTCTTTGGAATAGGTCTCTGCAATTGCTCGATGTTCGATTTCACTTTGAAATCCCTTCGAAATGTACCTCGCTTGGTACGTTTGAACTTGGTTTATTTCATCCCATTGATACTTTCTTGACATCCATGGGATGACCTTTCCAATACCAATATCAATAACTGAAGAAACAAAATACCAGGTTACATATTTCTCTTGATATTCCCAGTCACTCTCGAATGGAGCTAAACTCGTAGCCGCTTTTGCTATTTCTTCGGTAAGTTCCTTTCGAATGCTATTAGCTTTACTGATTTTCTCGTTGTACTCGTCAACATTTTGCCAAAATGCCCCATCGGCCAGATGTGAGTGCAATACTTCAGTCATGTCCTGCGTGCAATTGATGTTTATGTAGGTCACCCTGCCCTCGAAATCCACCTCAATGTTTCCCCCGAAAGTAGTGAAAGGCTGTCCAATAGCGATAAGGTGTTTTTCAACTTCTTCCCAATGTTTTTCCTGTTCCTTTTTTACCAATTCCAGTGGGAGTTTGGGCGATAAGCTCTGAATGCTATTTTGCGTGATTATATACTTATCAGCGATTACTTGGCATTTCCCTATTAGTTCTACCAATCGTTGAAGTCGAAAACCCAGATAAGTTAAGACTGTTTTCCGTCCATCAACGTCCTCCTCGGTAAATGAAAACCTTGGAGGTAAACCACTGCTATCTAGGAATATCGATTTCTCGGCCTCGTCGAATTCAGCTTCAATATAACCGGCAACCTTATCCACCCATGCCACCATCTTCCTCTCAAATTCCTTTGTATTTATGGTTGAGATTGATTCAAAATCCCTGATATTTTGTCCTTCCAGTAGAAAAGCACCGAGCGTATCTCTAATACTTGTTCTCTGCTCACGCGATCTCGCTTCATGTGAAGATGAAATTACCTCTAGTTTGAGTTTCTTGGCTGATTCCAGCCTTTGTTCGGCCTCACTCTTAACTATGGTCTCGTAATCACTTCTGAGCTTCCAAACATAAGGCGGGAGATCAGCCTTTAGTACATCAACATCCAGACGATCAAGCTCCTTCAGTATTTTGGAGATAGTTCGTGCATCCGGCGTATCCTCATGGAGTTTCAGGCCTTTTCGACGTTTTTCTAGATCATATTCCAATTGTTTTTGGATTGCTGCCATTTTATCCTTGCCAACTTTTGCAGCGATAGTCCAAATGATTTTTTTCACTTCAAATGAAGGCTCAGATTTTCTTGCCATTTTTTGTTTATGCTGCCTTTACGTTGGTTTTATGTATATGAATCATTTTATGAGCGGGCTACTATGAAAGCAATGAATGAATACTGCTTAGATATAAGAGAGAAAAGGCAGGGCAAAGAAATAGTTCTGCAGGTGGCTGATCCCCCCACGAGTTATTAATGAAAATAGCGGTAAGGCAACTCAATGATTGATAGTATTACATCCCGTAAGTTGGCCGTCAAGATGCTAGAAGTATCAAGGACCCGAGCCAACATTTTGCTTTTCGTGGGGACAAAGATGCGCCCAGCTCCGGCTTCCCAAAACCGATATATATGTAACGAAAATGCAGGGAAATACAACGAGTGAAGGAAAAATGGAGCGAGCACAACCAATTTTGAGCTCAAAACATCCCAACGCGCTAACCATAAAACGTCGATATTCGCCTGAACAGAAAGTGATGCTGGTGGCATTGAAAGTAGTATTGGGGCTACCCAGAATTCCGGTTGTACTGCAATCTGACTTGAAAAACGACAATTTTGAATAAAATGATGAATAACACATCTTGCTATCTATTCGAAATAGAGCGTGTATATAGCGTGACCGCACGAACCCACCCTTCAGAGTCAGGATTTAAAGGTCAGGAGGAAAATAAATGAACACGGCAGTCGCAGTCGGGCGAATAGCCATTTATGTGCGAGTTTCTTCTCAGGAACAACGTGAGAGAGGAACGATCGAGACCCAAATGGCTGAACTGGTTAAAAGATTGGAGCATGAACTAGGGGTAGAGATAGTTGAACGTTATATCGATGACGGGGTGTCTGGAACTATCCCGATGGCACAGCGACCAGGGGGTAAGCGCCTTCTGAATGACGCGGCAAAAGGTGTCTTCACAGACCTTTGGGTTTATAAAGTAGACCGTCTGGCTCGTGACGAGATTGATTGTCTAGTGATACGGCGTTACCTCGAAACATGCGGCGTTACCATTCATTCGGTAACCGAAGGTACCTTAGGGCAAATGGTTTACGGTATCCATGCTATTGTAGCTGCTGATGAGCGACGGACATTCTTGGCTCGTTCGGCTGCTGGAATGGAACGTGCTGTAAAAGAAGGGCGTTTTCCCGGTGGGATTTGCCCGCTGGGGTATGTGGTTGAGGGAGAGAAAAACAAAGCCCGCCTCGTCCCAAGCGAAGAAACCATATGGGGAGAGTGGACGGCAGCTGATCTAGTTAGGCATATATACCAGTGGCTCGGAGTCGAGGGTTGGAGTTGCCGTATTGTTGCAGACTATTTAAACTCCCTGGGCGTGCCTACTGCTTATCAGCATATGGCACCAGGACAGAGGCGGGCCGAGCGTGGTACCGGCCTACAAGCCAAATGGCGTGCTGGTCGCATCTGCAACCTGGTGGTCAACACTATATATAAAGGTACATACAGGTACGGGAAAAGGAGTAAGAAACTCCGTGAAATATGGGAGGTCGAGGTTCCCCGCTTGGTGTCAGACGAACTTTGGCAAGCTGCTCAGGAAGCGCTGGCTCGGAACCGGATTATAGCTAAGAACACGCCTCATCGTTATCTGCTGACAGGGCTGATCAAGTGTGGCGACTGCGGAAAATCCTACTGCGCAACGCATGGCAGGGGCTACATTCTCTGGTGGCGATGTAATGGGAAGATGACCAGCCGTTATGACGCCGAGGGCCGTTGCCAGAGTAAGGCTATAAAAAGCACGGAAATCGAACCTATCATATGGCAAGACATTGAGCGTTTTCTCTTAAACCCAGGTGATCTAATTAAGGACCTCGAGGCCGAAAAGGGGAACGGGAGCATTGTAGTGAAGGCTGAGAAAATCGGTCTGGAAGCCCAGCTGAAGAAGCTTGAGCAGAAAAAGAACGGGTTTCACCACCAGCACGCTGAGGGGCTTCTGACGGATGATGAGCTGCGAAAGTATTTGGGCGAACTAGAGGAAAGCAAAGCAAACATCCAAAAACGCCTGGACGAGCTCAATGCGAGACCCGAAGAGCCGGGGCCTATCCCAATTGATCTGCTTGAGGAGTTAAGGCGCCGGCTTGAAAATGGTCTTTCCGAAGAGCAGAGGCAGGAGATTGCCAGGCTGTTAGTAAAGAACATAACGGTAAAAACAATAACTGAAGATGGCAACAGACGTTGCTTAGCCGAAGTAACCTATAGGTTTGCGGTAGCAGTTAGTTCTTGCACGGACAGGGATTCATAGCTGCCACCAGGATAAAATTAGCTGGAAAGGTGAGGCTGCCCTCAGCGCGGCTGATAGTAACCACCCTGTCTTCCATGGGTTGCCTGAGTGATTCCAGCGCCATGTGGTTAAATTCGGGGAACTCATCCAGAAAAAGTACACCGCGGTGGCTGAGGCTTATCTCCCCCGGGTGCGGTATCCGGCCGCCGCCCACCAGTCCGGCATGTGAAGTTGAATAGTGTGGAGACCTGAAAGGCCGCTGTTTTATCAGGGGCATATCTTTAGATATCAGGCCGGTTATGCTGTAGATCTTGGTAACTTCAATAGCCTCGTTGAGGGCTAATGCAGGCAAGATGGTGGCCAGCGCCCTTGCCAGCATGGTTTTTCCGCTGCCGGGAGGCCCGACCATAAGCACGTTGTGGCCGCCTGCTGCGGCCACTTCCAGGGCCCTTTTGGCATGTTCCTGGCCCTTGATGTGTGTTAGGTCTATCCTCTGGTCATGCTCTAAGCTTTCCTGCCACGATCCATCGCCTTCAAATTCCTTTATATCGGTCTCGCCCAGGAAATAACTCACCAGTTGGCCTAAGGCTACTACAGGAAATACCTTGACGCCGGTGATCAATGACGCTTCAGCCGCATCATCGGCGGGGACAAATACCCTGGCAATGCCGTTTTCCCTGGCCATGGCTACCATGGGCAGGATGCCGTGGATGTGCCGCACGCTGCCGTCCAGGGAAAGCTCGCCCAGGAAAAGTGCGTCCTAGGTATCGAAGCTTATCTGTCCTGAGCTGACGAGTACAGCGATAGCTATAGGCAGGTCGTAGGTAGGCCCTATTTTCTTCAGGTCGGCCGGCGCCAAATTGACTGTGATGCGCTTCATGGGAAAGGTGCCGCCGGAGTTTCGGATGGCTGCCCTGACGCGATCCCTGGCCTCTTTAACAGCCGTATCCGGAAGGCCTACTATAAGGGTATTGGGCAGGCCGGGCGAGATATCAACCTCAACCTTCACCATCTGGGCGTCCATCCCAACCATTGCAGCCGTATTTGCTATAGCTAACATAATATTATGCTGAGTTGTCCGGTTGCGCGATTATAACAGATATAGGGCCGCGGAAGAATTCTTGGCTGAATAGTATGCCTTCCAAGGGGCCGTTGCCTTCGACGGCTGGCAGGCATCACCGACGCCGAATATAGCGCACACTATCACGAGATGGTGACGGCTTCCTGTGCGTGAAGCGTCCGAAGAATTAAACCTATAACATTTGATTACCTGCATGCCCCCGACGCTTTTTCGACACTTCTCAGGCAAGTTGAAGCGTCTCGGCTATGGACATTATTTGATTACAAATTATAGATTAGCCTATGATACAATTTGCTTAGGGTGTGCTATTTTTGACTATATGCATCGGAGGATATCATGGGTGATCAGGGGCCAGTAGCGACCGGAATCCATACCTGTTAATTTAATTTCAATAAATTATTATTTTAAGGAGGAGCCCAGACAAGTGTTCAAAAGCAAAGCGTTATTAGTAGTAGCAATCCTGGTCATTGCATTGGCAGTTATTGCCTCGTCCTGTGCACCGGCAGC
>Ga0116108_1001897_pt1 | contig 10447 bp, 10 predicted proteins | sample June2015DPH_6_15_FD_88970 | JGI IMG/M metagenome (GOLD analysis project Ga0116108, IMG submission 88970) | Peatland microbial communities from SPRUCE experiment site at the Marcell Experimental Forest, Minnesota, USA - June2015DPH_6_150 | ecosystem: Environmental > Terrestrial > Soil > Wetlands... | reverse complement strand
TGAACATGTGCACAAAGGCCGTGAAGATCATGAGATTGGCCGCCCATGCGTGGATGGAACGAATCAGCCAGCCAAACTGCACCCGGGTCACGATGTACTGGACGCTTTCGTAGGCTTCGTTGGCGCCCGGACGGTAATAGAGCAGCAGCAGGATTCCGGTCAGCACCTGGATAATGAACAGGAAAAGGGTGATGCCGCCGAAGAAATACCAATAGGACAGGCGATGCGTGGGGACGGTCTTATGTTTGAACGGGGCGATGAGCCCGTCCAGATCAAGCCGTTCATCCAGCCAGCGAATGAGGGGAGCGAACACGGTCACGCCTCCCGTTTCCGGCTGACGACAATCTCGTCGCCGCGCAGGTGGACATCGAACACAGTGAGCGGTCTGGGTGGAGGACCGGAAACATTGCGGCCATTCAGATCGTAGATTCCGTTGTGGCAGGCACACCAGATCTCGCGCAGATCGGGGCGATACTGCACGGTGCAGGCGAGGTGGGTACAGGTGGCGGAGAGCGCGCGATAGGCGCCGTCGCTGCCCAGGATCAACAGGCCTGGACGGCTGCCGAAACGGAAAATCTTTCCCGAATTCGCCGTCAGGTCCCCGACCTTGGCGGCCACAACCTCGTCCCCGCCGAGGTCGATTACCGCCGGAGGGACAAAATAGCGCAGCACGGGATAGAGAAAAGAAGCCAGGGAGGCGAGTAGACCGCCGCCGAGGAAGATTTCAATGGCGCGGCGGCGCGAAGTTTCGGGTTGGGGACCCTGGTCAGCGCACATGGTCCGCACCCCCTGCCGCAGCCGCCAGTCTGCAGACTCTGAACGCGTTGTCACTCCTGGCCAATAGCCCCGGCCTCCCGCCCTGAACGCTAACTACAAATCCCTCAAGAGCGTTCCATCTGATGATTATTTCTGCAATGTGCGGATGTACACCAAGGCTGACTTGATCTGATCGTCAGTCAGCTTGCCTGCATAAGCCGGCATCTTGTTTTTGCCGTTCTTGATGGCGGCGATCAGTTGAGCGTCCGGGGCATTGACCAGCGCCGGGTCCTTGAAGGACGCAGCCTTCATGGCCTTCCCAGCCGGGGTGGCGCCCAGGCCGTCTGCGCCGTGGCACATGGCGCACTTCGCTTTGTAGGTATCCGCCCCGGCATTTTGCGCAAACGCCGGAGTGACGAGGGATGCAGCAAGGTAAAAGATTGCAACATAGATCAGATTCAATTTCATTCGAAAGCTCCTCTCCACCAGGGTTTCCCGGCTCCGGGTCAGTATACCAGCCGCCTATCTGAGTGGCCCGGGCAGGTCCAACAGTGCAAATCGGCAAGGTAAAAGCGCCCTCCCTTATTCGAACCCGCCGATCTGCATCTAGTTGCGAATTCGCAATCAACCCGGCCTGCCTCCTATCCCACCGTGAGCACCAGCTTGCCGAAGTGGGTGGCTTCTTCCATACGGACCAGGGCCTCGCGGGCCTGGGACCAATGGAAGTTTTCGCCCACCGGGCGCAACACGGCGAGGGTGATGGCCTTGTTCATCTCTTCGAAATCTTTGCGGGAGCCGACGTAGATGCCCTGGATGCGGGCCATTTTGTGGAGGATGGAGGCGATGGGCAAGGGGTCGGCCTCAGCGGCGCCGGAGAGCACGCCGATCTGGGCGATCACTCCGCCGATGCGAATAGCCTTGAGCGAGCGGGGCAGCGTGGCCAGGCCGCCCACCTCCACCACCAGGTCCACGCCTTCGCCGCCCGTTTCGTCCAGCGCCCAGCGGTCCCAGTCGGGAAAGTCGAGGTAGTTGAGGCCGGCATCCAGGCCCAGGGAGTAGGCGCGCTCCAGTTTCTCGGCACTGCTGGAGATGCCCAGCACGCGGGCGCCGCGCAGCCGCGCAAGCTGTAGGGCAAAGATGGAGACCCCGCCGGTTCCCTGAATCAGCACCGTGGCTCCCGGCTTCAGATTGCCGGCCGCCAGCGCGTTCCACGCGGTCACGGCTGCGCAGGGCAGCGTGGCCGCTTCCTGAAAGCTCAGGTGTTCGGGCAGGCCCACCAGGCCGGTCTGCTTGAGAACCACGTACTCGGCCAGCATGCCGTCGATGTCGCCGCCAAGGGCGCCGCGGGCTTTGGACGGGGTCAGGGGGCCGTCCTGCCAGTTCTGCATAAAGATGCCGGCCACGCGGTCTCTCGGCTTCCACGCGGTCACGCCTTCGCCCACGGCCGCCACTTCTCCGGCGCCGTCGGAGCAGGGAATGCGGGGCAGCTTCATTTTGGGGTTGTAGAGGCCCTTGACCATCAGCAGATCGCGATAATTGAAAGAAATCGCGCACACCTTCACCAGCACCTCTCCCTCTCCGGGCGAAGGCGTGGGCCGCTCCACAAACTCCAAAGAATCAACGCCAAACGACGAAATCTGCCAAACGCGCATGCTCAATCCTTCCCTCTTCCGGGGTAACCATCTTCAGTCCATGGGACAGAATGCGGCCAAACCCTCGTAGAATAGAAGATAGGGCTCGTGGTTGAACAAAGTATATCCCTGGAGGAATAGATGGCAAAGACCTTGCAGCAGCCGGAGGTGGACTCCGGCGACGAATTTGTGAGCGAGGACGCTCGCCGGGTGGCGGAACAGCACCGCACGGAGCGGGAGCGGCAGAAGCAGGCGCTCAACCTGCAACGGGAAAATATTCTGTCGCAGAAAACCTCGCACCCGGCGCGCCGCGCGGCGCTTAAGGCTGCCCTCACCCAGATCGAAGGCCAGATTCAGGCCATGGGATAGGCCTGCCCGCCCTGTTTTGGAGCGTCGGCTGACGGCTGCGGAGATACACGATTGGTGTATCCAGCCATGGCTCTTAAAGTGTTGATTTCTTGATGAAATCAAACCTCTATAAAGTATTTCAGGCCATGGGATAGGCCTGCGGCCTGATTGTTGTTTCTCTCTACGGCTTGCGGTCAAAGAGCAGCGAGTTGGCCTGGTCCACTGAGGTCAGCAGCACCCGCGCGATATTCACATGCGGCGGCCGTGTGACGGCCCACAGGATGGCGTCGGCCACATCTTCCGCCCTCAGCGGCGTTACCCCCTTGTAGACCTTCGCCGCCCGTTCCTCATCGCCGTGAAAGCGCACCAGGCTGAAATCGGTTTCCACCATGCCGGGGTCCACGCTGGTCACCCTCACCGGCGTTCCCAGCACATCCTGGCGCAGCCCGTCGTTGATGGCCCGCTCGGCTGCCTTGCTGGCGCAATAGACGGCGGCGCCCGGATAGGTGAGCTCGCCGGCCGTCGAACCCAGGTTCACCACGTGCCCGCGCCCGCGCACCACCATCCCCGGCACCACCGCGCGCGACACATACAGCAGCCCCTTCACGTTGGTGTCGATCATCTCGTCCCAGTCTTCGATTTTGCCCACGTAGAGCTTCTCCAGCCCGCGGCTCAGGCCGGCGTTGTTTACCAGCACGTCGATCTCCGCCCACTCCGGCGGCAGCGCGTCGATCGAGTTCTGCACGGCGCGATGGTCGCGCACGTCCAGGTCGATGGAGTGCACCGCGGCGGCGCCGCGCTCCAGGGCCAGCGAAGCCACCTGGGCCAGCTTTCCGGCGCGGCGGGCAGCCAGCAGCAGACGCGCGCCCTCGGCCGCAAAAGCAATCGCCGTAGCCGCGCCAATCCCGGAGCTGGCTCCGGTGATGAAGACGATCTTCCCGTTGAGGTTCATGCTTTCATTCTAACCAGCCCGCCGCCAGCCCGAATCTAACAGGATGCGAAAAATGCGCAGGTTTTGTATCAGGGCACGACTTCAGTCGTGCCGCCAATGACCCATCCCTGTCGAAAATCAATCAGCGCGGCGAAGCCGCGTTCAAATTCTCGCTTTTAAATCAATAAATTCCCCACACGGTCACCTCCGATATGACGGCAAGCCAGGCTGAATCTCTTGTTTTTGTATCGGAGCACGACTTCAGTCCTGGCGATAAAACCGCTTTGTATCAGGGCACGACCGGGGTACCGGGGAACCAGGGCACCGGGGTACCGGGGTACCGGGGTACCCTCTGGGTCGGGGTCGGGGTCGGGGTCGGGTCGCGTGCCGCATCGATGAGGAAAAAGTCCGGTAGGCCGGGGTTTCAACACCGGCAAAAAATCGCCCATCCCCAGTTTGTTTTGAAAGGGCACGGTTTTAACCGCGCCATAAATCCCTCCCGGGAACCAAACTCTAAACCCGCCCATGCCGCACTCCGTGCAATGATTAGTAGCATCGGAGTATACACATTGGCTAATAATATCCACGAACAATCATTCGTGGCAGACATTTCGAGTTGGATTAACAGCATTCTGGAGAGAACTAGCGGCCTTCCATTCCGGAATGCCAAGGTCGAAGAATACCCTCATGGGAAGCGGACTAGACGGGACTTGTCCATCTACGACAAGGACGGCAAAGTCGCAATCTGCGGCGAAGTAAAAATGCCTGACGCTCCAGATGGAAAAACCCCGTACGACGAAGATGTCGTTCAAGATGCGTTTCTTAAGTCCAGCCAGTCAGGCGCCCGCTTCTTTTTCACATGGAATGTAAACCGGCTGGTAATCTTCGACCCCAGCAAGGTAACCCTCCCCATACTTCAGCGACAGACCAAAGATTACAAATGGTTTACTCTTACCAAGTCAGTAGAAGTCCGCTCGCCCAGCATTGAATCCAAACTTCGGAATGAGTACCTTCCCAGCCTGCTTCAAGACCTTGCCTCCCTCTACCGGGGAGAGACCCCGTTTGGGGTTCTCCCCCCGGATGAGCGCTTCATTCTGATGCTGGAGTCTTTCCTAGAACGGCCAGTCGAGTTGACGCGCAAGGAAACATACCGGCGCTGGCACGACGACAACGCATTTAGGAAGGATATAAGCGCGTGGATGGTCAATAGCCAGAAATGGACGATCCCCAAGAATGAATTTGATCTTGCTGATTTGCTCGACCGTGCATCGAAACTCTCTTGCTACATACTCGCCAATAAACTGATTTTCTACGAGGCGCTCCGTCATCGGTTTCCTCTCACACCAATTTCAATCCCAAACACCGTTGACTCCGTCGACCGAATGTATGGAAGATTGGCGCACTTCTTTCAGGAGGCGCAAAAGGTAACCGAAGACTACGAGACTATCTTCTGGCCTGATTACGGAGCTAAACTCCCACTTTTCGCACCAGGAGCAATTGACGCTTGGAAAAGCATCACGCATCAAATCGCTCTGTTCAAGCTCGGATCGCTCCAGTACGACGTACTTGGGCCGATCTTCCAGCGCCTAATCGACAAGGACTCAAAACACAAATACGGACAACATTACACACAACCCACAATCGTCGATGTGATCAACTCTTTCACGATCAGACGTGCCGATGCTGTAGTCATGGACCCAGGATGCGGTTCTGGAACATTCCTCATCCGTGCTTATGCAAGGAAACGATGGCTAGACCCGACCATGGATCACGCTACAGCAATATCCCAGCTATATGGCATCGACTGGTCAGGCTTCGCAGTTCATCTCGCCGCTCTTGGCCTCGCGAGTCAAGATATGGTAGAGGCGAATAATTATCCACGCGTTGTGCGTGAAGATTTTTTTAACGTGGCCCCAGCAGTTAAGTTTATGGCACTCCCCTTGGGTTCCATGCAAAGAAGTTCGGGCCTTGGATCTAAACAGGTCGAAATTCTGATGCCGACCATTCAGGCAGGGGTCGGAAACCCTCCATACATTCGCCAAGAGGAAATTGAAAAATCTCGCAAAGATTCCTATCAGAACCTCATCAGGAAGGAAGCCCCGGAATTAAAGTTCTCTGGCCGGTCAGACATATATGTCTATTTTTGGCCGCACCTAAACACATTCATCCATGCGGATGGCATGATGGGCCTACTTACTAGCTCCAGTTGGCTAGACGTGGAATACGGATTCAGATTGCAGGGCTGGTTTCTCGATCATTTCAAGATTTTAGCCATATTGGAGTCGGTCAAGGAGCCGTGGTTCGAAGGCGCGCGCGTATCCACTGCAGTCACGATTATTCAGCCTTGCGCTGACTCAGAACAGCGCAACTCAAACAAAGTCAAGTTCGTCCAACTGCGCGTCCCACTTGCCGACCTGCTGGAAAACGACGGAACAGAAGATGGTCGCCAACGAGCCGCCGAGCGGCTTCGGGACATCATCCTCAAGACGAATCGAGACAAGAGCACGGAGCAATATCGTATCCTTGTCCGAACGCAGAGTGAACTTTACCAGCAAGGAATACGCGACACCGGACTGACCGAGGAGGCTGTCGAGGGCGAAGAGGAGGAGACTGGCGTCTGTGAGCAACACGTGATCCATGCCGTGCGCACAGAATCTCGCTACGAGGGGAGCAAGTGGGGTGTGTTCCTTCGCGCCCCGGACCTTTACTTCGAGTTGATGATGAAACACGGGTCCAACTTCGTACCCCTCGAAGACTTGGCTGAGATTCGATTTGGCGTGAAGTCTGGCTGTGACGATTTCTTTTTCCCAATGGACATAACCAAAGAGGCACTGGAACTCGAAGACAAATTCAAATTCCAGAATAAGCACGGCGTTTCAAGGACCCGAGTGGCGTCAGGAAGGGTAAAAATCGTTAGAGCAGGGGACGGTACAGTTTGGCCGATTGAAGCAGAGTATTTGCAACCAGAAGTCCATAGCTCGATGGGAATCGAATCACTTGAAATTCGCAGAGACCAAATCAAGCGTCATATTCTGCTGGTCAACAAACACAAGAGCGCTCTGAAGCACAAGCTAGTTCTTGCATACATTGAGTACGGGGAAAGAGAAAACTTCGGAGAGTCCAATCCCGTCGCTGAACGCTCAACCTGCAAAGCGAGAACACTCTGGTATGACGTGACGGGCGGAAGGCGCGGCGATGTCTTCTGGCCGATGATCCACAAATATCGACATATTGTGGCCTCCAATCCTGAAAAGCTAATCTGCAATCACAACTTATTCGACGTTACTTCCTCGTACCCCGAGATTGCATCCGCGTTACCAGGAGTACTCAATTCCACACTCGTGGCATTTCTGAAACAGTTTTACGGAAGAGCTGCGGGGATGGAAGGGACGCTCAAGACTGAGGTCGTTGACGTCAAGATGCTGCTCGTCCCCAACTTAAAGATCGCGACGGCTAGTCAGTTAAAAGCAATCGGAGACGCATTCGAAAAGCTCGCCAAGCGTCCGAGCGGTCTCTTATTGGAAGACTCACTCGTGGAGATGGTACCAGTTGAAAGCATTGACAGGTATGAATCCATGCCCGCCAGTCTCCCCCAAGAGCTTCGGCAGGCGGACCGGCAGGAACTGGACCGGGCCGTCCTTTCCATGGTTGGAGTACATGAAAGCGAGTTGGATTCCGTCCTCAATAACCTATACAACGAAACCACATTGATTTATCGCCGTGGCCGTTTGCTGGACATCAAAACCGCCAAGAACAAGCGCGGTATGAAGCGGGGGAACTCCACCAGCGCCCTTGAGGTGGCGGATTCCGTCTGGGAAAACATAAACCCTAAAGAACTGCGCGCTTACCCAGAGAACTTTTTGGTGAAAAGAGAATTATTGGATCATTACTCCCTTCCGAACGAAAGACCTAAGCTCATCGAAGACCTGTTCCACAGACCACGCATACGGTTTAAGAGCGAAGAGGTCGAGTTCAGACATCTTGAACAAGCGAAGCTTGCAGAGGCACTTGTCAAAACTGGCCTCTACGGCACACTTGCAGTTCCGCAAGAAGCTGGAGCATGCATAAAGGCTTTGAAGGAATGGACCGACTATATTACCGAAATTAGAGAACGGCTTGAGATTGAGATATCCAACGTGACGCCAGATGAGGCAAAGTCCTCGGCCGCCGCGAACATCCTCATGCGTCGAGTGCTCCAGTTTAGGCCGTCCCCCTCCGTCTGAGACCCGAATCAAAGACGCAATGTCTCGCTGAGCGGCCCCCAGACCGCTGTTCCCTATTCACTGATCTCTGATCTCTATTTTTTCCCCAGCAACTTCTCCCACATCCGCCTGTCCGCCATCTGCTCCAGCGTCTCCCCATCGAGCGGCACGATCGCGTAAACCAACACGAAGCCCATGGCGTTTGCCACCCGATCCATATTATTCAGCGAGATCGTCCCCTGTATCTCGCTCTGCTCCAGGCGGAAGACCACCGAGCGGTTCACGCTCAACTCACCCGCGATCTCCGCCATTGGAAATCCCATCACCTGCCTTATCACGCGCAGCAACCCCTCCGTAGCGTTCTCCTGATTTGCCGCCAGCCGGTAATACCGCAGTTCCTTGTCCAATTTCCTTCGCGCAATCGCCCGCTGCTCTTCTCGCATCGTCCCATCACCCCTTGAGGTTGTCACCTGAGTCATCAATCATCGACTGTCATCCTGAGCTATAAACATCGACTGTCATCCTGAGCGACCCTGAGCGAAGCGATGGGGAGTCGAAGGACCCGCATTTACCTCTCGCCCATGAAAACACCGATTGTGTACAACAAAAATGTACACAAAAGGGTCGAAATGATATGCAAAATAGAGTGTTTTCGAGATGTTTTGAGCAAATCGGGAGACTTCCAGGGATACTTTTCGGTCTTTCCGCACGCCTGCAATGCGTCATTGTAAGAAAATGAAATGCGTTTCAGCCATTAGTCGGCCTGCAGGCAGACGTTTTTGCAGGCTTTTGTTGGCTTGCAGGCAGACGATTTTAGAGCCCAGCAGCCAGCTCAACTGACCACTGACCACTGACCTCTGCTTTCTATTCCCTATTCCCTGTCCTCTAATCACTGTTACTGCGGCTCGACCACGTGGTGAGCGATGGCGAAGAGGGCCAGTTCCAGGCGGGTGGAGACGCCGGTTTTGTCGAAGATGTTGGAGAGGTGGCGCTTGACGGTTTCTTCGCTGAGGTTGAACTGCTTGGCGATGTCGCGGTTGCTGCATCCCTCGACGATGGCGCCGACGACTTCAAGCTCGCGGGGGGTGAGGCCGTAGGTCTTGCGCTGCGGGATCTGGGCCTGCTGCATGAGGTCGTGGAGGGCGGAGACGAGGTTGATGACGCGCTTGCCGCCGATCCAGTAATCGCCGCCGAAGACGGTGCGGACGGCGGTTTGCAGGTGGTTGGCGAGGGCGTCTTTGAGGACGATGCCGCGGGCGCCGATGTGCAGGGCCTCGATGACCTGCTGGGTGGTGATGGTGGAGGTGAGGAGCAGAATCTTGACCGTGGGCATGCCGTTCATGATGGCGCGCATGGCTTCAAGGCCGGGCAGGCGCGGCATTTGCACGTCGAGGAGCAGGATATCGGGCTGCAGTTCGAGGGTCTGAGTGATGGCTTCGTCGCCGTCGGTGGCATCGCCGACGACTTCAAAGCCATCCGTTGCGGTGAGCATGTTGCGTACACCGATGCAGACCACGGGATGGTCGTCCGCCACCACAATTCGAATCGGTCGTTCCATTTGAGGGGCTTACCTCCGAAGGCCGGGTCTTGCTTACGCCGGAAATTCAACCTCCAGCATACGCTCCAGGCTGGCTGCGGCGGCGCGCAAATTGTTGAGGAGAGCGGGACTGTTATCCAGATGGTTACCTGTGGACTCGAGGGCTGCGCCGAGGCGGGAGGCCTGGAGGACCCCGGCCATGCCGCATCCGCCCTTGATGGCGTGGCCTATGCGGCGGATTTCGGCGACGTTTTTATTGGCGATGGCGACCTCCAGGACGGCGATTCGGCGGGCCAGATCGGCGACGATGGCAGCGTAAATCTGTCCCACCGCGGCTTCAGACATCATCTCGCGAAGCCGGGCCAGGATTTCAGGATCGACGACCGGGGCGGACGACCACCCCGTCGACGAAGTGGGCGCCGGGGAACCCTCCAGGGTCGGGGCATCGCCGGTGACGCCGGACTCATTCTGCTGCGAGGGGGAGGGCGCGGCCTGGGGCTGGCGCTTTTCCAGCTTGCGCAAGTCTTCCGGAGTAAACGGCTTGAGCAGGAATCCGTCGGCGGCGGCGACAACCTCGGCCGGCGGGTTGCTGCCGCTGATGGCATAGAGCCTGGCCCGGCTGCGGGCGCGAAGTTGCTCAATCAATTGGGTACCGCCCAGGCCCGGCATCTGCGCGTCCATGAGGATGACGCCGGGGACGCACGTGCCGGCGGCGAGCGACTCGAGCGACGCCGCGCCGCTGTCCGCGGTGTGGACGGTATAGCCGCTCATGGTGAGGACGGTGGCCGCCACCTCGCGGCTGATGGGGTCGTCGTCAATGAGCAGGACCGTGGGAAGATCCCGCTGGCCACCGAAATCGAGCATGGATATAGTGTGCCACTGCCGGGCGGGATTGGGTTGAGAATCGACGGGGAATCAGGGCGGTATGCGGGGCGCGTCAGTGGGCGATGACCAGCACCTGGAAGCTGCCGTTGGCCTGAGGGGTGTGGAGGGTGCCGATGGCGCCGGGCTTATCGAGGGGCATGCCGAGAAGATCGGTGAC
>Ga0116108_1001882_pt1 | contig 10499 bp, 11 predicted proteins | sample June2015DPH_6_15_FD_88970 | JGI IMG/M metagenome (GOLD analysis project Ga0116108, IMG submission 88970) | Peatland microbial communities from SPRUCE experiment site at the Marcell Experimental Forest, Minnesota, USA - June2015DPH_6_150 | ecosystem: Environmental > Terrestrial > Soil > Wetlands... | reverse complement strand
GGCCGTGCCGCCGATGGCGGCCACCGAGACGCCGCCGCCGATCGCCTTGGCCAGGCAGACGATGTCCGGGGTGACGCCGGTCAAGCCGGTCGCGCCGCCGGGACCGGCCGTGAGCCCGGTCTTGACCTCGTCGAAGGCCAGCAGCGACCCATGGGCGTGCAGCAGGTCGGCCAGCCCGGCCAGGTAGCCGGGCTCGGGCAGGATGATGCCCGCGTTCATCATGATCGGCTCGACGATCATGCCCGCGACCTGGCCGGGGTTCTCCTCCAGCACGCGCTTCACCGCGACCAGGTCGTTGAAGCCGACGATCAGGGTGAGGTCGGTGATCGCCTTCGGGATGCCGGTGCTGGACGGCACGGAGAGGGGCCGGTCCGCCGGGCCGATGTCGTCGGCCTCCGGGCAGACGGACACCTGGACCGAGTCGTGATGGCCGTGGTAGCAGCCCTCCACCTTGATGATCAGGTCACGGCCGGTGATCGCGCGCATCAGGTGCACCGCGTCCATGGTGGCCTCGGTGCCCGAGTTGGCGAACCGCCACTGCGGCAGCCCGAACCGGCGGGAGAGTTCCTCGGCCACGGCTATCGCCGTGCGCGTGGGCTGAGCGAAGTGGGTACCCAGGCCGACCTGCGAGCGCACGGCCTCGACGATCGCCGGGTGGCCATGTCCGGCCAGGGCAGCGCCATAGCCGCCGTGCAGGTCGACGTACTCGTTGCCGTCCACGTCGTAGATCCGGGAGCCCTGGCCATGGCTGAGCCACACCGGCTGCGGCCGGGTGATCTGCCAGCTGGAGGTAACGCCGCCGGCCAGCGAGCCGCTGGCCCGGCCGGCCAGCCGCAGCGACTCGGGCTGGCGCCGGACGAAGATCTCTTCCTGATCGTCGATGATCCCGGCGAGCCTGAGCCGGGCACGCTCCTCATCCCCGGACGAGGGGCGGCCATTCTGCCTGGAGGACCCGGCAGTCGGCGGCTGCGGGCGATGCTGCGCCGAGGCAGCTGGCCGCGCGGCCACATGCTGCGTGCTAACGGGGCGCGACTGGCCGCTCAGCGGCTGACCGGCGCGCGGCCTGGCTAGCCCCGGCTCGGCTGCTGGTGTCTGCTGGATGAGCTGGCCTGCGTCAGTGCTGACGGCGGCGGCATCAAGGGGTGTGGCCTGATCCATGGCCATAGCGCGCTCCTCACGCGGTTGACTGAATGTTCAGTCTAAGTCTCGCGTGACGGCAGTGGCAAGGTCGGGAACTGGTGAGCGAGCTGCCGCCGTTTCCCGCTCTGCTGACTTTGTTCCCTCTTCTGCCGCCGTTCATGACGAGGATCCGCCACCAGCGGCTCTCGGCGTCCGCGCCATGACGCCTGCGCGCCGGACGCCCGAATAGGTCAAGTGCCCCAGCCTGGCCGGCAGCACGAGAGGTTCCGGCGCCTCACCTCGCGCCGCGCGGCCGCGCGTGCCGCCGATGCGGCCGGCGCTGAACTGGTCCGGATCGAGCTGGTCCGTGACTGACGGCCGCGCTCAGCTCAGCGCGCGCAGCCGGGTGACCAGTATCCGGGCCACGACCCGCCAGCCCAGCAGGAACAGGGCCAGGAAGGCGAACGCGACCAGGACGAAGGCCGCCGCCGTACCCTGGCCCGCCAGCACCCTGACGATCATGCCGAGGCCGGCCGAGCCGAGCCAGGCGCCCAGGCCGGCCGGGACGATCGCGACCGGCTGGCGCCAGGCCCTGCTGGCCAGCAGGCCCGCGGCGAGGCCGGCCAGGAAGGGCCACGAGGTGTGCCACAGGCCGGCCAGGCTGTCACCGTCATGGTGCGTGTGCCGGCCGATCGCGACGAATGCGAAAACGCAGCAGGCGTCGAGGATGAGCCAGGCGGCCGAGCGCATGGCGTCAGCGTAGCCGGGTCCGGGCCGCCCGGCTTCCCGTGCAGGCGGCCTGGCGCACCGATCGGACGGCGGGCTGGCCGCTATGCTGCGGGCCCATGGGCCGCCTGCTGATCGTCCACCACACCTCATCGCCGGCCCTGCAGGCCATGTTCGAGGCCGCCGCGGCCGGGGCCGGGACAGACGAGGTCGACGGGGTTGAGGTCGTGACCAGGCCCGCGCTGACCGCGGGCGCGGCCGACGTGCTCGGCGCGGATGCCTACCTGCTCGGCACGCCCGCGAACATCGGTTACATGTCCGGCGCACTCAAGCACTTCTTCGATGGCATCTACTACCCGTGCCTGGAGGCCACCCGGCGGCGGCCGTACGCCCTGTACGTGCACGGCAACCTGGACACGGCCGGCGCCGTGCGCTCGGTGGAGAGCATTGCCGGCGGCCTGAGCTGGCGGCGGATCCGGCCGGCCGTCAGCGTGCTCGGCCAGCCCGGCCGGCCGGATCTCGAGGCCTGCTGGGAGCTCGGCGCGCTGCTGGCGGCAGAGATCTCGGCAGCGGCGTAAGCAGCGACCGAATTATCCCGCACATCACATTTTCGTGATGCTTTCCACTGGTTACCGGGCTTGCGGTTACGCTCGTCGATATTCACTCGGGAAGGGAGCGGCTGATGGCCCGGTTGCTGGTGGCGGTCGCGATCGGCGCGATCCTGGCCATCGGAGCGGGGCTGGTGGCCAGCACGGTCCTGCTCGGGATCGCGAACGGCAAGCCGGCGAATGCCCAGCTCTACAACTACGGTCAGCCCTGATGCGGCGCGCTCTCGGGCTGCTCGCGGCCGGTCTGGGCTCCTTCCTGCTCGTGTCGGCGCTGGTACTCCGCTTCTACGTGGCTGACCAGGCGATCAAGTCGCCGCTGAATCAGTACCAGGTCTCGACCTACGTCGCGCCGGACGTCACGTATTTCAACCCCACCCTGCTCAGGGAACTGACCGGGGTCACCATGCGGGATACCGTGACGGTTGAGGGCGACCAGGCGGGCGGCAGTGCCGGCCGCGCGGTCTGGAATCAGTTCAGCTACTGGTACGACGAGACCAGCCGGCTGGCGTACCAGCAGCTGACGCAGCGGCTGGCCTTCAGCCGGCGCTCAGGCCTGCTGATCGACTGCTGCGCGACGTCCGTCGGCGGGAAATCCGGCGTGCGGGTGTCCGGCCAGGGCTACGCCTGGCCATTCGGGACGCGGCACGCGACCTACGACGTCTTCGATACCACCCTGCTCAGGCCGGAGCCGGCCAGGTACGCGGGCACCGCCGTCATCGACGGCCTGGCTACCGACAAGTTCGTCGAGCAGGTACCTGCCACGCGGTTCCGGACCCAGACGCTGCCCGGCAGGCTGGTCGGGCTGGCGGACCAGGCTTCCGTCACGCTGGGTGAGTTCTACCGGACCACGACGACCTACTGGGTGGAGCCGGTCACCGGCCAGGTGGTTGACCGCAGCAGCGACGAGGACCTGAGCCTGCGCGGCGGCGGGGCGCGGGTGCTCACTCTCTTCCGGGGCGACCTGGCCATGGACCAGGCCAGCGTGGCCGTCCTCGCCGCGGCGGCGAAGTCGGCCAGCAGCCGGGCCAGCCTGGTCACGGCGCGGATCCCGCTCCCGGCCGGGCTCGCGGGTGTCATCCTGCTGGCTCTCGGCTGCGTTCTGGCGCTGGTCGGCGGGCGCCAGCCGGAATACGACCCGGGCTACCGCGAGGCGGCGGCCTTCCAGCCGACCGGGCCGCGCAGGTAAGCCCCTCCGGGCGACCCGTCAGCGGCGCAGGAGCCACTTGTCCGGCCAAACCGGCACATGCTCTGCTGCGGAGTAGCGCACGACGGGGGGTCTGGGAGGTGACGGTGGGATCGCTCGGGTTCTGGCGGCGAGCGGCGGAGAACTCCGGCTGGATCGCCGTGGTCGAGGAGGACGGCACTCGGCACCTCGCGGGTGACCTGCTCGCGCGGGTCAACCAGGTCACGCACGGACTGCGCGCCCGTGGCCTGAAGGCGGGCGACGCTATCGCCGCGATCCTGCCGAACGGGGCAACGGCCCTGGAGGTCAACCTGGCGGCGATCCAGGCCGGCTGGTATCTGACGCCGGTTAACTGGCATTTCACGCCGCGGGAGGCCGCTTACATCATCGCTGACTGCGAGGCGAGGGCCGTGTTCGTGCACGAGCGGTATGCCTCGCTCGGGACGGCCGCGGCCGACCTCGCCGGGATCGGCGCAGGCGGACGGTTCTGCTTCGGCGAGGTGCCCGGCTTCACGCCAGTGGCGCAGCTGCGCAGCGGCCAGCCGGACAGCCTGCCGGCGGACCGCACGGCTGGCGCGACGATGCACTACACCTCGGGCACCACCGGCCGGCCTAAAGGGGTCCGCCGGCCGCTGTCCGGGATGGATCCCGACGAGGCAGCCGACCTGGGGTCGGCGCTGCTCCAGTTCTTCGGCATCACCCGCGGGGCGCCGAACGTGCACCTGCTGACCTCGCCGAACTACCACACCGCCGTGACGGTATTCGGCGGCGGCGCCCTGCATATGGGCCACACGCTTGTGTGCATGGATTCCTGGGACGCCGAGCGGGCGCTGGCCCTGGTGGAGAAGTACCGGGTCACCAGCTCGCACATGGTGCCGACCCAGTTCAAGCGGATGCTCTCGCTGCCGGAGGAGAAGCGGCGGCGCTTCGACCTGTCCTCGATGCGGTGGCTGATCCACGCCGCGGCGCCGTGCCCGGTCGGGATCAAGCAGGCGATGCTGGACTGGTGGGGGCCGCGCGTCTGGGAGTATTACGCCGCCACGGAGGGGGGCGGGACCATCGCGCGCCGCGGGAGTGGCTGGAGCGGCCGGGCACCGTGGGCCGGCCATGGCCGGTCAGCGAGGTCATGGTGGCCGACGCGGACGGCAGCCCGTGCCCGCCCGGAGTTCCCGGCACGATCTACCTGAAGATGGGCAGCTCCGATTTCGAGTACAAGGATGACCCGGAGAAGACGGCAGCGAACCGGCTCCGGGGCTACTTCACCGTCGGGGATATCGGCTTCCTGGACGAGGACGGCTATCTGTTCCTCTGCGACCGCAAGTCGGACATGATCATTTCTGGCGGCGCGAATATCTATCCCGCCGAGGTCGAGGCGGAGATCATCATGCACCCCGGGGTCGCGGATGTGGCCGTCTTCGGCATCCCGGATGAAGAATGGGGAGAGCAGGTCAAGGCGGTCGTCGAGCCGATGCCGGGAGCGGAGCCCGGGGACGAGCTCGCGGCCGGGATCCTGGCCTCGCTGGAGGGCAGGCTAGCCCGGATGAAGTGGCCGAAGTCGATCGACTTCATGGCCGAGCTGCCGCGCGACCCGAGCGGCAAGCTGCTCAGGCGGCGGCTGCGTGATCCGTACTGGGCGGACCGGGCCGCCGTCATCTGAGCTGCGGTCAGCTCATGGACGCGGCCAGGTCGGCGGCCGGAGTGCCGGACGGCGAGCCCGAGCAGGCCGGGCCTTCGCCGGCGGCGCCCGCGTCCGGCCCGGCGGCTACCTCGGACAGCACGCTGATCAGGCGGGCGGTGGCGGGCGGGTCCGGCGGGTCACCGTAGGTCATGGCGAAGACGTGCCGCCGGGCGCCGGGCAGCGCCGCGGTCGTGATGCCCGGGTGCCGGGCGGCCCGCAGGCACAGGCAGGGCAGCGTGGTAACCCCGAGCCCGGCCGCGACCAGGGCCTGCACGGCAACGTAGTCATCGGTGGTGAAGGCGACCTTGGGCGTGAACCCGGCGATCGCGCACTGGCGGATCAGGTAGCCGCGGCAGCGCTCGCAGCCGGCGATCCACCGGTGCCCGGCATAGGCGGCGAGGTCGCCGCCGTGGCCGGCCGGCTGGCCACGGGCGGCGGTGACGAGGTAGACCGCCTCATCGAGGATCAGGCGGCCGCGCATGCCCTCGTCCTCGGCCGTCGGCGGGCTCGCGTCGACGTCCTGCTGGTAGTGCTGGAACACCAGGGCCACGTCGACGTAGCCGGCCCGGAGCATGCGCAGCGCCTCGGGCGGTTCGGCCTCCGTCAGCATGAGGTCCATGCCGGGAGTCTCCGCCTCCAGCCGCGCCGCGGCGGCCGGAACGATCGTCCCCAGCGCGGACGGGAAGGCAGCCAGCCGGACCCGGCCTTCCCGCAGGCCGACATGCGCGGCCAGCTCGGCCTCCGCGGCGTCCAGCCGGCCGATGATCTCCTCCGCCCGCTCCGCCAGCAGCTTGCCCGCTTCGGTCAGCCGGACGCCGCGCCCGGCCCGCTCCAGCAGCCGGGCACCGGTCTCCGACTCGAGCCGGGCTATGTGATGGCTGATCGACGGCTGGGCGTAGTTCAGGGCGCGGGCAGCGGCGGTCACCGAGCCGTACCGGGCGACGGCGACGAGCACCCGGAGCCTGGTGACATCCAGCATCCATTAACTATAAGTCGTCTTGATCTTCCGGGCTGGCCGCGTCAGCCGGCCTATCGGCACATAAACCGCATGTCAGGCAGCCAGCCGGGAGCTCTCCGCCGCTAGCCGGCGGGCTCGCCGCGACCGTCCAGCAGCGGCCCGGCCGGGTCCCTGGCCGGCCGGGCCGGGTCGGCAGCCAGCCGCCGGCGGCGCCAGGCGATGCCGGACAGCGCCTCCAGCACCACCCGGCTGGCCAGGAAGGCAGTGACCTCGGCATGGTCGTACGGCGGAGCGACCTCGACCACGTCGATTCCGGCGACCGGGAGCTCCATCGCGATCCGGCGGACGGCGTCGAGCAGCTGCCTGCTGGACAGGCCGCCCGGCTCCGGCGTTCCGGTGCCCGGCGCCAGCCCGGGATCCACCACGTCCACATCCACGGACAGGAACACCCCGTCGCACTCGTCGGTGGCGATCCCGAAGGCCTCGGTCAGGCAGTCATCGAGGCCCCTGGCCACCACCTCGGTCATCTCGAAGCTGCGCATCCGCTGGGCGGCCATCCAGCTGAGCGTCTCCGGCTCCGGCCAGTAGCCGCGTAGCCCGACCTGGAGGAAGCGGTCGCCGCGTACGGCGCCGGACTCGATCAGCCGGCGCATCGGCGTGCCGTGCCCGTACAGCGAGCCGAACTGGGTGTTGCCGGTGTCGGCATGGGCGTCAAAGTGGATCATCGACAGCCGGCCCCAGCCGACGTGCCTGGCCACGCCGGTCGCGTCAGGGAAGGTGACGGTGTGATCGCCGCCGAGTATGACCGGGATGGCGCCGCCCTGGCGCGCCGTCAGGACGGCCTGCTCGAGCCTGCGCAGGGACAGCTCGGTGTCGCCGGACGGCATCTCCACATCCCCGGCGTCAGCGATCGTCAGCTCGGCCAGCGGATCCACGCCGAGCGCGAGATGCGGCCGCGAGCCGTCATGCGGCAGGTAATCGGTGAACCGGATCGCCTGCGGGCCGAACCGCGCGCCCGGCCGGTGCGACGTGCCGCCGTCAAACGGCGCACCGATGATCACGATATCGGCGCCCGCCCAGGATTCCTGATCCGCCAGGTCAGCGCCGGGCACGCCGAGGAACGTGGCGTCCGGTCCGTACATGTTGCCGATTCGCGTCATCAGCTGCCATCCCATCTCCAGCGATGACGATATCGCGGCGGAATCCGGACGGCAGGCCGCCGCAGGGCCGGCGGGCACCTGTTACACATTCGCGCCGAGCACGAAGGACAGGAAGACCACCACCATGATCGCTGCGGCCGCGGAGATCACCCGCGCCGTGCTGCTGGGTGACCAGGATCAGCACCCCGTAGGCGGCACTGATGGACAGCAGGTTCAGCACCGCCGCCTTGACCGCGACGACCCGACCGGAACACAGCACGACATAGAATCTTTCTCCTGCGAGTGACGGAAGTGCTGCGTCCCTCCAGCCTCGCTGCCGCCGCCCGCCAGAGCGTCGTACGCTGGCAGGCTCTTTCCTGCCGGGCTACTCGCGCCGGCGTACTCCCCGCGGAGTATGCCGGCGGCGCGGTGGCCGGCCGTGAGATCGTGCGACTGCCAGCACCAGCCGGGACGGAGCGCGATCCTGATGCAGATATCTGGCGAGATCGGTCAGGTCATGCAGGCCATCGCGGCCGCGCAGGGACGGCACATCGCGCTGCCGGGCACGTTCAACCTGCGGGATGTGGGCGGTTATCCGGCCAGCGGCGGCACCCTGCGGTGGCGTACGCTGCTGCGCTCAGACGCCCTGCACCGGATCGGCGCCGGCGGGATCGAGCTGCTCGGCGGCGTGCGGCTGCGCACGGTGCTCGATCTGCGCACGCCCATCGAGGCCGAGATCGCGCCCTGCGTCGGCGACGGGCTCGGCGCGCGAGTTGTGCACCTCTCGATACTCGACGGCGACCTGCAGGAACTGCCCGCCGAACTGGATGCGATCTACCGGCACATGATCGAGGAGCGCGGGGACGCCATCGGGGCGGCGATCCGGCAGCTGTGCGCCGCTGACGGCCTGCCCGCGCTCGTGCACTGCAGTGCCGGCAAGGACCGGACGGGCATCGTGATCGCGCTGGCCCTCGCCGCGCTCGGCGTTCCTGATGAGATCATCGCAGCCGACTACGCGCTCAGCGGCAGCTTCCTGGATCCCGAGACAACAGCGGCCATCGGGCAGCTCAAGGCGAGCAGCGGCCTCGGGGACCAGCTCACTGCCGGGCTGCTGGGCAGCCCGCCGGAGCTGATCCTGGACGTGCTGGCCAGGGCCAGGGCGGCGGCCGGCTCGGCGGACGGCTACCTGCTGAGCCACGGCGTGCGTCCAGGCGAGCTTGCGGTGCTGCGCGCGGCAATGATCGAGCAGCCCGCCGCCGGGGCGGGGCCGGTAGCGCGGTAGCGCGATCGCGATGGCCAGTGCATCCGCGGGCGGCCGCGCGCGGGTCGCGAGCGCGGCGCGGCCATCTCAGCCTGCTCGGCCCGGCTAGCAGCGCGGAATGGCAGGATCGGGGGCTGTAGGCGGGACCAGATGCCAGGAGAGTGCTGATGGCGTTCGACGAGCTGGACAAGCGGATCGTCGTCGCGCTGGTCGAGGCCGCCCGTGCCACGTACGCGGAGGTGGGCACGCTGGTCGGGCTGTCGGCGCCCGCGGTCAAGCGCCGGGTGGACCGGCTGCGCTCATCCGGCGCCATCACCGGATTCTCGGCCAGGGTCGACCCGTCGGCCCTCGGCTGGACCACTGAGGCCTACGTGGAGCTGTTCTGCCGGGGCAGGACGTCGCCAGCGGACATCGCCGCTGCCGTGAGCAAGCACCCGGAGGTGATCGACGCCTGCACGATAACCGGGGAGGCGGATGCGCTGCTGCATATCAGGGCGTCCGACGTCCGGCATTTCGAGCAGGTGGTCGAGCGGATCGGGGCCGAGCAGTTCGTCGTTCGCACGCGCAGCGTGATCGTCCTGTCGCGCCTCGTCAACAGGCCCGACTCGCTGCCGCCGGGAACCGGCGAGTAACCCCGGCCGGCTGGTGTGATCTCGGCCGAGCGGGCAGATCTCGCGGCTCCCATCAGCTACAGTCATGGCCATGTCCCAGGAAGACCACGCTTCATCCGCGGGCACCGGCCGGCCGCTGAGCACCGGAGAGTTTCGCGCTGTCCCGGACTCCTCGGCGAGCACCGTGCAGTTCCGGGCGTTTGCCGAGAGCAGCGGCGAGCGCGCCCCCGGCCGCGACGCTGCCCGGCTCACCGCGATCGCCGTTGCGGTCGCCGTCGTGCTCGCGATCGTCGTCCTGCTCGTGGTCCGCTAGGGCACTGCGCGTCCGGGTGGTTCCGCGGCAGTTCCTGGCCGCAAGCCATCCTGGCTAGCGCCGGGGTGGCCCGGGCCGCGGCGGGCGATGGCGGGTCGGGCGGCTAAGACGGCACTGAGCGTGCTTGTATGAACCCGACATGTCAGCAGCAGCACCGGGCACCGGTCCGCCGGGGAGCATCTCCCCGGCTAGCCTCACGCCAAGGAACGAGCGGCAGGCCGAGGACCGTCATCGGCTGACCGCGATCGAGGGCCTGGCCGCCCTGTCCCTGGATGCGCTGTCCTCCGTGGCCTACGGCCCGGAGGCCATCGTCATCGTCCTGGTGGCCGCGGGCGCGGCGGGCCTGAACTACACGCTGCCGGTCACCGGCGCCATCGTGCTGCTGCTCGCCGTGCTGGTGATCTCCTACCGGCAGGTCATCGCGGCCTTTCCCGGCGGCGGCGGGGCGTACGCGGTGTCCAGCGCTCACCTCGGCAAGACGCCCAGCCTGGTCGCGGCTGCCTCGCTGATCGTCGACTACGTGCTGAACGCCGCGGTGGGCGTATCGGCCGGCGTCGAGGCGCTGACGTCGGCCTACCCGGCTCTGTACGCCGACCGCGTGTGGCTCTGCCTGGCGGTGCTGCTGCTGATCACGGCGGCCAACCTCTGGGGCGTCGCCGACTCGGCCCGGCTGTTCATCGCTCCCACGGTCATCTTCATCGTGTCCATCTTCGCGGTGATCCTGGGCGGCCTGTTCCGGGCCCAGCCGCTCGTCCCGGTGTCGCACCACCTGCCGTCGGCGGTCGAGACCGTAGGCCTGCTGCTGCTGCTGAAGGCGTTCGCCTCCGGCTGCTCGGCGCTGACCGGGGTGGAGGCGATCGCCAACGCCGTGCCCGCGTTCCGCCAGCCGCGGGTCCGGCGGGC
>Ga0116108_1001871_pt1 | contig 10525 bp, 10 predicted proteins | sample June2015DPH_6_15_FD_88970 | JGI IMG/M metagenome (GOLD analysis project Ga0116108, IMG submission 88970) | Peatland microbial communities from SPRUCE experiment site at the Marcell Experimental Forest, Minnesota, USA - June2015DPH_6_150 | ecosystem: Environmental > Terrestrial > Soil > Wetlands... | reverse complement strand
GTATTTGGCTCAGCTTATGCAGAATAATGGCGCTATTTACTCGGTTGATTTCTCAAATAGAAGAATGAAAGTGTGGAAAAAAGAAACCGCCCGCATGGGAGCCAAAATTGCTGAGCCAATAATTGCCGATGTCTGCGCCCCTTTGCCCTTCAACACGCAAGCGGACTTGGTGATTTTGGACCCGCCATGCACAAGCACAGGCGTCTTCGCCAAGCAACCCTCAGCCAAATGGCGCCTCAGACCAAAGTCGATTGAGAAAATGGCGGCTATCCAGTGGAAAATGATAAACAGTTGCGCCGAAAAAGTCGCTGCAGGTGGAGCATTAACTTATTCTACATGTAGCATAACCGTGGAAGAAAACGAAATGATAATTGAGCGGTTTTTGAAGTGGCATCCAGAATTCTCTTTAACAGAAATTACGCCGAAAATGGGCTTGCCCGGAATGCGAGGATTAACAAAATGCCAACGGCTTTATCCGCATATTCACCAGTGCAACGGCTTCTTCATAGCTAAATTACAAAAGGAATAGCCTGAGAAATTAGAGCAATATTCTTAATATTTAGATTTCTTCGCCAAATCCCGTTGCTATCTTGTCTATAATTGTCGGTTGAATATGTCCCCCAAAACCTTCTACCTTGGATAACAAATCATTTAGTTCTTCAATTGGGATAAATTTACAGAAATCATTTAGCCCAATTTTACGAAAAGTTGGACGTGTTAACTCATTCCCTACTTTGTCTTGTCGCTCCCTCGGCGCCACAATATACAATTTAACGTTAAGAGCGGGCACTACTGATAGAAGATCAGACATCCTAAGGATACCAGAATAAATTGATGTAGTGGTTTCAACCTCAAAAGCGCAGACTGGAGAGTTCTGTTTAATCCATATTATATCTATGAGTGAAATCTTACGTGTTGCTTCATCGTTCAATCCTAGATTCGGTAGTTGCTTTAGGCACTCATCCCCTAAAGTCTTACCATGGAACGAGCGGTTTCTATCATTTGATGCGACCCATACTGAGCAACCGGTTATCCTTCCAAGTTTAATTAAGGCATTCTGTGCCTTAGAATGAGCAGAATCTTCCTCTGCTGTAAATCTCTCTAAAGTAGGTTCAGTTTCTACTTTAAAGCGCACCTTTTTTGCTCTTTTTACTACCGAGTTATTTTTCCTTTCTTGTTCTGCTTCTTGGAGTAACTGTTCAAGGTTTAATTCAGTTTGAACAATATTATTAGGGCGAGAGGTAAACATACTGATTATTTTCTCGGCTTCTGAATTGGTAATAATTTGTTGGTTAAGTATTCCCCACCCATAACTATTTCCCCACTTAGAAACCAAGATGTCACGTATATCACCAAGAATTGGAATTCTTTCACCCTTTGCTAAAATTTGCCGAAATTTGATTGGAATACGGTAGGGAAAAACATCATTGTCCCATACTCTTTCGTTGGATTGAAAGGGTGCTCCAGATACTTCCGCATATCCAGATAGAGCCTTGTCAACAGTAAAAACAAGATAATCGCCTTTTTGCCAGTCTTTGAAACGAGCAGAGCGGCTACCCCACAAGGAATGCTTCAAACAACTCAGGAACTGACATTCATCAACTTTAGTGATTCGTAAACGCAATGTTTACCACTATAGTCCATTCACATCGTTTTATGTAAAAGCCTTGTGGTCTCTTACTTGGCCTAAGTTGTACCAAAATCGCCAAGCGTTCTCTGCGGCGTTTCTTTGGTGAACAGTGGGTAGGTTATTTTTGTTCCATCCACATGCGCCATCTCGTTAAGCTGATGGTTGATAAGGCTAGTTGCACTTATGATATGCTCCACTTTAACATGCCTAACCACGAGCGCGTCAGAGATGAGGCTTCGGTGGCACCGCCAGGGCAAAGCTTCAGCACACATCAACACCAAACAGTTCTCCCGTGCGAGCGCGATGATTTTTAGCAAGTTATCTGTGAACTCTTTGGTTTGCATGTAATCAGCGTAGCCCCTGAAGCTGCTGTTTCGCCATGCCAAGTTTACGGAGTCATGTTTTGGTCGGCGTAAGCCGCCGATGTCGGGCATGTGAATGTACTTTATTCCATATTTTTTGAGGCTACTTGGCAGGGGTTCCTTGTTAAACTGCGGATTATGCCTGCTACGAGGAACGGAACGCACATCCAACACCAAAGTCACATCGTAAGCTTCGAGCAACTCAACGAACTCGTCGAGCGTTCTTGTGGAGTGCCCGATTGTGAGAATAGTTAGTTTTGGTTCTTTAGCCAAAACACCAGCCTTCAGCATCACCAACTATGCTGTGATATAATATATGAATCCAACACATCCTCATAGCCCGATAATGCTCTCTATTGGAGCAGGAATTCCACTATTGTTAGCCTTTTTGCCCTATGCTGAGGCTACTTGACGCACTTGCTTGATTTCCTGCTGCTGTTTTGGTTGCTTATCTTTTGCGTAGCCTTGGCGTTTCAATTCTTGATTTACATCTATGTCTGCAATTGCCATAGCAGCTTTGCTTAGATATTGTACTATGGGGCTTTCTTTGTTGGTTTGGTACATTTCTGCGTTGCCTACCGTCCGAGTGCGCTTTATCATACCATGCCCCTCTAGGTAGGGAATTGCACGTGCTACTGTTCGTATGCTTACTTGTGCATTTTCGGCTATATCGGTTTTTGAGTAGTCCCACTGGTCGTATAGAATGAAGAAATCTATTAATCGTGCCATTGATGAACCGAATAAGCGTTCGAGAGGTCCTGAGTCTTCTTGTGCAAGCTTCTTTGGCAAGTTAATTTCTCCAAGTTAATATACAGTTGGTTTTATTTTAAGAATTATCTTTGTCCAACTTAATGGACTTCTTTGTCGAAGAGTTTTGACAAAACCAAAAAGCTGGGGATGGAATTAAACCATGCTTTAAATGGGGCATAAACTGTCTCGATTGTTAGAACCTAAACTATTTTTTTCTTGATTTTTCCAGTTGGCAAAGCATTTCAAACATTACTTTTGCTGCCACTGCTGCTGATACTCCTTGGTCGTAAATTGGCGCAATCTCCAGCACGTCAAAGCCTATCACGCGTTTATCGCATAATGCGCAAACAAGGTCCAAAAGCGCGGTTGTGCTGATTCCTTCAGGCTCAGGGTTCTGCACTGCAGGAGCAAACGCTGGATCAAGCACGTCCATGTCCACCGTCAAATACAGGTTCTCGTAAGGCAAAAGCTTCTCTCTCAACTGTTCAGCAATCAATAGTGAACCTTGTTTGATGATTTGCTGAGAAGTGAAAAATTCCACTCCAGCCTTCTTTGCATAAGCCAGTTCTTCCTTGCATGCTGAGCGTGTGCCAACCTCAACGATTTTCGCCGGCTTAACTTCCTCGCTAATTAGCTGCATAAACGTTGTATGAGACAGAGTTGAACCCAAAAATTCGCAACGTAAATCCAAATGTGCATCAAAGCTTACAATCGCTGTTTTCGCTGCCCTATCGCCTAAACCCTTCACAATCCCGAGCGTAATCGTGTGCTCTCCACCCAAAGCCACAGGCATCTTGCCAGCCGCAAGAATATCCTCAACCACAAGCCTGGTCATATCAACCGTTTTCTGCGCGTCCGTAGACACATGCAAGTCACCAGCATCATACAACGCTAAATCCTCAACATCCAACCCGCTGCGGAAACTGTACGTTTCAATATTCAAAGATGCTTGCCTAATCGCGTTTGGCCCAAACCTTGCACCCGTCCGATACGTGCTTGTTGCATCAAACGGCACACCAAAAATAACGTACTTTGCTTTCTCAAACGGCTTTTGTAATCCGCTGAAAACGTTCGTTTGCGAAGTGAACAGTTCAAGATAACTCATACTGTAATTTCAAGCCTCTTCTGTTCTGGTATTCCCTTAAGCTTGCTCTAAACTCTTTCGCCAACCCTGATGCATTAAATTTATTAATTCAACCCCTACTGCATAGGGTAAAGGCGAACACAAGTGTCCTTAGCAACCAAACTAAAAACAATCAACCGCATAGAATTGGCATCAATAGCTTTCTACGCCATCGCTGGAATAATCCTTTTGGCATTTCTGCCCCTAACTAGTTTTGCGCCGCAGCTCGGATTACTCGGAATCCTCAGTTTAATAACAGCCTATGGTCTTTTTACAAAAAGAGCTTGGGCACCATGGTTACTAGTCATCTTACTTGTTGGAGCATCAACCTTTTCCCTTTACACGTTATACTCAATAGGATTCAGCAATGCACTGATAGGCATAGGCATGATTGCTTATGCAGTGCTTACATGGGTGTTCGCACTGTACACCTTATTTAAGAGAAAACCCGCTTGAACCAACCCTAAACCTTACCGGAAACATTACGGAAAAGCACAACAGCAACCTCTTCATCCGCATCAACAAACTGCTCATTCTCAGGAATCTCAACAAACCCATCAGCCTTAGCCAAAGTAGTAATCGCCCCAGAAGCGCCAGTTTCCACAGGTTCAGCAATCAACCGGCAACTTTTATCAAACTCTAACTTAACCATAACAAACGTTCGCCTACCTTTAGCACTAAACATCCGCGAACCAGCAAAAGCCCTGACCACTGTCATTCCAGATACAGGTCTTCCAGCTAAACGCTGAATCAAAGGCCTAGCAAGCAAATAAAAAATCAACAAAGCAGACGTGGGATGACCAGGCAACGAAAAAACAGGCTTATCCCCAACAAACCCAACAGTCGTAGGTTTGCCAGGCTTCACTGCAATACCGTAAACAACTATTCCAGGCTTGCCCAGCGAATCCACAATTTGCGGAGTATAATCCCGTGGACCAACAGAGACACCGCCAGAAGTAATCACCATATCCGCTGAAGCCACAGCAGTCTGCAAAGCCTTTGACAAAGCTGCTTTATCGTCAGGAACAACGCCGAAGTAAACTGGTTTTGCACCACTTTCAATTACAGCTGTGCTTAGGCTGTAAGCGTTAATGTCATAGATTTTTCCCGCAGGCAAAGCCGGGCCAGGCTCAGTTACCTCTGCACCAGTGGACAAAACCGCAACTATGGGTATTTTTAAAACCTTAACTTTAGTCAAACCCAAAGCCGCTAAAACACCAATCTCCGAAGAACCCAAAACATGACCTTTTCTGAGCACTGCTTCGCCCTTTTTTATGTCTGAGCCCCTCTTCATAACATTCTCATTCACGGTAACAGCACCGAAAACACGCAACTCGCCATTTTCTCTTTCAGTGTCTTCAACCATCACAACTGCGTCTGCACCATCAGGAATCGGTGCACCAGTAACAATCTCAACTGCTTCACCCTTCGCCAAAACCACTTTCGGCTGCTCACCAACATTCACGACACCAGAAACTTTCAAAGTCACAGGCTGATTTTCATCTGCACCAAAAGTGTCCTCGGCTCTAACAGCGTACCCATCAACTGTCGAGCGGTTAAACGGTGGAATATCAAGCGTTGAAACTACGTCTTCGTTAAGAACACGATTGTAAGCTTCAAGCAGTACAGCTTCTTCTTCACCTAAAAATGCAGGTTTAAACTGGTCTTCAATCGCTTTTTGCGCCTCATCAAACGTCATAAGCTTCCTAAACACTTAATCCGCAACCTCCAAGCTGCCAAACATGTGAACTATGACAGTTTCGCCTTCGCTTATGCCCTCGCGATTTTCAGGAACCACCACGAAACCGTTGCTCTGCGTCATTGTGGATATTGCTCCTGAACCTTTCGCGCTAACTGGCTCAGCATAAAATTCACCGTTCTTCAAAGTCACGCGAACTCTGACGTAAGTTTTTCTTCCAAGCGCACTAGCAACCCTTCTTGCCAAAACAGCCTTCAACATCGGTCTTGGCTCTGTTTTGCTCATTCCAAGCAGCCTGCAAACCATTGGTCTACCGAACACTTCAAAACCAACGATTGCAGCCACAGGGTTACCTGACAAAATCAAAACGGGCTTGCCTTCCAACTTGGCAAGGGCTGTGGGCATTGCAGGTCTAAGTGCAACGCCATGAACAATTACGCCTGGTTTTCCAAGCTTGTTAACTGCATCTGGCACCAAGTCTAATCCTCCAACGCTTGTTCCGCCAGTAGTGATTACCGCATCATGGCTTTGCAGGGCTTTTTGGATTTTATCAGCAATTTCATCCACGTTATCTTTGGCTATGCCATAATCTGTTGTCTCTGCGCCAAGTTCTGTGCACATGGCTGAGATCATGATTTTATTCGAATCATAAATTAGATTTCCAGAAAGCTTTGTGCCTACTTCTGCAAGCTCATTTCCTGTAGCTAAAATGGCAATTTTCGGTTTCTCAGCGACTTTTAGTTGGCTGTAGCCTAACGCGGCGGCTAATCCTATGTGATAAGGGTTCAAGCGAGTGCCAGCTTTAGCGGCGACGTCGCCTTTTTTGGTGTCCTCCCCTTTTTTGGAAACGTTGTCGCCTGGCGCAAGTTGACTCCAAACTTCCAGTTTCCCATCATGTTTTTTGGTGTTTTCAAGCATGACTACTGCGTTTGCGCCTTTCGGGATGGGGTTTCCAGTCCAAACCTGCTTGGCTTGCTTATCGTTTACTTCTTGGTTTTCGGTTAATTGGAAAGTTGCTGGTTTAAACTGTGAAGCGCCAACGGAATCAGCGGATTTTATTGCGTGCCCATCAACGGCTGATTTGTCAAACCGTGGCAAATCTTCTTGGGCGATTACGTCTTCGGCTAAAACACGACCTGACGCATCCTGCAAAGACACCGCAACCACCTTGGGCTTTCCAATTTGCAGTGCATTAAGCCAACTTTGTAAGGCTTGGTCAGTTAACGTTAATTTTTGGAATCCCTTCAGCTTCACCAAAACGGTCCCACATAGAGCACTAGCGACTTATCGTAAAAAACATATCGAAACAAAAACAGTAAAAATAACTCACTAAACAAAAAATGCTATCATGATCTATTTTCATAGACTACTACTGAATCAGTCTTTATCTTCATCACTAAGTCGTGCCCCTCTACTATTTTCCTTAAACCACCCATGCTTTCCTTAGTAAAGTTTGCCTTAATATTAATGTGGTACCCCAGGAATAATGGATACATAGCTTTCTGCGGTATCAACGTGATGGTGCTTCCATCTAAAGTTGGGCACCTGTCGACAATTTCCCTTAGCAAAATGGCAATTTCAGCAAATTTCATAAATTCTCACTACTTATATGTAGTATAATTTTCATAAAAAACCTTTAGCTTTAATCTATTTTCTATATCATGGTTTTTAGGGTTTGGGTTTTATAGATATGGTCCAAATATGCTCGAAATAGGTTTCAGCCCATCTTGTGGACTGGTTTAGGGTTGATTGACATTTATTTTTTAATTGCTTCTGCAGCCATTCTTTTGAGGAATTCTTTGATGTCTTCTGGTTTGCCGTAGACTACTAGTCGTCCGTCCTTTTGCGGGTTGACTGTGAGGTTTAGTTCTTGAGCAAGCTGCTTGAGCCTTTCGGGTGGAAGACTTTGGATGGGTTCGACGCGAATCCATTTTTGGTCTCTAGGAACGCCTAAAATAAACTTGTCTTCTTCTTCTTTTACTTCACAGACTTCGCAAATAGCTGCTTCCAACCTTCTAAGCCATTCATCAACGCGTTCGGAGCCAAACGTTTTTTGTGCTTCAGTGATAAGGTATCCTTCAACGTTTGCAAGGTACTCTTCAACTTTCTGTGTTACTTCTCCCGTGCTGCCCTCTGCCTGCGAAATGTTAATCATTAGTTTGGCAGATTTCAAATCAGTCATAACATTGGGTGGTATAGTTACTCCTTTTTTTCTGAGCTCAATTATTATGTCCTCAAGGATTCTCCATGTAGCCGTGTAACCCATGACTTTTCCCTCACCGTCTAGTTAAGCCTGAGAACTATAAAATGTTAATCATAGCGATTTGGTTACCCAGCAACAAAAACACTATCAACTCAGGTTATCCAATAAGAGTAAACAGGCAATTTCTCACCAAACGCCCTCTTAAGAAAATCTCTTATGTCATCGTCTTCTATGCAGCGGGTTCCACTTGCATCCACATGAATGGGAATTCCTGTTTCCCTAAGCGCATTTCCTTTCGGAAAATCAACGTAAACATAATAGTTCTTCGAGGGAATGATTAGCCGCAAGCTTGTGAATTCTCGGCTTTTTGAAATGCCAGTTTGCTCAATGTTGTAGACTATTGAGTCTGGTTTTAACTCGTTAACTATACGTTTGAGTTCTTCCCACTTTTTTACGCGGACTAGTCTATCGCTCAAAACATAATCGCCAATTACTCTTCTTTTTCGAGTTCCCGCAGGGTTTTTGCCATTCGAGTATTCTTTGAACTATCCTTTGGCTCTAAGAGTTCCCTGACAAGGTTGAATTGTCGCTGATAAATGTGACAGTTTTTTGAGTGGAAAATCAGTTTGCCAGTTTTCAACGAAAGATTCCCACGCTCATTAATCTCAGAAACAAAAGCCTCGTTGAAAAGCTGCAAGCCTGCAATGTTGGCTGGTAAACCTGCATATGCATCCCATGAGCGGAAGTAACATGTTAAATGCATTTTGCCGTCAAGGATTTCCGTGTCAATCAGGCTTAGGCATGGTGGTTCATGGCGCTCAGTGGTGCCTGGACGGAACTTTTTGATGTCCTCGGGCAGCCTGATTACCATTGTGACCTGCCTGTCCCTCTGCTCCTCCACATACCTCTTTACGGCTTCCTCAATCTGGTTGACAGGATAGTTGAGCCTGCTGCCATACGTGTAGGTTTCATCCTGTTTCTCCCCACACCACAGATACTCCAACGCGTAACCTTGAACGTACTTGATGTCGCAAGGCGCCTTATCACTGACAAGCGGCCTGTTCTCTGGGTGAGCAATCTCAATGGAGAGATTTAGCTTCTTGGTTTCGGTTTCTTCTGAGCCAAACCCCACTCGGAAAATGTCCCCTGCACTCCATATCTGGCTTAACGTTTTGAACCAAGCGTCAGGGCAATCGAACGCTGTAATCTTAACATGCTTCATAGTAAAGTCTCCAAGACACTGAATAATGTCTAGTCATTTTGAATATAAGTTTACCACTTAAAAACTACCAAACAAAACTTGACCAAAAAGAGAACACAAGCTGCGTTTTTTAAAAAAACAAAAAGGGAAGAAGGTTTTGGGTTTTTAGTAGGGCATTCCGCCCATACCGCCCATTCCACCCATGCCGCCGCCCATTCCGCCTGGAGGCATCGGTGGCATTTTGCCGCCGCCTTTAACGCTGATTAAGTCGTCGATTTTCAGTATCATGTTTGCTGCTTCAGTGGCTGACTTTATGACTTGCTGTTTCACGCGCAGTGGCTCAATAACCAGCAGGTCGTACATGTTTTTGATTTTGCCAGTTGAGACTTCGATGCCGAAGTATTTGCCGTCTGGTTTCTCGTGTTCTGCTCTGAGTGCTACCATGATGTCTATGGGGTCTAAGCCTGCGTTCTCCGCCAGTGTTAGCGGGATTGCTTCGACTGCTTCTGCGAAAGCTTCTACTGCCAGTTGCTCTCGTCCGCCGACTTTAACTGCGTAGGCTCGTAGGTTTTTGGCTAGTTCTGCTTCTGGTGCGCCGCCGCCTGCAACGATTTTGCCGTCTTCAATAGAGTTTCTTACAACGCTTAAACCATCATGTAGTGAGCGTTCTGCTTCGTCGATAACGTTATTGGATGCGCCTCGGATGACGATGGTTACGGCTTTGGGGTTCTTGCAGTCGCGTACATAAATGAGTTTGTCATCACCGATTTTGACTTCTTCGACCTTTTTTGCTTTGCCGAGGGCGTCAGCAGTCAAATCCTTGATGCTTGCAACGATGCTGCCGCCTGTTGCTCTGGACAGTTTTTCTATGTCGCTGCTGCTTACGCTTTTAACTGCTAAAACTCCAGCTTTGCCTAAAAAGTGCAATGCCATGTCGTCGATACCTTTCTCGCAGAAGATAACGTTCGCGCCTGACTTGGTAACTGAGTTAACCATGTCTTTGAGCATACGTTCTTCTTCGTCGAGGAAAAGTTGCATTTGATCAGGGCTTTCAATGTTTATTTTAGCATCAAACTCTGTTTTTTCAATCTCCATCTTGGCGTTCAGTAAAGCGATTTTGGCGCCGTCAATGAACTTTGGCATTTGTGAGCTTGCAACTTCCTTGTCGATAACCATGCCTTTGACAAGTTCTGTTTCATCTAGGCTTTTGCCATGCTTCTTAACGACTTTAACTAGGTCTATGTCCGCTTTGTATTTGCCGTCAACTTTCTCTGACACCTGTTTAACCGCTTCAACAATTATTTTTGCAAAGTGGTCTTCAGCAACGTTAATGCCTTTGCTAGCCAAGGATGTGATTGCTACATCCCTTAGGGTTTTATCATCATCTATAGAAATGGGAATTGCGATTTTATCCAAAATTTCCTGAGCTTTCTCGCTAGCCTTCTTGTAACCTTCAATTATAACTGTGGGATGTACGTTTTTGTCAAGCAAGCCTTCAGCTTTTGAAAGTAATTCTCCAGCCAAAATGACTGCGGTTGTTGTTCCGTCACCAACTTC
>Ga0116108_1001869_pt1 | contig 10530 bp, 10 predicted proteins | sample June2015DPH_6_15_FD_88970 | JGI IMG/M metagenome (GOLD analysis project Ga0116108, IMG submission 88970) | Peatland microbial communities from SPRUCE experiment site at the Marcell Experimental Forest, Minnesota, USA - June2015DPH_6_150 | ecosystem: Environmental > Terrestrial > Soil > Wetlands... | reverse complement strand
GTCGCTTCATCATCGCTCCTCAGGCCAGCCACGCCAGCAACTGGGCAAACCACTGCGTCAACAACATCCAATAACCGGCGATCTTTCTGGTTGCAGGTCTGTCGGGATAGCTCAGCCAGCTATTGTTGAACCGGTCGCGATCGAGCAGAATCGCGTGGTCCGGATCGATTTCCGCGGAAAGCAGCTTCGCTTTTTTCTGCCAGGTGTAGCGCTGCCAGCGATCCTGGCCGTCCCAATATTCCCGAATCGTTTCCCCGTTGTCGAACTTCACTTCCAGAGTGACCGGGAAGATGAAGTCTCCTCTACGGTGCACCACCACGCTGGAAATATATTCGGTTTCGCCCTTCTTCTCTTTTTTCGGTGCGTTTTTGTTGGCCCAATCGGCACGCTCGCTGCCGGCGCTCAGGATGCGGTAGTCCAGCACCTGCGTTCCGCGCGCCGCCTGATTCCAATACCAGTCCAGATTCTGCCCTGCGACTTCATTCACCGTGTTCATGAAATCGTCCGCCGTGGGATGCTTGAAGCGATAGCGCTCGAAGTACACGTGCTGCGCCTCGCGCACCTTTTGCTCTCCAATAATGTGTTCCAGCGTGAGCAGCACGAGGGTCGTCTTGCTGTAGGTGATCCCGCCATAAGAATTGAAGTCCAGAAATTGCCAGCCGCGCCGCGTCATCGGATCCAGCTCCGCTACGCCTATGTATCTGGCGCGGGCCGTGCCGCGTTCGCCGGCGGTTGCGACTCGCGTATTCATGAAGTCCACATCGCGGCCATAGAGGGCATCCATGATCTTGCATTCCGTGTATGAGTTGATGCCCTCGTCGAGCCACGCATCTTCAAACTCATTCGTGGCCACCATCGCATACCAATATTGGTGCCCGAACTCATGTTCGACAACCAACTCGGGAACTTTCAATCCATCGATCATCCACCAGGTGGTGTCCGCCGTGATAAACGTCGGATATTCCATCCCTCCGGCGGCATTGCCGCCATGTGGCGGATCGACGACCGTAATTTGCGAATACGGATAAGGCCCAATCCACTCGTCAAACTTCTTCATTGTGCCTTTCAGCGCATCCAGGTAACGCGGAGCGCTGGCCATATGTCCCGGCTGCATCAGCAGGCGCAGCTTCACGGTGCCGCTGCTGATCGTTACGGCGTCTTCGACAATTTTTGTGGTGGGATCGGCGGTCCAGGCAAAGTCGTGCACGTCTTCGGCTCTAAAAACCAGCGTCTTGGTGCCGTCAGCGTTGGCGGTTTCGCCTGTCTGCACGCCGGTGGCGCCAACATTGAAATTGGCTGGCAGGGTCACCTTCACGTCGAAGGTGCCGAAGTCGGCAAAGAACTCCGTGGTGGCGTGATACTGATGGCAGTTCCACGTATTCTTCCACCATACCCCGATCTTGGGGAACCACTGTCCCGCTAGCAGAAAATCCCGCTTGTAGCCGGAACGCGCAACCACCTCGGGAAATTGATCGTGGAACGTGATCTTAAACGTGACCTTCTCCTTCGGGGCCACGGGTCGCGGCAGTTGCACCTCCACCACGGTCTGGTCGCGGGCATTGTCGTCATCCGGGTGGATAAAGCGGAGTTTCCCCGTCAGATCGCCCATGCCCACCACTTCAAATGACTTGATCACGTCTTCCCCGAACTTCTTGTCCTTCCACTTCGCGCCGACTGGGACGTCGCGATTGCCTCCTTCATAGGCTTCGCGCATAAAGGTGGACTTCGGCTGGGACGCATTCAGATATAGATGGAACGGCAGGCGATCCTGGGGCTGGCCCGTGTAGTTTGTCCACGTCAGCGTTTCCTGAGCGTCGAGACTATGGTTCTTGGGGTGGTAGTTGGCGTCAATTTGGTAGGCCACTACGCGGTCAGAGAGCGGCGCCTTTTGGGAAGGCAGCAGCGGTGAGATCTGCGCCAAGAGTGGGAAAACTCCGGCCAAACAAAACACCGCGGCGAAAAGCAGGAACTCGCGAACGTATTTCATACTTTGTACCTCATGGCAGGCATCTGCTCTACTGACAAAATACCGTAATCCTAACATATTGGCTAGATGGACCAGATCAGGTTCACAGGCGGGCGGGATGACGGAGGGGGAAGGCGGGATGGCGGATTTTGGGAGTATTTAATTTTGGAGGTGCTTGTATGTCGGACATGAATGTCCGACCCCCTAAGGAGGCGGAGGGGGAAGGCAAGAGAAACCCAAGAACCGGTCTGAAGACCGGCCACTACATAAGAAAGAGAGAGGCGGGCGGGAGGACGACAACGCCGCCTGCGTGGCGCGCAAACGATGAAAGTGGCGTAACAGTTAGCGCAAGATTCCAGCCCGGACCCACAGGCCTTGCGGCTTACCTGAATTCAGTCTTATGCGATGTGGCGGGCGAGGGCCTTGGTGATTTGGTCCTTGGGCACGGCGCCGACAATCTGCTCGACCACCTGGCCATCCTTGAAGACCAGCAGTGTCGGAATGCCGCGGATGTTGAAGCGCCCGGCGGAATTCATCGCTTCATCCACATTCAACTTCGTCACCTTCAATTTTCCCGCGTAATCCTGGGCGATCTCCGCGACCGTGGGCGCCAGCATGTGGCAGGGGCGGCACCATTCCGCCCAGAAATCCACCATGACGGGCTGAGCTTTGCTCGCCGTCAGCACCTCGACTTCAAAATTGCCGTCGTTTACCGCAAGAATGTTATCAGCCATAACGTTTCTATGTCCTCGGTAGGCTGCGTAGAAGCAGCCGTTGTTCTTAGTTAATTAGATGATGGAACAGCTTTCTGGGTTCGCGCTGCGCGGGCAGCTTCATATAGCTTCTCATATTCCGCTGCGGAGGTGTTCCACGAAAAATCCTTGGCCATCCCGTTGAGCTGAATACGCTTCCATACGCCGTCGTCGGAATAATGATGCAGCGCCTGGCGAATGGCCTCCAGGAAGGCGGCGCCGGTATACTCGGTGAACTTGAAACCCGTGCCGGTACCGTGCTGCAGGTTGAACTCCTCGATGGTGTCGTCCAGCCCGCCGGTGGCGCGCACGATGGGAACGGTGCCATAGCGCAGGCTGTAGATCTGGTTGAGGCCGCAAGGCTCGTAACGTGAGGGCATCAGGAACATGTCCGATCCCGCTTCCACCAGGTGCGCGATCCTATTGTCGTAGGCAATCTTCACGCCCACCCGCCCCGGAAAATCTCCGGCCAGCGCGCGGAACAGCTCCTCATAGCGGCGGTCGCCTGAGCCCAGGACGGCAAGCAAAATGTCCTCCTGGAGGAGTTCATGCGCAATCTCGGCAATCAGGTCAAAGCCCTTCTGGTCCGCGAAACGCGACACAATTCCCAGCACCGGCCGGTTGGGATTATCGTGCAGCAGCAGGAACTCCTCGAAGAGCGCTTGCTTGCAGACGCGTTTCCCTGCCAGATTTCTGGCGGAATATTTCATCGGCAGCAGCGCGTCCTTTTCCGGACACCAACTCGAATAATCCACTCCGTTCAGGATTCCCACCAGGCGGTCCGCACGCGACCGCACCACGCCCTCCAGTCCGAAGCCGAATTCCGAGGTCTGAATCTCCTGCGCATATTTGCGGCTGACGGTGGTCAGGTAATCGGAATAGACCAGGCCGCCCTTCAGAAAGTTGACGCTTCCAAAGAACTCGACCCCGCCGGGATGAAAGACCGCGGGTGGAATGCCGGCGCGCTCGAGCGCCTCTTTGGGGAAAATACCGTGATACCCCATGTTGTGGACGGTGAAAACGACCGGGAGATCCTTCACCAGGGGATCGTCGGCGTACGAGGAATGCAGCAGCACCGGCACCATGGCGGTTTGCCAGTCGTGGCAGTGGATGATGTCCGGGGGCCAGATGTGCTTGGTCATTTCAATGGCGGCACGGGAGAATTCGGTGAAGCGCTCGGCGTTATCGGGATATTCGTGCTTGCGGTCGCCGTAGATGCCTTCACGGTCAAAGTAGAAAGGGTCGTCGAGGAAAAAGTAGCGCACACCGTGAAGGAGCGACCCGTTGGTAATCGCGGGAAACCGCAGCCGGCCGCCTTGGGGAATCGTCATGCTCGGCATCACCACCGTGTTGGCCTTGACGCCCCGATAACGCGGCAGGAACACGGCGACCTCGTGCCCTAACTTCACCAGGGCCTTGGGCAGGGCCTCAATCACATCGGCGAGACCCCCGGTTTTCGTGTAGGGCAGAGCTTCCGAAGCGACAAAGAGTATGCGCATAGGTCGGGGGCGGAATTCTTAAACTATCGGAGGCGGGCGGCAGCGTCAAGCGGGCTCCCGGTTCAATTTCGAGGAACGCGGGGTGGCTGCTACACTCAGGGGCGAACGATGCCACGGCAACGACTCGGGCAACATTTTCTGGAAGACGCGGGATGGCGCGAGCAGATCGCTCGGGCCATCCGTGTGTCTCCTTACGGGATGGAGTCTCCGACGGGTACGGCGACGGATGATTACTGCTGGATCGAGATTGGCGCGGGTCACGGGGAAATGACCGATCACCTGCTCCGCAGCGGCGCACCGGTTTACGCGGTGGAGCTGGACAGGCCGCTGATCGAGCGGCTGCAGCGACTCGCGCAGAAGCATGCAAATCTCACCGTGGTGCCGGGCAACGTACTGGAGACGGATTTAGCTGCAATTGCGGCGGGGCGCCGCATCCGCCTCTACGGCAACCTGCCTTACTACATCACCTCGCCGATTCTTCACCATCTCTTCCGCTACGCGGATCTGATCGACGACATCCATATTGTCGTGCAATGGGAAGTGGCGCTGCGGCTTACGGCGCGCCCAGGCAACAAGTCGTACGGCTATTTGTCCGTGGCCACGCAATTCTATGCACGCCCTGAGTTGGTGCTGGAGCTGCCCCGAGAAGCGTTTCGTCCTGCGCCGGAGGTAGGGTCGGCGTTGGTCACGCTGCGGCTGCCCGGGGAGAACGCGAAGCTGGGACTGGAGAATGGAGTCGCCTTTCTCGAATTTGTGAAGACGTGCTTCGGTCAAAAGAGAAAGATGCTTGCCAATAACCTGCGCGGGCTGGCCGAACCGGCGCGGGTGAGAAAACTCCTGGAGCAGCTTAAATTGCGAGCGGACGCACGCGCCGAACAATTGAGTGTCGCGGAGCTGGCGGGTGTTTACCGGGCTATTTCTTCAGCGAAGTGAGGAGAAGATCCGGGTAGTCGGACATGATTCCGTCAACGCCTGCTGACGCCAGGAGCCGCATATGGGCGGGTGAGTTGACCGTCCAGCAAACCACCTGGAGATCCCGTTTGCGCGCTTCGTGGAGGAGGTTCGGGGTCACCAGGTCGCCGCGAACGGCAAGCTGCCGTGCGCCGATTTCCACGGCTTTCTGGAAGGGATTCTCGATCTGGCCATCGAACAGCAAGCCGACCATCAGGGTGGGGTCAATGTTTCGCAGGCTGGAGAGAATGACGGGATCGAAGGAAATAACCACCACGCGGGGGATTTCCCCGGATTCGCGAAGAGCGCTGATCAAGGCATGTTCGCCGCCCCAGAATCCGTTGGGTTTCAGCTCCAGGTAGAAGACCACATCGTTTTTCTTGGAAAATACGAGTATTTCTTCGAGCGTAGGTATGCGCTCTCCAATAAACTCGCTGGCGAACCAGGAGCCCGCATCGAGGCGCCGGATTTCCGCGAGGGTCATATGCTGAACCGCGCCGTGACCGCCAGTGGTACGATCAACGGTGTCGTCATGGATGGCGACAACGTGCGCGTCGCGCGTCAGTTGCAGATCGGTCTCGATAAAGGAGACGCCTTGCGCAACGGCTCGCCGGAAAGCGGCAAATGTATTTTCCGGAGCGTAACCGGAAGCACCGCGATGGGCAATCGCCAACACGCGAAAAGCAACCTCCTGGGCAATCGCGCGGGCAGAGACACTCCACGGGGAGCGCGATTCCCTGTCGTATGCTAACACCGCAGAATGCACCTGGGAGACAATACCAGAGGGAGTGGCGCGTGAAGCTAAATGAGGAGCGCAGGGTGGCCGGTTTTAAACTCCTGCGGAAGGCATTTTGGGTGGGCCTGAGTCTGGCCCTGGGCGGATGGTCGGCAACGTTACCTGCTCTGGCGCAGAATTCACCGGCAGCCAGGAAGCAGGGCGGCGGGGAAAAGTATGCGGAAGGGCTGGCCCGGGAAGTGCACCACGAGTTGACTGCTCTTCCCTATGTCTCTGTCTTTGACCATATCGCCTTTACCCTGAACGGAAACAACGTCACGCTAACGGGGCAGGTCGTCCGGCACACATTGAAGACCGAAGCGGAAGCAGCCGTGAAGAGCATCGCAGGTGTCGGGTCCGTGGTGAACCAAATTGAGGAGCTGCCCGCGTCGGCTGGGGACGATGATCTGCGGCGCGCCGTGTATCGCGCCATCTATGAGGACGCTGTGCTCTCCCGCTATGCCGTGGACGAGTTGCCATCCATCCATATCATCGTCAAAAATGGAAGCGTAGCGCTGGAGGGCCAGGTGGAAAACGAGGGAGACCGGAACCGTGCCCTCGTGCGGGCTGGATTCGTGGCCAATGTTTCAAGCGTGAGGAACAATCTGGTTGTCCGTCCAAAGGAGAACACAAAGAAGTAGCAGCGCATCTGGAATGCAACGCGGAGAAATTGGGAGGGGATAGACGATGGCGGAAGATAGAGGCCCGTACACGAATCAAGGCAATTGGCGGGACACTCCGGCGCGCCAGAAGCTCGTGGCCCTGCGCGAAGCGTTGTTGCGATTGCACAAGACACTTTTGGAGATGCAGCGGCGCGAGTACGAGAAAGCGCATGGCGCCGTCTCGGCGGGTGAGCTCTTCCGGTTAGTCGTTGATGACCCGCAATTCTCCTGGCTGCACAACATCTCCGAATTTGTAGTTCGCATCGATGAAGCGCTGGCGGCTGACGCCGAAATTACACCGGAAGATACTCGCGGAGCGATTGCGCTGGCGCGAAAGATCTTCGCGCCCACGGAAACGGGAGATGGCTTTCAAAAGAAGTATTTCGATGCCATCCAGAAAGACCCCGCCGTGGTTATGGAACACGCCGAACTCGTACGCCTCTTTCATAATGAGCCGCCTGACGCAGAGAACGCATAAGAAGGAATTCCTGGTCAATTGGAAACGCTGGTTCTCTTCCCCCGGCGCCGGCACCGGAGGATTCCTTTGCGGGTTGGCTTTCTCGCAAAACCCTCGCGCTTGACCTACACTAGCCGTAGAGTTTGCTGCTTCCAGGGAATCCTGCCCAATGGAGAAGGATTTTCATCTGAGGGAGAACCATGAGACTACCGCAATTCAGTGCGGTGCATCGTCGCATCACGGAGATTCCACTGCTTGTGGCAGTGCTGGGCGCTCTTTTTTTTGCCCTGCCGTTGCGCGCCAAGGTAGTCGTCGATTTCGACCCCAATCTCGATTTCTCCAAGTACAAGACCTATGCTTTCATCGGCGGCGTTGAGAACCTGGTGGCGATCCAACTGAATCCCGACCTGATCGAGGACCGCATGCATCACACGGTCGTGCGCGAGCTGGACAAGCGCGGATTGCACGAGGTGAAGCCCGAGGAAAATCCTGACCTGGTGGTGCGCTACTGGGCGAACAGTCCCGCGCAGTTGGATGTCGCCGTCGCTGGCGACTGGGGCCCCTACAACGCGTATGTCGGCGGCTACTGGGGTTTTCTCTTTGAAAGCGTCAGCGCCAGCAGTAAGAAGGAAGGCGCTCTGATTATCGATCTGATTGATCCAAAAACGAAGGGTCTGGCCTGGCGGCTTTACTTCGTTGGTAAGTTTACGAATCCTGACAAGGAATGGAAGAGGACCGACGAGGAAATCTCCAAGGGCTTCGAGGGCTATCCGCCCTCTGACAAGGCGAAAGAGGACAAGAAGCAAGAACGGGCCGAGCACCCGCCGAAATCCCAGTGAGGTTTGCCACCCCGTTTCTCCGTGATGAACCGCTTCGTTTTGATGATTTGAGCAGACTTCAAGTTTCTTCCGTTTCCCTGAACGCTCTACGGCCTACCGCCGGGATATACTTGTGCGCACCATGACTGTGATTATTTCTCTGCTCCGTGGCGTCAACATCGGGGGCCATCACAAGATCAAGATGGACGCGCTTCGGGACCTCTATGAAAGCTTGGAGTTCCAGGGCGCGCAAACCTACGTGCAAAGCGGAAACGTTGTTTTCAGGACTAAAGCGGGCGATATTTCCAAGCTCGCTAGGCGCATCGAAGACGCCATCGAAAAGAACTTTGGCTTTCGCCCCGTTGTTGTGCCGCGGACCAGCGTGGAATTGAGAGACGTGATCTCTCGAAACCCTTTCGCCATGCGCCGCGGCATCGATCCGAAGAAGCTGGCGGTTATGTTCCTTAAGGAGATTCCGAGCGCCGAATGTCTCCAAAATGCCCTGAAGATCAAGACGGCTCCGGAAGAGTTATGCATCGACGGGCGCGAGGCCTATATCTATTTCCCGAATGGCATGGCGCACCCAAAGATGTCCTGGCCGGCCATTGAGCGAGCCCTCAAAACTACGGGCACCGGCCACAACTGGAATACCGTGACGAAGCTGTTCGAGCTCGCCCAAGCGCTGGAAGCTTCGGCCTGATCTCCTACGCCACTCCCGCGGGAGCGGCTGCGGGGTTCGCGCCAGATGGCGGCGGCTGCAGATCAGAGAGAAAGGCCTCAGGCCCGAAGGCCTGAGCTACAGGGAGAGCAACGAGGCGAGCGATGGATGGGAATTCAGCCCTTGGAAGCCGTTTCCTTGTTTCGGTTTGGTGCTGGAAGGGCTCCGAGCTGTCGTAGCAAGCCAACCGCATCCCATCGCGCATTGGAGTCGAGAATCTTTCCATCCCGGATGAAGTGAATGGTGATGCCTTCCACGGAAACTTTCTTGCCGGTGGCGGGGATGTTCATGAAGTCGCCCTTGTGCGTTGCGGAAAGCACCCAGGAAGCAACAACCTTTTCTTTCTCAGCGATTAGGTCGTCCAACGTAAAACGCAAATCGGGAAAACTGGCGGTCAGCTCCAGGATGCGGCGGCGGTACATTTCCGGGCCAACCTGCGAGCCACTGACGAACGGGTCATTCAGCGCATGGCTAGGGGAGATGAGCTCGGCCACCAGGTCGAGTTTGCGCTTGTTCCAGACTTCATCGTAGAGGCGGCGAACGATGTTTTTGTTCTCCGTGGACATAGGAATTGTCTTCCTCCGGAATATTGTCCTGGCATGAAGAAAGAAACCGCCCTACCTGCCGGAATGGGTATGAAGAGATTGAGGGAGTAAGGCTCGTGAAAGACTACTCCTGAGTTGGTCGGGTTGCAATGGTGTTTCGCCGTGGCGCACGGCGGGCGAATCCGTGTCCAGTCAGCGACGGAAAGCAAATGGCTCGGAAGCCGGAGTTAGAGCGGTTGCGCGGGGGCTTCGGCAAGAATAGAGGAGAGCGTTGACGTGAAGAAAGCGGCGTCGGAGGCAGAGAAGATCAACGGTGGACGCAGCTTAAGCACATTGTGATGAGGGCCGTCCGTGCCGGCGAGGATGCCCAAGTCGCGCAAACGGTTGACCACGTAGTGGGCCTGGGCGGTGGCGGGAGTGCGCTTGTCGCGATCGCTGACAAGATCGATGCCCAGGAAAAGACCCCTGCCACGCACGTCACCAATGAGCGGATATTGTGCTTGCAGGGATCGCAAGTCTCGCAGCCATCCGGAGCCGACTTTCAGGGCATTTTGCTGGAGTTGGTTTTCTTCGAGGACATCAAGAACGGCCAGGCCCGCGGCGCACGCAACGGGGTTGCCGCCGAATGTGCTGAAGAACTCCATGCCGTTTGCAAATGAGGCGGCGATTTCTGCAGTAGTCACAACGGCGGCGAGCGGGAACGCGTTGCCGATCGGCTTGCCGAACACGGCGATGTCCGGCACCACATCCTGCGTTTCAAATCCCCAAAAGTGCGTCCCGAGACGTCCGAAACCCACCTGCACTTCATCGGCGATGCAGACTGCGCCCGCAGCGCGCACGTGCTTGTAGACTTCGCTGAGATAGCCCGGCGGAAAAACGATCTGGCCGGCGACACTTGGCAGCGTTTCCGCGATGAAAGCAGCGGCCCCGCGCCGATCACTTTTCAATTCATCCAAAATCCCCGCGACGTGTGCGGCATATTTCTTGCCGAGATCGGATTCGCCGCGCCGGTAGACGCCGCGATAGTCGTCGGCAATCGGAGCGACATGCACCCACGGCTTTTGGCCTTTTCCACCCGGACCGTTGAATTTGTAGGGACTGCTATCAATGAGGGTGGAGGTGTGGCCGTGGTAGGCGTGCTCTAGAACGATGACATCTTCCCTCCCCGTGTGGGTGCGCGCCAGGCGAAGCGCCAGCTCATTGGCTTCGCTGCCGGAATTCACAAAGAAACAGAAGCGTAGCGATGCGGGAAGCAGCGCCGTAAGACGCTGCGCGTAGCGAAGCATATTGTCGTGGAGGTAGCGCGTGTTGGTGTTGAGGAGCGCGACCTGTTTCTGCACGGCTTGCACGACGCGCGGATGGGAATGGCCGACCAGCGGAACATTGT
>Ga0116108_1001865_pt1 | contig 10545 bp, 7 predicted proteins | sample June2015DPH_6_15_FD_88970 | JGI IMG/M metagenome (GOLD analysis project Ga0116108, IMG submission 88970) | Peatland microbial communities from SPRUCE experiment site at the Marcell Experimental Forest, Minnesota, USA - June2015DPH_6_150 | ecosystem: Environmental > Terrestrial > Soil > Wetlands >... | reverse complement strand
CCCCCGGTCGTGTAGTTCCAGAGTTCGATGCCGGTGGTGGCGTTGAGGGCGTAGGTGTTGTTGTCATCGCTCCCGATGTAAACCACCCCGTCAACGAGGGCAGGGGAAGAGAGCACGTAGTCTCCGGTTGTGAGGCGCCACGTCAGCTTGCCATTCGACACGTTGCTCCCCGCTACGGGGCTGTAGTCGCCGAGGTGCGTAGCGTTGTAGCGGAACTGCATCGTATCGTTCTGTGCCGCTGTAGGAACGGCTACAACGCCTGCGAACAAGACAGCAATGAGAAGGATGATTGCAGAATATGAGACGATTCTGTGTAAACGCATGATTGCCTCTTGCAAAGTCCGTAGATACTAGACGCGCAAGAACGTGTCAGAGGATAGATAAAGGCTCCGGTTCACATGTGACCACAGAAACTGTGCTAAGGTGTTTAAATGGTCAGAAAATGAATGTTTTCGAGCGATCAGACGTCCGTTTAAATACCCCTCTTTTTTGTAGACGCAACTCAGAGCGAGATGTGTGGCCATTATCTCTGATACTCGCTTGAGGGGGAGGTTAATCATAAATGACCAACAACGAGGCCTACGTTTTGAGCGAGCTTAAGCGGCTTCAGCGCGAGGTCGACGTGCTTAAGGAAGTCTATGGGCATTATCTGGAGGAGGGACTGAAGCGCGAACAACGGGCTATGCAGGAGATGGATAAGATGCGTGCTATGATGGAAGAGGCAGCAAAGGCTAATGCAAAGCTCTTGAAGAGGAACGAAGACCTTTTAAAGGAGATAAAGGAGAATCAAGAGCGCATCTTTCACGTATGAGATGGTGGTGGTGCCTTCTAGGATCTTTTCAACGCCCGCTAAATATAGGTCTTCAACGAAAGCAAGATATTAGTAAGTCTATCTCTTACGGAACCAGATTACGTCCGTTCAAAACGGTAGTGGGGCTTAGAAGATCTCTCCAGTGGGAATCAACGGTATACCTGGGTGGTGCCTATACCATTTTCGTGCCGGCTTCCATAGAGGCGCTCTGGTTCCAGACCTCGACCGGCATGAATGTCCAGACGCCCTTGAGGGTCATACCCATCTGTTTGAGCTTCTCGGACATCGCATCAAACATCGGTCCGGAGGTGACGAAGTCCCCCACCGTGCATCTGACCTCATAGGACTTGGGACCGTCGAGGACCAGGAACGAAGCGGTTTTGCCGTCCTTCTTCATCGCTTCCAGGTTCTTTCCGGTTCGCTTCATCAAAATGGCGCCCACAATCATCATTTCGTTCGACGGTGCCCTAATACTTCCCGCCTGGATAGCGTGCGGATCTCCGTTCGCATCAACGGTCGCGAGGATCTTTGGATTCTTCTCGTTGTTAATCGCGTTGAACACTTCATCAGGTATTTTGACCACGATTTTCACCTAAACGTCAAGAGCTCGTTGACCTTACATAAATATTGCCTGAGTGGCAACGCATCAACAACAAAAATCGGTGCCGGAGCTTAAATCGGTTATGAACTGCAGTCCATTATTTTTTTTAGAATCGCAGCTATCTACTGTCGCGAACTAATTTCTCCATGTCCGGTCCCGCCTTTTCCAAGTCGGCAAGCTTCATCACGGGCGTCATATCAACATCAGCCTCAAGCGACGCATAACATACAAGTGACTGCCGAAGTTGGAAGCGGCTAAAGTGGTTGGCGGATAAGGGCGACACGTGCAACGACATTATTGTGCGATTGTTTGATGCTTGAAGGTCAAGAATGAACGACAAAAAGATAGGAGAGCGCAAGCCAAAAGAGTCCAGCTTTGTCACAGGCCAAGAAGCTCTAATATATGAAATAGTGAACATGCCCAATGCCTGCGGCTAACCTCTATTCCGGCTATGCGAACGAATCTGTGTTAGTCGGCACGTCCTGGGCAGTGCGCCGTTTCGACCGCTGACTAAATTAAGGCTTGGAGTAGTGACGAAAAGTGAGGATAGGCGTCACGGCACAAAGAGATCGCCCGGTCAGACCGCTAGACGGGCGCGATCCTGCATATGTAGCACTTCAGCGGCTCCGCCCCCGTGTCGGGGTCAAAGTGGTCGTCCCCGAAAAGCAGGTTGACGCACGATTCCTTCCAGCGATAGTCGGGCGGGGTCGCCTCCGGGTACCACCATGCGTGCTCGGCATTGACGACGTCGGGCGCGATGCCGTCGAAGAGCTTTGCCTTGAGCCTGACCTTTGCGTGGGGCGATTCGACTGAAACCCAGTCCCCGTCCGATATGCCTAAACGGGCCGCCGTTTCGGGGTTGATCTCGACGAGGGGGTCAGGGTGCCGCTTGCGCAGGGAATCGATCTGGTGCAGCTCCGAATGGAAATAGTGTAGTACCTTCGTCCCCGTCATGAGAATCAGCGGATAGTCCCGCGCGAGCTCGGGCGCGGAGACCGGAGACAGGGGCGGCTCGACGTAGACCGGCAGGGGCGGGCGGCCCGCGTGCTCCATGACGGTGGAGTAGAACTCGAACTTGCGGGAGGGCGTGCCGAACCCACGCTCCTCGTGCTTTCTGTAGCGCATCTCTCCCATGACGATATCCTTTTCCTTGAACTCCTCGAAGCGCATGCCTGTCCCCTCGCAGATCCAATCGAGGTAGGCGTAGCGGTCCGGCCAGGGGAAGGCATCATTGAGGCCGAGGCGGTGCGCAACCTCGAGGATTACGTCTCTATCGTCCCTGGCCTCGCCAATCTGGGCGAGCTTCTTTCGGCTCATAGCGCACCATACCTCGTGCATAAAGACCACGTCATCCTGCTCAAGCCAGTGAGCAGCCGGTAGCACGAGGTCGGCAAGCTGGGCGGTGGGCGTCATGAAGAGATCAGAGACGACCGTGTATTCCATGTAGTCCTTCAGCGCCCGCTCGATCGTTGGCCCTTGCGTGGCCGTACTCAGCGGGTTGGAGCCGACGATCCAGATGGCCCGCACCCTGTACGGCTCCCCGGAGATAACCGATTTCCAGAACGTCGGCGTATGGCAGTCAGGCGTGAAGGGGAACCTGTTGCCGCTGATGACGGTCGCCTTTTTTTCGGCGGACATGAACTGGCCGCCCCCACCCTTGAAGTCGGGGGGTTTGTGCCCCTTGGGCCTGATCCCCTTAGGCGGCACCCAGAAAACGTTCCCGCCCGGCACATCGATATTGCCCGTAATCCCCATGAGGATGAGGAGCGCCCTGGCAGTCTGGAAGGCGTTTGTGCTCATGTCGATCCCGTTGCCCCACTGGATGCACGCGGGCTTCGTTGTTGCAAAGGTCCTCGCCGCGCTACGGATCAAGGACGCGCTGACGCGCGTTACGGGCGCTGCCCATTCAGGCGTGAAGGACCGGACGTGGTCGGCCAGGCGGTCGAAACCGAATCCGTATTTTTCCACAAATTCGTGGTCATAGAGGTCTTCACTGATAATGACGTTTATCATGGCAAGGGCCAGCGCACATTCACTGCCCGGCCTCAGCTGAAGCCAGTAATCGGCCTTCTCGGCCGGCCCGATGCGCCTCGGGTCTACGACGATTACCTTTTTTGCCTGCTTGAGCGCCCTTTTGAACATTGCCCCGCACATGCCGTCGGACGCTCCCGTCTCCGTGTGGTTGCAGCCCCAGTTCATGACGCACGCGGGCATCTCGTCCCCAAAGCCGTAAATGTCGGCGATGGGAAGGGCGCCTACGGTGATGCTGCTGGCAATCACCCTCGGGAGGAAGCAATTGTGGCCGGGCGACACAAAATTGGGGGTGCCGAAGGCGTTAGCGAAGCGGTTGGTATACTCGGTGTAGGGCCTCCCCGTGCCCTGGGCCAGGGCGAAATACTCGGTCCCCGATTCCCAGCGCACGCGGTCGAGTCGTTCCGTTATCTCTGAGATCGCCTCTTCCCAGGAGATCCTCTCCCACCTGTTCTCGCCCCTCATTCCCGCCCTTTTCAATGGATGGGTGAGCCGATCCTTATGGTAGAGTATCTCAGGGGCGGCCGCCCCCTTCGGGCAGATGTAACCCCGGCTTGTCGGGCTGTCCGGGTCACCTGCAACCCTGACGACCCTGTCGCCCTCCATATGGACAAGGACCTGGCAGACGCCATGGCAGCCCCTGCAAGACGATCTGACGACGCGAGTGGTCGGACTCATAGGTCCCTCTCTTTTAAAAGGTATTTGCATTTAACCATGAAACGCATTCATATGAGGTTTACAGTGCGCATCAATATACTTTCGTCTCGGAAACCTCGGGGGGCGCATTTTTAATTTCGGCGGGGGTTAGACACATGTCCGCCCTTTTTTTCGTCCACCCCTAGGCCATTTGCCTGCGCTTACGTGCCGAGTCGAATGCGCGGCGTCGTGCAAGGTCTGCGCAGGGCATTTACCTGCCCCCCCTCGTTCTGTCTACTCGTTGTCTTTCGATCCGCTTTCGTTCAAGACTGATCTCGGGAACCTCTGTGGGCCGGCGCCGAGGAGCAACAAGTTCGTCGATCGTAATCGACGGCATATTCATATTCGGTTCCATTTTATTCACTAATTACATGTTCAACCAAGAGGGGATATATAAAGTGGACTACGGGAAAACGCCAAATCGCGCTCCGTTGAAATTTTAAACAAAAAGTTTAGGCAGCTGCCTTTACCTAGCGGCTGCCAGGTATGGTGATTCAAGGGTGCATGACGCAACGGCGTTTGATGGCAATAAGTCCTCTCTTGTGTGTAGTTATCGTCCCAGAGTACCTAGAGAAATGCTATGAAAACACGCTTGAAACGAGCATCAACGGCGGCACTTTTGGCACACGTGTTGACGATCTTTCACGGCACTTGCGCCAAGTCAGGATGCTCTCGAGCGATTTATTGCTCAAGCCTGATCCCATTCGTGCACAACGCCATTTGCGGCAATCTTTTTTAACAGCAGCCCATGCAACAAAAATCTTAGTCCATCAGCAGGGCTTACCGGGAGTTGCTCCAAGAATGCGCGTGCCTAAGCTGTCTATTTGTTACATCTGTCCGCGTAATCGTTTCTCTTTAGTCTCAGACGTAGCAAGTCCATATCACTCCAGTATGGCTGTATCAGAGACCATTAGTCCCGCCAAGGCGTCGGAGGTTAAAGTTGATATTCTGGACGTCTCTCACTTCTGCCCTTCCCATTCCGAGCATCAATCTGAACTACTCGTGCTAGGAGTATGGCGGGGAGCACGCTTGTAAACTAAGTATCCTGCGTTGCTGATGGCCAAAAACCCGGCAATTGCGGGCTGGATTTCAGGGAAATTATAGTATGGGGGGTAAACGCCTAAAAACATCGCAGTTGTGGTTACCCCGTATGCCAGCGCAAGGACAAGCGTGAAGCAGAACATCTGCACTTTTGCAAGATCAATTTGAAGCCACGACGCGATCTCGTCGCCGAAAAACACGTCGGAAAAACGCGCATCGCCGGTTCGACGACGGCTTACGATCAACCCCTCCATAACAATGCCATCGAGTGATATTTTTGTTTTCAGTGCGCCAATCAGTTGAACCAAACTCCTGCGAACGTTCGCGCGAGACGGCCCCTCAGGCAAGAGTCGGGGGAGATGCTTTTCTGTGCTTAGTAATAAAGCGAGTAGGGTGTTGGCGTCATTTTCCTCTAATTTTGAACCTGCGGCTTCTTTTTTGCTATAGGCTGTGCGCCGCTCTTCAAGCTTTTGCATGAGTGGCTCAAACGTTATGGTTTCGTGCAGCTCTTGTTCGCTGGTGAGATAGAGGGCCTTGATCCCGTCTCGAAGCTTACTTCCGATCTCGTAAAGTGATTCAATGTAATCCGGCTTTTCTAGAAGGGAGAACATTCAATTGAAGGCGTCGATCCATTCTACTATGCTGTGGGCTCGCATATATCCTAAGCTGTGCCGCAACTCGTCTTTGCAAGCCTCGACGTTGTATTCTCGGGGAAACCCTGCCAGATCCTGTTGATGGTCTCTTTGGTAACCCTGCAAGTCGCTGAACGTGAATGGTGTCAAAGCGAACGTGGTGACGAGCTGTGACCACGTGTTGACAAGCGTGGTAAGCGTATCCAACTCAAACTTGAGCTTCTGAGGTTTCTCTAAGTCACGAAATCTTGACGTGCCTATGACTGTCTCGATTGTTTGTTGTGCGCTGTTTCTGAGCTGATACATAATCTTGAAAAGGCCGGGACTAGTAGCCGGTGTCCGATCTGGTGCAGGCGGTTCGCACAACAAGAGAGCCTGGTCAAAAGTGCTGTGAATCCGTTGTTTTAGCGCCCTCACGTCAATACGGCAGTTCACAGTCTGAGGAAATGTTTGAGTGCTCTTTCGGTATTTTTGACAATCAATCGAATCAAGGTCAATGAGCTTTTCCCCATCGTGATAATCTAAACCCATCTGTCGGTTAGGCTTCGCGAAGTCATCCTGTCGAGGGACAAACTGACGGTTCATCCACGACGTGAGTGCATCGCACACCTCGTGCGCCCGGGCCTCTCTTTTAGTCTTTACAAGGAAAGGAGGTACGACGAGGGAGGTTGCAGCGATGCCAGCGAGTGCCAACACGGTCGGCGGGATAGAGATGTTAAGCGCATTTATGTAGTGTTGCTGCACAAGAGTCGCATTCTCAAGATATTCAACCTGCAAAATGCATCCGCTGATCACTGTACAATTCTGTGTGTAATTGAGCGGAGCTGCTGAAATGTTCCCCAACGCAAGCGCCAGAAAAGTAGACGCGATTAATATCGTCCAAATGAGAATCTGGAAATAGGATAGGCTGACGCGGTTGCATTTATCGATGAGTATCCCCAGCAAGCGATCGTTTCTCACGTAGCCGATGTAAATTGCCAAGAGACTAAGTAGCCCGAGAGTGGTCAACCAACAACCAAGAAGAGCGCAAAACGAGACTTTAGGTGTCAAACCAAGTATCACAACGAGGGCGAGCAGGTTTAGTATCGTTACCACAAAAGAGCTTTGACTCCAAAATCGATCGACATCTCTTCGTTTCGGATTTGCCCACGGAGCGACCCCTAAAAGCCATATAAGGAGGGACATCACAAGGAGCAGAAACCAAGCGACTATGATAGAGTCCTGTCCTTGGAACAATCCGAGGATGATTAGAATTAGGAACGCGGTGGCCAAAAAACACTGAACTATGCGATAACTGACTGACTTCAACGCAGTTTTTTGGTCCTTGTGTTGATCTCTTCTCCAAGAAGCAACCAAAAAGAGCAAAGCGAGCAGGCCTACTAGGACAAAGAGCACGACGGTGTATATAGGGGCAGGAACCTCGTAAAGTCGGACGGTTACCAGTGGTTCTTCAAGCCCTCTAACGAATCAACGTTGATGAGGTGTCGCACTGCCAGCGTGACAAGCGCGGTAAAGAGGATAGGTCCTGCAAGAAAAGCTCCTGCATACCGCAGTTTCGGTCCTGCGAGAGAAGCTCCCGTATCGCGTAGAATACCGATCCACTCATTCGTCGCGAGTTGTTTCAGCATTGGTCTTTTTGGCTCGTGTGCGTATAAGGCGCGCCAGTATCGGTTCGTTTGTGCGACAACATCTAAGGCGCCCGTCAAATAACAAATAAACATTACGTGATGCGCGCAATCCGTATAAAGCTTGCTGTAACAGGACGCTGTTACGGATGCAGACTGCGGGACGTGCCCCCAAAAGTAAAAGTTGTCGTGCTTGTCTGGCCAAGGTGGCTCTTGCAAAGTAACGTATCACCTCTGTAAAAAACTGCAATGCTGCCGCTATTCGAAAAAAAGAAACCGTAAATCAAAGATCGTGCTATTGAACCGTATTAAGAAAGGAGCAAAGACTTCCTAGAAGAGAACCAAAAAAACTGCAGAAAGAGCGGGCAGGCAGAGAAGCAGCTCTAATGCTGCATGCTGCCCTTCCTTTCGCGATTGTGGTTAATTGGGATGAAATTGAGCTGAAATCAAAAAACAAGAACCCAGATAACTACAAATTCGTCAAGGTAGGACTTTTCTGTGCTATTTGCGCCCGGAAAGCTTTTCGTTCAGTTCGTAGCTAAAGAAACTGGTCGTTCGGTTAAGCCTCTTAGGTCCACGAAGCTAACCTTATCTATAGACATTTGATTGTCGTGTGAATACAGAAGATTTAGCGCTTAAGGTGGCGTTTTCTGGTTTCTCGGAACTTTCGGCAGTTGCGTCACTAGATGAAACGACTACAAAAAAGGAAGCGCTCGATCGTGAACCGTTTGATTTGTACGCGTCGAACGTCCAGCAAACGACTGTGCGAGATAATGAGGCAACCGGATCGTCCAAACGTTATACTCTCCGTTTGCTCTAACTGAACTTTTTGTCAAGGGCAATCACGACAGTTATGCGTGCCGGTGCGTTCTCCTGTGCCGGTAACCTATGTGCACGCACAAGATAGGCCTCAACTCTCACTTTATTGACTTCAGCTTTGCTTGATGAACGATCCGACCAAAGCTGTAGCAACTACACATAGATAGCGACTGGGATAATTTGGATTGCAGGCGCCGGAAGCTCTGTTGTGAAGTCAAACTTGAAAAACTCTCCAACGTTACTCGATCCATTTGCCATCTGAGTGGGGCCTTTTTTGAACTCTTCTATAATACTGCGTTCGACTTGGCCCAAGCTCGAATTGCGTAGAAGGTCAATTTTATTGTCCGATCCAGATCTGAGAACCCTAGTGATCTTGCCAAGCACAGTAACCTCAGCGCTCATAAGTTCAGTAGAGCCTTGACCGATAAAATTGTCGGGGTTGATAGACATAACTGCCTTAGCGCCTTCAACGTCTAGCATTTCTGCAATAAGATCTAGTGAACGGTATTGAATCAACTCGGCCATTGCTTGGTCAATGTCCTTAAATGAGACATTTGCACTTTTAGCTTCGCTTCCCTTACGTTTCCTAGCTCGCGGCAATTCACGTTTCGGGTCTTGCAACTGACTTGCTATGCTCGCGAGCTGTTTAATGACAGTTAGAGCCTCAACGACAGGACTGTACTTAAGCGTAGCCCAAAACTCAACAAAACTGCCTCTTTTCGCATTATCTAAATCTTCCAAAGATGTCAGTTCAGTGATCAGGTTGTGTATCTCGAGAAGATTTCGAAGAGTTGCGAACAATGACACAGGGGTTTGTTGCACGTCTCTCGATTCTTCTGTCTTTGTGCTTTCCTGTCGTCCCTTTCCGCGGCCAACTTTAGCTGAAATGCTAGGGCCACCTGGTATTCCTACGCTACCACCAAGTTCACCACCGGAGCCGCGACTATCCATCCCTTCAGCTGTTGTTTTAACCGTTGATTTGTTGGAAAACCCCCCTGCTAGTTGAGATAACAGGCCAAGTACAGTCTGAACGTCTAAGTAAATAGGTATATAAGTTACAGGTTTCGAGTTTGACCCGAGATTGTCTTGCGAATTCATAGCTATCCTCCGCGTTTGTAGTTTCCTCAGCACTAGAACAATGTCAAGCTCTTTTAAAAATTGCTGTGGTGAATTATGCAAATTAGCTAATAGATGAAATCTGCAAGTTAAAACCGTTTTCGATCCAGTTCTTTAACTGTGACATTTTCTTTGCTGCAATGTAAACAAGTGGAACTTATGAAGCGCATTACGCGTGAGCGTACATTCTTTATTTCATAATTCAGAAGTCTGGGTGATGAGATAATCGCACAACCTAGTATTGCGCAGATCGAGTCTGCGCTGCTCGGGCTTTATCGACTGATAACACGTTGGGGATGATTAAAAAACGTGACCTTTGGGGTTGTTGCGTTCCGCTAGTTTTGTTTTACTGCGGTACATGAACACGCCAAATTGGGTTGAGCAAGCCAGCAAAAAAAATCGTAATCAAGATTTGGTAAGTAGTCAAAAACGTAGTATAATGAGCTCCGCTTTTAAAGTAGCATAAGCTAGAACCATGTGCAAAGTTGCCTTTCTCTCACTTTTGCTAATTTACACTCAGAATTCAACAGAACTAAATTGGCTATCTCGCTTAGATCAATATAGCTTAAAATTAGTTTATTAATATTAAATTAATTATATTAAATTTATAAATCTTACAAAAGCGACCTTTATACATACGGTTTTTTCCTCATTGTACAAAAAAGGATATTCGTACTACAAAGAGGCTCAAAATGACAATCTTTAAGATACAAAACCTATCTTTTGTATCATCATGACCAAAATACCCGATTATCTCGAAATCGAGCAGGTCGATGAGATATTGCGGGCGGCTGAAACGTCCAACTTACGGGACTATTTGCTCTTACGTTTTATGTGGCGAACTGGCGTACGCGTAAGTGAGGTCATAAACGTCACGCCGAACGATATTGAGTTCAAGAACCATGTTGTTAACATCAGAAAAGCTAAAGGAGGGCGGCAGAGGAGGGTGCCTCTTGACGAAGAGACCCTGAAAATGCTCTCCGACTATATCTTAGCATCAAATACCCTAGAGGATCAGCCTGTTTTTCCTGTTAAAAGAGATAGAGTATTCAAGATCGTAAAAAAATACGGGAATATGTCAGGAGTCAAAATACATCCGCATACTCTACGGCACAGCTTCGCTATACATATGGTTAGGTCGGGAACAGATTTACGGCGTTTACAGCTCATGTT
>Ga0116108_1001859_pt1 | contig 10563 bp, 7 predicted proteins | sample June2015DPH_6_15_FD_88970 | JGI IMG/M metagenome (GOLD analysis project Ga0116108, IMG submission 88970) | Peatland microbial communities from SPRUCE experiment site at the Marcell Experimental Forest, Minnesota, USA - June2015DPH_6_150 | ecosystem: Environmental > Terrestrial > Soil > Wetlands >... | reverse complement strand
GCCGGCCACCGTGACCAGCTGCTGGTCGAGAGCCTGAACGACGCCATCACCATCCTGTCCGGCACGGGCACCCAGCTCGGCCAGGACGTGCCGGGGTTCGGCACCCCCGACATTGCCCGGTGGGGCTATGCCCCGGCGCAGGACCAGGACTGGGACAGCCTGGACCCGCTGGCCGCCGGGGTGACGACGCACTGCGGCACGAGCGCCAGCCAGAACCGCAGCACGTTCATGATGGCGGTGGACGTCGGCCGCGCGGTCACCGGGCGGGACGAGCTGCCGCCGGGCGAGAGCGGCTTCATCTCGGCCGCCGGGGCGCCGAGCCCGCACCTGTGCGACCAGGTCACCCTGTTCAGCCAGTTCCGGTACAAGCCGATGCCGGCGGCCTGACGCCGTCACTGCCGGCGGCGCGGCGGCAAGCTCGTCGGTCCCGCGGGCCGCCGCCGACCAGGGATGTAATCGCACACGCGGACATTGCCGGGACGCGGGCCTAGAGGTAGGGGCCCGCCCCGAGCAGGCTGGCTCTGCCCCGGCGGCCAGGGCCACCGGGGCAGAGCCAGCTGCAACACGTTGCAGCCAGCGCCCGGCTAACCGGGACCTGGCTGAGCTCAGTTCGACCTCAGCCAGGTGTTGCTGAACCCGCCAGAGCCGCTGATGCCGCTGGTCGAGTCCTTGTCCGCGCCGCTGTTGTCGATCATGATGATCTCGGTCGGGTTATCCGCGCTCAGCGAGCTGCCATTGGCCGTGGACGAGCCATAGTTAACGGTGCCGAAGTCAGCGAGCGGCAGCACGCCGGACTCCGACGACGGTGCCTCGGTGATGACCTCGGCTGAGGAGCGGGCCAGGCCGCTCTCGTTCTTGGTGACCTTCTGCGTCCAGCCTTGGGTCAGGTCCTTCAGCACCAGCGTGTAGGTCTCGGTGCCGCTGAAGGTGACCGAGGCGCTGAACGAGTCGCCGGGCTCGACGGTGCTGGTGTAGTAAACCGGGTTGGCCGGATACATCTCGTACCAGCCGTAGTAGTCCGGCGTCCGGCCGTCGCAGTCCGAGTCCGTTCCGGTCTGCTCGACGGAATCGCTGGAGTAGCCGTCCAGGCCCACCCAGAACGCCGCGTACTGGTCGGCTCGCTTGGTGCAGTGCGCGGTCGGCTCGGTCCAGGTGGCGGACACGCTGCTGAAGGCACCATTGCCGCCGGTCGCGGCGTAGCCCGACCAGTTGGTGCTCTCGGCCTCGGTGAACCGGCCATGGCTGTGCAGCCGCAGGCCGCCGGCCGGCCGGACCAGGGTTCCGCCGGGCGTGAACGAGTGCACGGCGGCGCCGGGGCGGACCGTGGTGGTGTGCGGTGCCGCCGCAGTCACGGCGGAGGCGCCGCCCGCGGCGGCGAGCATCGAGCCGAGCGCGAGGACGATGGTGGTGACAGGAATGGCCCAGCGACGTGTCATCCAGACTCCTTCTGGCCGTTTGGCGCAGGTCCCGGCGCGCTATCGAAGCTCGGCGGTTTGCAGTCCCCTTTCTCTTTCCGCTTGATCGTATTAAGCCATGATTTGACCGGACCTGCTCGGGGCGTCGCCGTGAACGTACATGAGTAAACCGTCATGGTTAAACCATGAAACAGTAAAGCCATGGTAAACGATTCTGGAATCGGTCTCTCTGCGTACCCGGGTCGCGACGCTCAGCCCGCTGCGGCGCCACCGCGCCGGCGCTTGCGCTGACCACGCACCCGGGGCGTACGGTGAAGTGCCGAGCCCTGAGGAGACGCCGTGCCGCTTCCTGCTGCCGACGAGCGGAACCGCTTTGCCCAGCACCTGTTCACGCCTCTCCCGGCCCGGTATGACCGGCTGGCCGAGATCCTCTCGATGGGCCAGAACGGCCGCTGGCGCCGCGCCATGGTGGACCGGATCGTGCCGTCGGGCGGCAAGCTCGTCCTGGACGTCGCGTCGGGCACGGCCGGGGTCGCCCTGCAGATCGCCCGCCGCACCCCGGCCAGGGTCGTCGGCATCGACCTGACCGAGCAGATGCTCAGGCAGGGCGGGCGAAATGTCGCGGCCGCAGGCCAGCGGGAGCGGATCGCCCTGCTGGCCGGGCGGGCCGAGCAGCTGCCCTTCCCCGACGCCGCCTTCGACGCGCTGACGTTCACCTACCTGCTCCGCTACGTCGCCGATCCGCAGGCCACGCTGGCCGAGCTGGCCAGGGTGGTGAAGCCGGGCGGGACGGTCGCCAGCCTGGAGTTCCTGGCCCCGCCGAGCCCCTTCTGGCGATTCTGGTGGTGGCTCTACACCCGGCTGCTGCTGCCCGCCGGGGGCGCCCTGACTGGCGGCCGGGAGTGGTTCGCGGTCGGCCGCTTCCTCGGGCCGAACATCTCCCGGCACTACCGGCGCTACCCGCTGGACTGGACCGTCAGGGCATGGCAGCAGGCCGGGCTGACCGATGTCGGCTGCCGGGTCATGAGCCTGGGCGGCGGCCTGGTCATGTGGGGAACCCGCGCAGGTGAGTGACGGGCAGCCGGGGGGCCCGCCCGCCGCGGAGCCCGACTCCCCGCCGCACCAGCCGGCCGCGTCCCGGCCCGCCTACTACGCGGCCCGGCCGGGCGGCTGGCGGGACTGGTGGACCCTGCTGCACCCGCCCTACACGGCCTGGCACCTGTCCTACGTCGTCATCGGCGCCTCGCTGGCGCCGCACCCGCAGCTCACCCAGCTCCTCGCCACGCTGGCCGCCTTCTTCCTGGCCGTCGGCCTCGGCGCGCACGCGCTCGACGAGCTGCACGGCCGCCCGCTGCAGACGCAGATCCCGGCGGCCGTGCTCTGGGCCGTCGTCGTGCTCAGCCTGGCCGGGGCGGTCAGCCTCGGGGTCTGGGGCCTGATCAGGGTGGGCTGGGTGCTGCTGCCCTTCATGTTCGCCGGAGTGCTGCTGGTGGTGGCGTACAACGCGGAGCTGCTGGGCGGCATCGTGCACACCGACCTCGGCTTCGCCGCGGCCTGGGGCGCCTTCCCGGTCCTGACCGGGTATGTCGCCGAGGCCGGGACGCTGGCCATCGCACCGGTGATCGCGGCGGCGGCGGCACTCGGCCTGTCCGCGGCGCAGCGCAGCCTCAGCACGCCGGCCAGGATGCTGCGCCGCAAGACCGTGCTGATCACCGGCAGCGTGACGCTGGCCGACGGCCGGGTCGTCGCGCTGGACCGGGCCCGCCTGCTGTCGCCACTGGAGCACGCGCTGCGGGCGATGTCGTGGAGCGTGGCGCTGCTGGCCGCGGCGCTCGCCATCGCCAGGCTGGGCTGACCGCAGGCCGCCTGGCCTAGTCGTCGCTGACGACGATGCCCAGGGTCTCCGCCAGCAGCGGAGCCAGGAACGCGAGCTGACCGGTGCTGACGATGGCACCGCGCAGCGAGTCCGCGCCGATGATGATGCCGAGCTCCGCGCCGCGCAGGTCGGTCCCGGCCAGCCGCGCGCGGCTGAAATCCGTCCGGGCCAGCCGGGAGCCGGGGAACGCCGTCCTGGTCAGGGTGGCGCCGGCGAAGTCCACGTCGCGCAGGTCGCAGCTGTCGAACGTCACGTCGGTGAGCCGCGCCTCGCGGAAGTTCACCGAGTCGAGCTTGCAGCCCCGGAAGGTCACCCGGCGCAGCTGCGCCCCGAACGCCTCCACGCCCGCCGCCATGCTCCGTTCAGCGGTCACGCCGGCCCAGCTGGTCTCCGCCAGGCTGGTCGTCACCAGCCGCACATCGCGCAGGAGCACGTCGCTGAACCTGGCCCGCTGCAGCCGCCCGCCCTGCACCGTGACCCCGGTGAAGGCGCAGTCGATGAAGCGGCTGCTCGCGGCCCGCTCGTCAGCGAAGGTGACCCGGTCGAAGTGCACGGTGTCGTAGACGGAGTCCGGGCTGAGGCCGCCGCTGTGCGGCTCCAGCGCATCGGCGAACGGCAGGTCCGTGATGTCGTGCCAGTCCATTGACTCCTGCCACCCTCCCCTGCCCGCCACCCTCCTGGCACGGCCGGCTCCCGATGCGCGAGATGTCCATGCTAGTGCGGGATCCGTGCCGCCCTGAAACGCGCGAGCTCATATTCAGCGATCATTAGAATGAGAAAGCGGCGAAGTTTAATTGCCCATTTCCTAGTGCCAGGGAAAAACACAGTAAATGGCGAATACAGGGTACAGTCCGCGGCATACGGCGCGGCCGCCGGCCAGGCCGGTCTCCTGGTCGCGCCGACGGCGCTTCGCGGTCGCCATCGTGGCCGCGATCAGCGTCGCGGTCCTGGCCGTGCTGGCGATCGTGTCCGCGCGGACCGGGGCCGGGCACCCGCGCTCGCCGGCCGCGCGGTGCGGCACCGCCGGCTCGGCTGGCTGCGCGCGGGCCAGCGCGGCCACGGCAGGCCGGGTCCCGTCCGCCGACGAGCCCGCTGCTCAGTTGCCTGCTGCCCAGGTCTCCGCCGTCTGGGTGGTCTCCGGGAGGCCGTATGAATTCGAGGGCCCGAGCGCCATCGCCGTAGTCGGCAGCCGCCTCTGGGTCACCAATGTGCTCGGCGACTCGGTGACCGAGCTGAGCGCCGTGACCAGGGCGCCGATCAGCGCGATGCCGGCCCGCCGGTACGGCTTCCGCGGGCCCGATGCCGTGGCCGTTGGCGACGGTCATGTCTGGATAGCAAATGTGCCGGCGAACACCATGACCGAGATCAGCGAGCTGACCGGCGCGTTAGAGCGCACCGTAACGGCAGCTTCCGGGCTGTCCAGTCCTTATGCGCTTGGCTTGTCCGGGACGCGACTCTGGGTGGCCAACGCCGGCGACAATTCGGTGACCGAGCTGAACGCGCGCACCGGATCGAGGATTGCTGCCTTTTCCGGTACCCGGTACGGCTTCGACGATCCGGCCGCCGTCGCGATCAGTCCCGGCCGGGTCTGGGTGGCCAACGCGGCCGGCAACTCGGTCACCGAGATGGATGCCGTCACCGGGGCTGTCATCACGGTGCTGGCCAGCGGCTATCACCTCGCGGACCCCACCGCGATCGCCGCGGCCGGCCCCGACCTGTGGGTGGCCAGCGAGGCCGGCGCCTCAGTGACCGAGATCGATCTGGCTACCGGCAGGCTGGTCCGCACCCTGGCCGGCCGCCGTTACGGCTTCCGCAATCCCGCGGCCATGGCCGTCACGCCCGGGCGGCTGTGGGTCGCGAACTCGCTCAGCAATTCGGTCAGCGAGATCGACACGCGGACGGGAGTGCTCGTGCAGGCCCTGGCGGGCGCGCGCTACGGCTTCGATAATCCGACCGGCCTGGCGGCCGAGGGCCGCACGGTCTGGGTGACCAACCTGGCCGCGAACTCGGTGACCGAACTGCGGCTGGCGGCACCGTGACATGGCCCGGCCGTGCTCACAGCGCGTCGTGCCGCTGCAGGTAGCTCATCGAGATCCAGCCGAGCGGCACCGGCAGCCAGAAGGTCAGCAGCCGGAACAGCAACACGGCGCTGATGGCCTTGGCGCCCGGCAGGCCGGCCGCCGTCAGTCCGGCGGACAGCGCCGCCTCGACCGCGCCCAGGCCGCCTGGCGTCGGCACGGCGGAGCCGATCGCGCTACCGGTGAGGTAAACGACGGCCACGCTGACCAGCGCGACCGAGCCGCCCAGTGCCCTGACTGAGGCGTCCAGGCAGAGGATGTACGTCGCGGTGAGCAGGAATGCGCCGCCCACGCCCTCGGCGAGCTTGACCGGCCGCTGCGCGATGTCCAGCAGTCGCGGGATCACCTGGCCCAGGGCGGGCGCCAGCCGGGACCGGGCCAGCCGCCGGCCGGCGGGAAAGGCGAACGCGGTGAGCGCAGCGGCGACCAGCACCGCGATCGCGATGAACACCCAGCCCGGAATATGCAGCGGGCTGTGCTCCGCCCGGCCCGTCAGGGCGGCGAAAATGATGAGCAGGAGTATGTGCAGCGCGAAGGCGAAGACCTGGGAGACCCCGACGCTCGCGGCTGCCTCGGCCGGGGCGACGCCAGACTTGCGCAGGAAGCGCAGGTTCAGCGCCACGCCGCCGACTGCGGCCGGCGTGACCAGGGTGACGAACGAGCCGGCGACCTGCGCCAGGAACGTCTGCGCCATGTTCAGCTTCTCGAGCACGAACCCGGTCAGGGACAGGGTGGCCCCCACGTAGGTGGTAACCGAGAGCACGAACGCGACCAGCGTCCACCGCCAGTCCGCGTGCTTGAGCACGCTGCTGAAGCTGTACCCCTTCAGCTGGCCCAGCAGGAGGTAGATGGCGACGACGCCGGCCACCATGGTGACCAGCGTCCGCGGCCGGATCCGCTCAAGCTGGATCGGGGGTGCCTCGGCCTCGGGCGCGCTGCCGAGCAGCCGCTTCCTGAGCTCCGGCAGCACCTGCTTGTGCTGCCGCAGCGCTGTCCTGGTGCTCCGCTGCAGGACCACCGGCTGCAGCAGGGACACCAGCCCGGCCAGCTCATCGCCGCGCAGCCGGCTCATGGCCAGCCGGGCCGCCCGGTCGGGTCCGACCGCCAGCGCCAGCTCGGCGAGCAGCTGCGCCAGGTCCAGCCGGAGCTGCAGGTCGGTGGCGGCCACATCGCCGTTGCCGGGCTCGACCAGGACGACGTCCCGGCGCTCACGGCCGGCCAGCACGATCCGGTCGGCGGTGAGCGCCCGGTGCGTCACCCGCCGGCCATGCAGCCGCAGCACCGTGTCCCAGATCCGGCCGAGCTGCTCATCAGTCGGGGCGCTATCCAGCTCAGCCAGCCTCGTACCGGAGCAGGTCTCGTAGCACAGCACCGCAGCCTCGGGCCCGACCCGGACGAGCGCGCACAGCCGCGGCGTGGCCACTCCGGCATCCTCGACGGCATAGGTCAGCAGCGCCCGGCGCTCCATGGCGCGCTCCACCGTCAGGATGGCGGTCCGTGACACCTGGGTCTGCAGCCGGATGCGGCGGTAGATCCGGTAGAGGGCGTCAGCGGCCTGCTGGTCACGGTCGAAGACGATGATGTCCCGCCGGCTGCCGTCGGCCGTGATGCCGACGTACCGCCGGTTCTCGGTTCCGGTCTCGGGAACCCTGCGGATCTCGGCCAGTGGCGCATCCAGCGGCGCCAGCGCCATCGCGATCTTCACGGCGGTCGGCCGGTCCGATCCGGTGCCGACGGCGTACCGCAGGCCTGATCCGATCACCGAGCCCAGCAGCAGCGTGATCAGCAGCGAGAACACGGTGGCGTGCGAGTTCGCGATGAGGATGACCGAGTAGAACCCGATCACGAGCCAGAAGCCGGTCCGCCACCGCGGCCGGCCGGCCAGGCCGATGACCGTGGTGTAGGCCACCAGGCCGGAGAGCAGCCCGTCGAACGGCTGCAGCCGGACGCCGTTGACCAGCGGGGCCAGGACCGCGTCCAGAGTCTGGAATGGGGGCTGGCGGAGCACGAAGTTGCCCAGCGCGGCCGCGGCCACGGCGACGGCGGCGATCAGGACCGCTTCGGCGAGGCGGCGCCACTGGCCCCGCATGGCCAGCCAGGCGGCCATCGCGACCGGGAGGACGAGCGCCGCGATGTAGGCGACCGATCCGATGGTGAGCAGCACCCTCGGCAGGTGCTGGGCCGCGCTCACGGCGCTGATCTCGACGCCCAGCCGGGCAAGCCCGGCGACCAGCACGATCTCAATCGCCGCGACGATGCACCGCAGCAGGTCGGCTGGCATCCGGACCCTCGGCTTCAGGTCGTCCTCGACCCGGATCCCGACGGTCGCCGTGGCGGCATGCGCACGCGGGCTGGTCTCCTGGCGGCCGGCGCCTGCGGCCTCCTCCGCCGGGCCGGCCCCCTCCTCCGCCGGGCCAGCCCCCTCCTCCGCCGGGCCGCCCCCCTGCGGCGCCTGGCCAGCCCCGGCCCCGGCCGGGGCAGCCGCGTCCCGGGCCAGGACAGCCGGGCTGGAATCCGGCCGGCCGGCCGGTTCCGGGCCATCGCTGTCAGCCGCAGCCGGGCCGTCGTTTCCGGCAACCGGCTGCGCTCGTCGGGGCAACCTCACCACACGATCGTTTCACCTGCAGGCCGCATTACCACCATGCCCCCGCGCGATCACCCAGGTGATCGCGTTCAGTTACCGTGCCGTGACGGCTGCGGGCGGGCCGTCAGCTGCCCGCCCAGGCCGTGTGCGGCCCGCCGCCGGCCATCAGGTCGCGGTAAAGAGCAGCCGTCCGCGGATGCGGCTCGCCGTCCGGAGCCAGCTCGCCGACGACCTCCAGGCAGCGGTTCCAGGCCTCGCGGACACCGGTGAGATTGCCGGCCGCGTGCTCGGCCATCATCAGGGATCGCCAGAGCTGCTCCGCCCCGGCGTCACCGGCCAGGCCGATCCTCGCCGCACGGCCCGCGGCGGCCGGATCACCGGCGGCCAGTTCCAGGCCGGCGAGCGTCTCGGCGGCATCCACGATCTGGGCCCGCACCGTCTCGGTCAGGGCCAGGTCGAGCCACCAGTAGTAGCAGCCGGTAAACGGCTGGCCCCGGATCAGGCCGAGTGCCTTCCTGAGGCAGTCAGCGTCGGCCGCCAGGATCCCTCGCCGGGCCAGGCTGTCGAACTCGTGCCAGTCCACCCTGGCCTCGGGATGCAGCGCGTACTGCCCGCCGCCCAGGTGCTCGATCCACTCCCGGCCGTCGGCTGCCCGGCCCAGCTGGCGGCGGGTCCGGACCAGCAGCTGGCGCAGTGAGTCGCTGGGCTTGGGGTGGTCGGGGTCAGCTCCCAGCAGGTGGCACAGCTGCTGGTTAGACAGCCCGCCGGGCGCGTTCAGGGCCAGCGCCAGGACCAGCTGGCTCTGCGCCGGCAGCAGCGCGCCCGGCTGCCCGTTGATGGTGAACGTGCCGAGCACGCCGATCCGCGGGGGAGCCGGCAGATCGGGCTCGGCGGCACCGGCCTTCGCCGGCCCGGACTGCGCCGCAGGCGGCTGGCGGCCGTTGGACCCGGCCCTGGCCGCGGCTGTCGTCTCCGGGCTCTCCGGCCGCATCCACGGGGGGGCCGGCCCGCCGTCATCCTGGCCAGGATCGCTTTCGCCGGCGTCCGGGCTGATCTGGCCGGTCCACAGGTCGGCCAGGTCATCGTCGGCCTCGGCCAGGCTGCCGGCCGGCTCCGGCCACGCATAGGGCTGATCGGCCGCGGCGTCCTGGCGCCAGGGCTCAGCTGGCCCGGAGGCGGCGGCCCAGCCGTCCGCCGGATGGCTACCCGGGCCGGCTCCCGGCGTGTTCTCCGCCGGGCCGTCAGCGGGCTCGTCATCACCGGCCAGGTCATCACCGGCCAGGTCATCACCGGCCAGGTCATCACCGGCGGAGGCGTGGTCAGCCGGGGCGTCGCGCCGTCCGGCGGCGTCGTCCGGCCCGGCGGTCCCGGTCAGGTCAGCGGGCCAGGACCAGGAGTCATAGGGCGGATCGCCCGGGTCCACGTCGTGCTCGTCGGTGGCGATGGCGAACAGGCTCGTCAGGGCCCGGTAATCGGCGTCCTGCAATGGCTGCGGCCATGCCTCGAGCTGCAGCGGCCGGATGCGGGCGATCATCCCGCCCGCGGCCGCGGGCTCGGGCGCCAGCTCAATGCTGGCTGGCGCCCGGCGGCCGGCGACCTCACCGGCCGGTACCAGCGCGGCGATCCCGCCCGGCTCCCCGGCCAGGTCGATCAGCATGGCGAGCTGGCTGGGCGACGGCGGGATCCGGCTGACCAGCAGGGTGAGTGCCCAGTCCTCGTCGCCGGGCTCGGCCAGCCGGTGATAGCGCACGTCAGCGCGGGCCGCGCGGCCCAGCCGGCGGCGGAGCACGACGGCCTTGGCCGCCAGCAGGTCCAGGCCGGCGTCCAGGCTCTCGCAGCAGGTGCCGCGGCCGCCGAGCACGGCCAGCTCGGGGAAGCCGACGAGAATGAGGTCATACCAGCCGGAGAGCTCGCCGGTAGCCAGCTCGGCGGCCGCGCTGCCGAGCACGGCCGCCGCTAGTTCGGGCGGCCCGTCGACCGTGGTGACCTGCAGGTGCTCCAGGTCAGCCAGCAGGTAGCCGCCGTCGACGGCGCCGATGGTCAGCAGCCCCGGCAGCAGGTCCCCGGCCTCGGCCGCAGGCCAGGGACGCTCGCCAGCCAGCGAGAGCCGCCAGGCCAGGCCCTGCCGTCCGCCGGGAACGGAGAAGGGCGGCGGCGGAGGCTCCGCGGGCGGACTGCCGAGCAGCAGTTCCATGCTGTCCGGCAGCAGCCGTACTCCGGTGACATCGGGGACCTGCTGGCCGCCCAGCACCAGCTCGGCCCCGAGGCTGGCCAGCGTCTCGCGCAGGGCCGGGACCGGCCGCTGCGGCGCTGCGGCCCGCAGCCGCTGCTCGGCCTCGATCACCGGGGCGCTGACTGGCAGCGGGATCCTCCGGCCCGGCCGCCTGCCCTGCCGCTGCCGGTGCCGCAGCCTGGCCAGGCTGACGGCCGCGCCGCCGGCGAGCACTCCGGCGCCGAACGCGGCCGCCAGCGGGATCTGGTTACTGGCTGGCAGCGCCCCGGCCGCCTGCACGCGCGGCGCCACGCCCCCTCCGTCGCCAGTGCCCGTGCTGCCGGGAGCGCCCGTGCTGCCGGGAGCGCCCGTGCTGCCGGGAGCGCCCGTGCTGCCGG
>Ga0116108_1001837_pt1 | contig 10643 bp, 9 predicted proteins | sample June2015DPH_6_15_FD_88970 | JGI IMG/M metagenome (GOLD analysis project Ga0116108, IMG submission 88970) | Peatland microbial communities from SPRUCE experiment site at the Marcell Experimental Forest, Minnesota, USA - June2015DPH_6_150 | ecosystem: Environmental > Terrestrial > Soil > Wetlands >... | reverse complement strand
TGGCGCAATAACCGAGGAAGTGATCGTCACCGCTACTCCTCCGATCGTGCAGACCGACACCTCCACCCTGGGCCAGGTGGTCAACAATCGCCTGGTTCAGGACCTGCCGCTCAACGAGCGCAATTTCCTGTCCTTTGCCCTGCTGGTGCCGGGGAGCCAATTACCGGCGGAGGGTTCCGAAAACTCGACGCAAGGCGGCGCCCTCAGCGTCAACGGCGCCCGCGAGCAGTCGAACAACTTCCTGCTCGACGGGGTAGACAACAACGATCCCTACATCAACCAGTATGTCGCTCTCCCTTCCATCGACGCCATTCAGGAATTCAAGGTTCAATCCAGCAATTACTCGGCCGAGTTCGGCCGGGGCGGCGGCGCCCAGATCAATGTCATTCTGAAAGGCGGCACCAACCAGTTCCACGGCAGCCTCTTCGAGTTCTTCCGCAACCGGCAGATGGACGCCAAGAATTACTTTGACTTTCCCAGTTGCACGGCCAACTCGGTGCCGGGCACGTGCGGCAACATTCCGCGATTTGATCGCAATCAGTTCGGCGGAACTCTGGGTGGACCCCTTCGCAAGGACAAGACTTTTTTCTTTCTGGCTTATGAGGGACTGCGTTTGCGGCAGGCGACTACGCGGGAAGCTACCGTGCCCTCAACGGCGCAATGGCAAGCGGCCGCAGGTTTGACCGAAGAGCTCATGTTGTGCCCCGCCCTCCCGTCCTGCCAGGTCGGCCAGAATGTGTTCAATCTCTATCCGGTAGCCAACGTTGGCACTGATCTGGCAGACTCGAATACCTTCCTTTCTGCTCCGGTCATCCGCAACACGGAGAATCTGGTCTCGATCAAGGTGGACGAGCATGCCAGCCCCGCCGATACTGTGTCGCTTCACTACTCGCTGGCGGAGGAAAGTCTCTTCAGTCCCTTCGATCCCGTCAACGCCTTCACTTTGCTGCCTGGTTACGGCAGTTTCACCTTGAATCACGGCCAGAACGCCGGCCTGGAATGGACGCGCGTGTTTCGCTCGAGTGTGGTCAACGAATTCCGCCTGGGCTTCATTCGCATGCGGGCCAACGTGCTGCAGCAGAATCATGGCGATGACATCGAAGCACAGTTGGGCTTTCCTGACGTCCTGACCAACCCGGTGGATCTCGGAGCTCCCAATATCAACCTGATTGGCTTCGACGGCATCGGCGAGCCCATCAACTATCCGCAGGACCGTCACGACACCACCCTCCAGCTTTCCGATAACGTGGCATGGACGGTCGGCCGCAACCAGTTCAAGATCGGGACTGACCTCCGCCATGTTCGGATCGACGACTACCTCGACTTCCTGGCACGGGGCGACTGGTTCTTTCTAGGGGATACCTTAGCCGGATTCGGTGTCATCCCCTGCGACCCGCAACAGACACCCTATGACCCTTCGGTTTGCGCTTTGACCCAGTTGCTCGGCGGAATCCCTGACTATGCCCTCGCGGTAAGCGGCAACACTTACAACAGCTTGCGCAGCCACGGAGTCAGTGCTTACGTTCAGGACGACATCCACGTAATCCCGCGCTTTTTGCTCAACGTTGGCTTGCGCTATGAATTCACCAGCCCGCCGGTCGAGGCACTGAATCGCTTCAGCGTTCCCGACCTCATTCCTTGTCCCGAGCCCTGCTCCGACACACCCCAGTTCACCGTGGCGGGGACAAATGGAATCCCTCGGGCTACGTACAACCCAACCTACAGAGATATCGCCCCGCGGATTGGAATAGCCTGGCGGCCGTTGAAGTCAGAGCGCTGGGTGGTCCGCTCCGCCTACGGCATTTTCTACGACGTCCCCATTTCCAACATCAACATTCTTCCGCGCATCAATCCGCCGTTCTACGACCTGGCCGCGTATTTCCAAAACCCCAGCAGTTGCCTGGGTCAGTTGTGCACGGTCCAGGACATCCTCAGCCAGACCGGCCAGCAGTCGGGCGTGGTCCAGGGCAACATGATCTCTCCGAATTTCCGCGACGGTTACATGCAGCAGTGGAACGCCGACTTGCAGTATGAGGTGGGATCCAATTGGATGATCGACCTGGCTTACGTCGGTTCCAAGGGCACCCACTTGGCGAACGTGATCGATCAGAACCAGGCGAACCCCTTGACCGGTCCGCCATACGGCCAGTTTTCCTCGGTCTTGTTCGTGGAATCGAACGCCAGCAGTTCCTACCAGTCCATGCAGTTCCGCTCGGAGAGACGTCTGAGCCACGGGTTGGCCTTCCTGGCTTCGTACACGTACTCCAAGTCCATTGACGACATTTCCTCGATTTTCGGGGGAAGCGCGGGCTCCGGCTTGCCGCAGAACTCGCAGAATCTTCGCGGCGACCGCGGCCTTTCCGACTTCAACGCGGCTCACCGCTTGTCACTGAGCTTCCTCTATGACCTGCCGTTCCGCCGCATGTGGGCCCAGGGCCCCGGCTGGAGCCGGAAACTGCTGGACAACTGGCAAACGGGAGGAATCCTCACGGCGCAGACGGGATCCCCCTTTACCGTGGTCCTAGCGGGCTCGCCCGCTGCCTCCGCCGCGGCTTTCGGCAACCCGGAGCGGCCCGACCTGGTCGGAGACCCATCCAAAGCCGGGCCTGTGGCGGCGAACCCGACTTGCCAGGCCCCCGCTCAGGTGGGAACGCCACAGAACTGGTTTAACCAGTGTGCATTCGCCCAACCTGCCAAGGAACTTTTTGGTCCGGCTTTTGGCACGGAGGGACGCAACATCCTCACTGGCCCGGGCTTTACCAATCTCGATTTCTCCTTGGCCAAGAGCATTCCGCTCCGCGCTGACAGCCATCGCCTGCAGTTTCGCGGTGAGTTCTTCAATTTACTGAACCATCCTAACTTCGACATCCCGAATCATACGTTTGACTTGCCAGCCTGTGCGCAGAACAACAACCTCCTCTGCCCAGCGGGGAATTATGGCTCCATTCTCTCGGCGAATGCCTATGGCGATAAACCGCCGCGACAGATTCAGTTGAGCGTCAAATACATCTTCTGATATCAAATGCTTCGCTATAATCTTCGCCCACACGCTGGCCCCGTGAGTCTGTTAGTCGTCGCCATCTAACCGTTGCGACCATCGCCGCCACGTCCGGAGCTTCGCTGATCGAACGAGCGCTCGCGCTGCCGCCGCAGGACACGTATGTCCAGTTCAACGCGGCCGATACCTACGAATCGCTTGGTTATCGCAAGGGTGCGCGATTTTGGTATTCGACATCCTGTGTGCGCGGCTCCATGACGCCACTCTGCGGTGGGCTTATCGGACGGGAGGTAGCGGACCTCCGCCTCTCTTCTCCCGAAGCCGGCAGATGCTGGAGCTCTGGCCTCAAACGCTCTCGGCGACCTTAAGTGATGCGCGAAAATATGTCCACAGGCACGGGGAAAACCAGGGTAGTGTTCTTTTCCACTCCGATTTCAGTCAATGTCTGGAGATAGCATAGCTGGATGCTGACCGGTTCCCCGGCCAGCAAGCGGGCTGCATCCACCAATCGCTGTGCCGCCGAGAACTCGCCTTCAGCGTGGATGATCTTCGACCGTTTCTCGCGCTCCGCCTCTGCCTGCTTGGCCATGGCACGGAGCATCGACTCCGGCAAATCCACCTGCTTCACCTCCACATTCACCACTTTCACACCCCATGGGGCGGTGTGGGTATCGAGGATGCTCTGCAGGCGCATGTTGATCTTTTCCCGATGCGCCAACAATCCATCCAACTCCGCCTCGCCGAGAACGGAGCGCAGCGTTGTCTGGGCAAATTGCCAAGTCTGGTTCAGGTAGTCGGACACCTCGACTACCGCCTGCCGCGGGTCTATTACGCGCAGGAAGATGACTGCGTTCACCTTCAATGTGACGTTGCCACGGGTGATGACGTCCTGCGCTTTTACCTCGAGCGCTTCCTGGCGCAGTGAAATCCGTACCATGCGATCAACCGGGGGCAAACACCAGGATGATTCCCGGATGATTCCCGGTCTCTTGGCATAGGGTAGCAATCGCCCCAGGCGGAAGATCACGCCACGTTCGTACTCGCGCAGGATCTTAATCGAGCTGAGAACATACAAACGACAATGATTGCAACAACAGCAGGAATGGGAATCATTGGCGACCTCCGGCAACGCGGAATTGGAGAGCGCTTCTGTTAGGGCTGTAGCCCCGGAGATGACGGAACTCGCACTGACCGCTACAGCGAGTGCGCAAACAGAAGGCTCTCAAAGATCAAAGGTGCCACGCTCCGAGCAACTCCACATCTTGTAGGCCTGCAAACTTAAGTACCCTTGGTTTGACGAGCCGTTCGAAGTCTGCGTAGGAAATTTGGAGCAACTCGTAGTGGGAGCCAGCATTGAATGAAATGTCTTCGTCTTTCGTCAGACTCTCGTCAACATAGACAGTCATTCCGTAGAGATTCCCAAAGGGCGGCATGGCACCGATCTCACACTCGGGGAATTGGTCTTTGAATTCCGCTTCCTTGGCGAGACTAACGTTTCTTGCCCCGATTGCTGCTTTCAACAATGAAAGATCTACCGCGTAGGAAGCGGGAAGCACAGCCATGGCCAACACGCCGTCGATCTTCACAATCACCGTCTTCGCCAATTCTTTATTTGGTGTGTGGGTAAGCGCTGCGATTTGCCGCGCGGTGTAGGCGACCTGGTGTGGAAAGGCCACGTACTTAATACCCTGATCATCGAGAAATTCTCTCAGCTTCTTTGTTGGCATCGCGACCTCCATGCTGTGAGCCATTGGGCGTTGGCACTCACCGGAGACTCGTGTTTTGGCTCAGCACTCCTCTTCGTGGCGCCATTCCGACCACTCAGAATCCCTTCATCGGTAGAGACCTCCGTTCCAGACCGTCCGTTGCACCACTAGGGCTGCTGAACATGAGACGCTACGGCGGTCGATGTAAAGTCTCGAGTTCTTACGCGCTCTGCTTGGCCGTGACGGGATAGAACCATCTCTGCTCCACTTCCTCGCTGCCACAGCGCGGACAGACAAGCTTGCCTTCCTTGTATTCAGTGGGAGTCAGCGTCTTTGAGAAGGGTCTGTTGCAGGTGTGGCAGAAGAACTCGTAGTGGGGCATGAATGTGGCCCTCCGGCACCACAAAGCAATTCTAGACCCCGCTAGGACACGGTTCAATGTGAGCGACCAGATGGCGAAAAGCGCGTTCTGAACAGCAAGAGCACCACAAGCCCCCGGCTCTGCCCTGCAACTAGGCAGCGGCTTTTAAGGCAGTAGCCCTTAGCTCCGCTTCGGCACGGAACCAGTCGTCGATATTATGGCCGTCTTCGCGGCCACGCTCCTCATAGAGTGCATAAGCCCGGCGTGCTTCCACCATTGTTTGATGGTACCCATCCTCTGATTTGCGCCAATCGACAACTTCTTGTCGGTCTGCGGTACAAACTCTCCACTTTACTTCTCGTAGAGAACGGCTATGGTTCGGCTCAGGGACAAAAAATGGGCGATCAGATTGTAGAACCGTTCCCGGGCCGTGAGATGTGCAATTTCTGTTCCGAGCGTCCTACGACCCAGCTCTATGCATGCTCCGCGCCCGCGAAACCGTGGAGCCCGAGCGATTCACTTTTCATTCGAGCCGAATGCGAATGAAGCGCGTTACCAAGGAAGAATTGGAAGCGATGTACGGCGATTCTGTGCGCTGCGCTCTGTGGTTGTCCGACGCGTGCGTCGACGCGCTGGTTTACGCCTGTCTGGTGGCCATCATGAGCATGGGAAAGGGCTACCATCGCCAATCCGAGGCCAGGTTACGCGATGCCAGCGCAGAAAATGGCGCCCCGGCTCCGGTCGTGACTAGCGCCGGTGCACTCGTAGATGGGCTGAAAACGCTGGGAGCGAAGAAAATTTCAGTCATCGCACCCTATGTTTGTTCGCTGCGAGAACAAGGGGCGAGTTTCCGCGAGATTGCGAAGTTAGTTGGTGCGTCCCCCGCTACGGTCCGGACGCGTCTCTTGTGTGGATGATTAAATGTCATCGCTTGCATTTGAGGTGACGAGCAAGCGAATTGTTTCCGAGTGGGCCATGACTCGGGCGTTATGCCCTAACACAGCAAACCCGCGTGCCTATGGCTGAGGAACTGCACCAGCAGCGTCATCAACCACAGGAACCCGGGTGCACCGGTCCGGTCCAGCTTGGTCTTAGCTGTGGGAAGCCAGTTCAACAAATGGCGCTCCAGGAACTCGGTCTCCGCCTGCGCGAGCGCAATGGCAGTCGCTTCGTCAGATGTGTTGTCGCACGTGTAGCGCAGGGCAGCGAGGAACTCCAGTTGGGTGACAAGGTAGTCGGGAACGGCGCGGCTGGGGTCGGCCTTGAGGCCGAGGACATCGTAGAAATACGTATTTTCTAGCGCGATCTCCTGCGCGGGATAAGTCTTGTCGTGAGCCGACTCGAAGAGGGGCACCGGCGGCTCCGGTATGCCGACATCAAAGAGCGCGATATAGGCGGACTCGTACTGCCCGTAACTGGCGAACCATTCGAATCCCGGAAATTCGCCTTCGCACCCCAATTGCTTCCATAGATTTCGTAGCGCCTCCGGCAGGCCAGGCTGCGACAAAAGGTCGAAGCACTCGCGCGTTGGCGGCGCAAAGACGAAAGCGAAGAACCGATAAAGATCGTTCTGCTGCCAGTCGATCGAGTTAACCGCGTTCTCGTCTGGAGCGATCATCGGCATCGCGACTCCTGTTCTTGAACTTCCGTCTCTACTCCAGCACCTGCCAGACCGAGAAATACTTGCGGCCGTCGCGGTCCTTCTGGCTCCCGTTCCAGACGGCGAAGGCCACGGTCGTACCTGTGGGCAGATCGGGCAACTCGAAGATCACGTTCCATTGGCCGTTTTGATACGTACTATTCGCCGGGAAATTCTGACCAGTGCGCCGCGTGGTGCCGCGTCCCTGGGCTTGCATCACCATCGCGCCGCGCGTGGCGTTCCAGTAGTAGATCTCCACCGGATGCCCGGCATCTCCCATCTGCAGCGAAGGGGCGATCGCACCGGAGCCTGCTTTTGCGGGAAACATGACGGCGGCAGCATCGAAGAATCGGTCGTCAGCTTCCGTCTGAACTTTGCGGAAGCGGGTCTCGGGCGCCGAGTTGGGGACTTCCGCCAGGATTATCGCGTCACGCGTCGGATCGCGCCAGCTTAGCTGTACCAGCAGCTTTCCGCTCACTCGTGCCAGGCGAACGTCAACGATTGAGATCTCCAGTGCAGCAGGCTCGTCGGTGTCATAGAGCGGAGGTGTGCGGTTCAGAGCAACGTGCTTCACCGCAATCTGATTCCACGCGGCAGCTCCGCCATTGAGCAGATTGTCGGCGCTCGCCGCCGACGCAGCCACGGACAGAGACTGCCCGGCAGCTGGTTTCGCCCTGGTCTGCGCCCAGGCGGTAGAGAGCAGCAAACAGGCGGAAAAGACGATTACAAGTTGACGAGTTCTCATGACACGTTCTCCTACAACTGAATCTGCACCAACTGCGGCCTGACGTGATAACGCGTTTCGGCGTCGCGGCCGGTGAGCAGTTGCAGTGCCTCACTGCGCCCGCCTTCCTGCGTTTTCTTGAGTTCTACCTCCAGACGCAGAATCACGTCCTTCACGTCCGGCCCGAAAAGGTAGATGAGGTAATCGAGCGGTACCCGTGGATCCTCCTGAATGCTCTTGCCGTAGTTCTCCCGCTTAGGTGGATTGAACGGCGGCACGTAGAACACGTTGGGTTGCGTGCCCTTCTCGGGGAAAAGAGGCAGAGCGATCTTGTGTACCAAAACCAGTTTGTGCACAGGGGATTCGGGATCGTCGAGCAGGCCGACGAAGCGCAAGCGGCCGGGACACTGCGCGGCGCAGGCGTTGACCTCGCCCTGCTCAAGCCGCGGATAGCAGAAGATGCATTTCTCGGATTTTCCGATGACCTCGTTGAAGTAGATCTTCTTGTACGGGCACGCTTTGATGCAGTAGCGGTAACCTTGGCAGCGATCCTGGTCAATCACCACGACGCCATCTCCTTCACGCTTGTAGATGGCCTTGCGCGGACAGGCCTCCAGACATGCGGGATATGTGCAGTGGTTGCAGATGCGGGGCAGGTAGAAGAAGTAATTCTCGTCCTCATTCATGCCGCCCACGTCTTCGTCCCAGTTCACGCCGGACTTCGGCTCGGGCGACGGCATGACCGGTTGCTTTTTGCCTTCGTAGAGGCGCTGCTCGTAGTTGTACTCCCAGGCATGACCGTAGTCGTCCATCGTAGGCAAGGGGCTGGGCTGGAGCGCGCCGTCTTTCCAGCCGCCACCGATGCGGTCCCACTGGCGCGGATAGCCGAGGCCGGGACGAGTCTCAACATTGTTCCAGTACATGTAGCCGGTGCCGTCGCGGTCTGCCCACAGCTTCTTGCAGGCGATGGTGCAGGTCTGGCAGCCCAGACATTTATTCAGGTCCATCACCATTGCGTATTGGTGTTTTGACATGGCTGCTTCTCCTCAAACCTTCGCCTTCTCAACGTCCACCTTGATGTCGCGGTTGTTGCCGGTCGGGCCCCAGTAGTTCAGGCGGAAGTTGACGTGACCATACTTGCCGACCAGTTGCGTCGGCTTGATCTTGATGTAGGTGAGCGACTGCCATCCGCCCTCCTTGAACCCTAGATATTTCTCCCAGCCGTGATACATGGTGACGCGGCCGGGTTTTTCGCCGGGCAGTATCTGCAATCGGCAGACGCAGTGGCCGACCTCGTTATGGATGCGGACCCAGTCGTTGTCTTGCAAGCCGCGCTTGCGGGCGTCGTCGGGATGCATGTAGACGATCGGTCCGCCGCGCTGCAGGCGCAGCATGGCGCGGTGGTCGCGCCACGTGGAGTGGATAGACCAGCGTCCGTGTGGCGTGTTCCAGTAGAGCGGGTGCTTTTCTTCGACCGGCTCCTTGAAGGTGGGGAGGGCTTCGCCGAATTCGATGTACCAGGGATGATCGATGTAGAACTGCTGGCGGCCCGTGAGTGTGCGCCACGGGCGCTTCTTTTCGAGCTGATGCTTGAAGGGGGTGTAGGCAACGCCCTCTTCAATATCGCTGTTCCAGGACTCAGGATCGGTTGCAACGAAACGCCGTGGCTTCTGCTGAATCAACTGGTACGTCATGCCCTTGGTTTCTTCCGCGTTGCCGAGGATGAAGTTGACGGCCTCTTCGTCCGTCTGGATCGCACCCTTGCCCGTCCAGTCCTGCGCGAGGTGGGTGAAGTCGCGGTCCCAGTCGAAAGCATCATCGTGAAAGGGCTTCAGACCCTTCTTGGTCGCAACTTCGGCGATCTTCTCAGCCAGTGCGCGGAAGATGTCCCAGTCGGTCTTGCTCTCGAACAGCGGCTCGCAGGCCTTGCCAAAGGGATGAATGTAGCTGTGGCAGTCGGTGGTGTTAATGTCCACCTTCTCGTAGTAGCTGGCCGCGGGCAACACCACGTCGGAGTAGAGTGCCGTGGTGTCCATGCGGTAGTTGATATCTACGATCAGGTCGAGATCTTTCCAAAGTGACGATTCCAGAATCTCGTTGCCTTTGGCCTGGTTCAGGTAGTTCGCGCGCCACACGATGAACGCACGGGGCTTCTTACCGTCCTTCGGCCACAGCGGCATCCATCCGTTCTTCACCGACTCCTGGATGTACCACTCGATCGGCTTGCCGTTGTAGAGATGTGGGTCTTTGTTCGTTGAGTGGACGTAACTCCAGAGCGTGGTGTTCTGGAAACGCTGTTTCTTGCGGGTCTCGGGGAAGGCGAGCTTGAAGAAACCCTGCTCTGGCCAGAGGCGTTCCTGCCCGACGTAGTGATTGAATCCACCGCCGTTTTTGCCGGTGTTCCCGGTCAGGGCCACCAACAGGATGAGCGAGCGGTTGCTCAGATCGTTGTGGAACCAGTGGTTGGTGCCGGCCCCGTGGATGATCATCGCCGGTTTGCGCGTGCCGAGTTCTTTGGCGAAGAGTTCGATTTCATGGGCGGGAAGGCCAGTGCGCGCTGCGACCTTGTCGACTGTGTATCCGGCGATTTCTTTTCTCAGGAGTTCGAACACCGTGGTGACTTCGGCGGACTTGCCATCGGCAAGCTGTATCTGAAACGTGCCGGTCAGCGCGGGATCGGTGCCGTTGAGTTGGATGGTCTTCTGATCCGATCCCATCGAACCCGGCGTTTGGACAGCGCGCTGCTGCTTCGTGTCCCAGAAGAAGAAGATGTCTTCCTTGCCACCTTTCGTGAGATCGGACTCGCGCAGAAACCGGTTCGTGCCTGAGAGCACGAGCAGAGGCATGTCGGTTTGTTCCTTTACATACGGCGCGTCGACCAGATTTTGGTCGATAAGCAGCTTGGCCACGCCCAGTGCGAGAATGCCATCGGTGCCGGGGTTGATGCGGAAATAGAGATCGGCGTGCGTAGCGCTCGCGTTGTAATCGGGCGAGATACACACAATCTTGGCCCCGTTGTAGCGGGCCTCGTAAGCAAAATGCGCGTCCGGGATGCGGGTCTGCGAAATGTTTGATCCCCACAGCACAATGTACTTATTGATTGTTGAATAATATAGTGACATTTCTAGCTGGGTATGCTATCGTCGGCCCATGGGAAATCCGGCGGGAGTGCGGCGAGATTTTCAGGCACTGGAGCAGCGACGCTTGCGGGCGGC
>Ga0116108_1001800_pt1 | contig 10769 bp, 9 predicted proteins | sample June2015DPH_6_15_FD_88970 | JGI IMG/M metagenome (GOLD analysis project Ga0116108, IMG submission 88970) | Peatland microbial communities from SPRUCE experiment site at the Marcell Experimental Forest, Minnesota, USA - June2015DPH_6_150 | ecosystem: Environmental > Terrestrial > Soil > Wetlands >... | reverse complement strand
CTGCGGGAAGTCGGCGCTAGCGGGGACCTGGATCACCTTCCAAAGCCTGCCCAACTCGGTCTCCAAGGCCAAGACCCTGGCCCGCCTGGAGAAGGAACTGGCAGAACATTTTACCGGACAGATTGACCAACTGCGGCGCCAGACCGCCGCTTTGGCAGCGGCGCCGATCCAAGCTTCTGAGAATGCAGATTTCCAAGCGGTCTTCCAGCCTCTGCCCCGGGTGCCGGTGCTCCTCCTCTTTTGGGACGCCGAGCCGGCAGAAGGCTTCCCGGCCCAGGCTCACTTCCTGTTCGACTCGACTGTTAGTGACTTCCTGGATCTGGAATCCCTGCTCTTTCTGGTGGAGCAACTGACGGACCGCCTTATGAAGAAGTGACGGCTTTAATGCTTCTTTGTCAATCCCTAGGACAAAGGGGTTCCCAAACCATTTTCCGGCCGCGGCCTCAAGTCTGCCACCTGGTCCCGGTTGCCTCCCCCCCCCTGGGAAGGGTCCCGTGGGGGTGGGCGTATGGCGGCGCGCCGGCGAATATGTTAAATTTAGGGAGAAGCCGAAGACACTGGATCCACCTTACCCTGGACGGGCATGACCACCCCAAAATCAAAAAAATTTGACTGCGGCAAGCCCCGGCCTCCCCGGCCGCACCCTTTGCCCCTGCTGCAGATTCAGGATGCCACCATCATCAAAAATGGCAAGCGCCTCCTGGATAGCCTGACCTTGAAGGTGATGGAGGGCGAACATACCGCCATCCTGGGCCCCAATGGCGCTGGAAAATCCGCACTTATCAGGCTGATTACCTACCAGGAATATCCCCTGGCCCACGCCGGCGCCACCGCACCGCTCTCCATCTTTGGGCAAACCCTCTGGAACGTCTTCGAATTACGAGCCATTCTGGGCATTGTCTCCACCGACCTGCACCTTGCCTTCCTCAGGGGGACGCTGCCGGGGCGGACGCGGGGCCTGGATGCCGTTTTGTCAGGTTTTTTTGCCAGCTACGGACTTTTCGATCACCACCGGATAACCCAGCCGATGCGGGATCGGGCCCTGAAGGCCCTGGCCATGATAGAGGCCAGTCATCTGGCCGACAAGTTTATCGAAGAGATGTCCACCGGCGAAGCCCGGCGGACCCTGATCGCCCGGGCCCTGGTTTCCGATCCCCGCGCCCTGATGCTGGATGAACCCACCGCGGGGCTGGACCTCCTGGCCCGGTACCGTTTCCTCAGCGCCCTCCGCAAAATCGCCCGAAACGGGAAAACCATCATTTTAGCTACCCATAATGTTGAAGAGATCTTCCCGGAAATCGACCGGATTATCCTGATCCGGCACGGGCGGGTATTGCTGGACGGGCCCAAAAAAACGGTGCTGACCTCCGGCAACCTGTCCGCCATGTTTGGCGCGCCCATTCAGGTGCGGGAAAGCCAGGGGTATTACACCGCCGCCAGCCTTTAGCAGGCTGCCGCAAACCTTGACTTACGCCAAAATTATGCTTAACAAAAGTCTCTGGCGCGGGTGGGTCAGCTTCCAGGTTCAAACCAGGGGAGGGAGGCCGCCAAAACCATTTTTGAACTCCGGTTGCCACGGTTGCCGCATAATTTCGGATAAGGCCTGGGGTTCACGTCCCCTCCTGCCTTGAGGGAGCGTTTCGTAAGAATCGTCAGGGAGACTCGCTATGAAGATAAAATTCTGCTTATCGCTGGGGCTGGCCCTTATTCTGGCAGGTTGTGTCGGGGGAGGATACTACGGCGGCGAGGGCGGCTATCCATTTTCCGATCAGGGGTATTATTACGATTATCCTTATTATCCGGCGCAACCTTATTTTTTCCATGAACCTTATAGTTACTACAACTATTATTCCACGCCCTATGTAAATCCGTATCATCAATACCATCATTATGGAGCCCAGGAGGGCGGGCATGAGCAACACTTCCAGCCCCGCGGCGGGGGCGGCTCCAGGCCCGCTGTTGGGGGGAGCGGGGGCGGCGGTGCTCCCAGATCCGGCGGTGGCGGCTCCCCCAGGTCCGGCGGCGGTGGCGGCGCTCAACGCCCATGATCCCTAACCCAGTGTCCGGTTCAGCGCCGACTTGGCGCGCCGACCTGGAGGTAAATGCCAACATGGAGACCGGAATCAGCGCGTCTTTAATCTTTCTGGATATATGAATAACTCGTTTTCGGCTGAATACTAGCATATTATCCAGGTTAAATCTCTTGCAAAGGGAGGACAAAATGCAAGTTAAGTTCAATTTCAAGTTGGCGGCGCTCGCGGCAGTCGTGATCGCCCTGCTGGTGGTCCCCGCCCTGGGTCAAAACCAGGCCGAGTATGGGGCCTACTACAAAGAATTCAAAGCCAAAATGGCCAAAGAGTTGCAATTATCTCCCGACCAGGAGAAGGGAATGGCAGCGGTGGGAGAAAAGTTTGCGGCGGAGCGCAAGGAGATCATTGCCGGCATGAGGAAAGCTGATGCCGATTTGGAGGCTGCGCTAAAGGCCTCCAAGCCGGATGAGGCGAAAATCAAGGGACTGGTGAACGAAGTCACTTCCGGCCAGGATAAGCTGTTTGCTTCCTTCAAAAATGAGCGGGACGAGAAGCTTGCCTGTCTGACCACGGTGCAGCAAGGAAATTATCTGATGGTGATCAAGGAGTGGCGCCAAGAAATGATGGCAAGGCATGAAGTGAAACCCGGGGAAAAGAAATAATCGACTTCAGGTTATCGTTTCGAACCACTGCCACAACTTGGGCCCCGGTCGCAGGGATTGAGCCCCCGGGATCGGGGCTGCCCATCAAGGCCTCGTAAGTCTGAGCCGGAATACGAAGCTAAATCAAGGCTGCGGGATTCTAGAACTCAATTATTTTATTTTCCTCTAATGGCGTCCGCCATTTGTCTCTTGATTTCGCCAACGGTTCCTGTTGCGACGATTTGACCCTTTTCCAACCAGATAATGCTGTCTGCATAGAGACTAGCCTTATCCAGGCTCGACTCAGCGCAAAGAATGTCTTTTCCCTCTGCCTTTAGTTTATTCACGATCTCGGCAATCTTAATCATCATTGACCGTGCGAGTCCTTCCAATAATTCATCAAATAACAAGACACTGGGAGAGGTAACGATAGCCCTGGCAATACTGACTAGTTTCTGTTGCCCTCCACTTAAGAATTTGCTCTTCCTTTTATAGAGGGAAGCCAGTTCCGGCAATAGTTCATCAATATTCATCTCCCTCCTTTTGGAGGGGTTTACACCGATTCTGGCTACTTCGATATTCTCCTTAACCGTCATCTCCTTGAAGAGCTTCCTATCCTCCGGAACATAACCAATACCGGACTCCAGCCGTTTGTAAAGGGGTATGGTCAATATATCCTGACCATCCAACAATATCTGACCGGAATCTACCTCGACCAGCCCTGCAACTGCTCTAAGCACGGTGGATTTGCCAGCCCCGTTGCGGCCGCAGAGGCAGATTGTTTCACCCGAAACCTTCAAAGACACTTTATTAACAGCTTTTTCAGTACCATAGAAAACTGTTAAGTTATCTATTTCAAGCAATTAGAATCCCTTCCCAACAAGAATTTCCACGACCTTTTCCTGGCTGAATACGTCTTCCGGGGTTCCTCTGGCTATGAACTCCCCCTCGTACATGACTATGGTTTCTTTTGATAGATCCTTGACGAGATGAAGATCATGTTCAACGATTATCGCTGCGAGATTATTTGCTTTTATCTGATTCATTAAGAGATTCATGATAAGGTATTTTTCTTCTTCGCTCAATCCACTTGTAGGTTCGTCGACTAACAATATCTTAGGCTTCATTGCAAAACACATCGCTATGTCAATGACTTTCTTATATCCGTGTCCCAAGTTCCTAACAAAATGGTACTTTACGTCTGCCAGATCAAATAGCGACAATACTTCCTCAGTTCTCTCATTGATTTCCTTTTCATCGTCGAGGTTTTTGAACATGGAGTAATGCTTTCCTGCGGCTGATAAGCAAGTAGTCCTTATGTTATCGAAAACCGTCATTCCTTCAAATATATGCTCCAGCTGAAAAGTCTTCACTATTCCTCTCTTAGCCCTTTGATCGGGTGGCAGGCCGGTGATCTTCCTGCCCGAGAGCCTGATCTCTCCCCGGTCTGGCATTACCAGCCCCGTAAGCAGGTTCAACAAAGTGGTCTTGCCGGCTCCGTTGGCGCCTACCAGCATGAGTACTTGACCTTGGGCAATCTCCAGAGAAATGTCATTAACGGATGTTATTTCTCCGTAGAATTTCCTCAGCTTGTTCGCCGTTAATAAAGGCGGCTCCTGTGCCTTATTGAACATTCTTTTAGGTGCTTTCCGGTGGGTTTCTCAATTTGCCCTTGATTCTGTTGAAGAGGGCTATGGTTATGCCAGTGATCCCTTCTTCCCCGACGGTCACCACGATGATGGCTATCGTCAGCCCGATGATAATCTCCCAAAGGTTTGCGAACCACGTAGATATCCAGAATTCCAAATTGATGAAGCCGAAGGTGCCGACGATGGGACCAGCAAAGGAATTGACCCCTCCAATGATGGCGGATTGAACGAAGTCGGCTCCATACTCCCAACCGAAAGTCGATGGGTCCACGTAGTTGTAGGAGAACGCGAGAAGCACTCCAGTGACTCCGGCACTTGCTCCGGCGATGACGAAGGCTATTCGCTGCATGCTCTTCACTGGAATGCCTATTGATTCCGCCTTTTCCAGGTCTCCGGCAATGGCTCGCAGCTGGAGGGAAAAGCCCGAATGAAGGATGCGTAACATTAGCACAATCATAGCCACGGAGACTATCAGGCAAACATAATAGAGACCCAAGTCGTTCAACTGAATGGTACAAAGACTCGGAGTTTTTATGCCTGAAATACCATCACTGCCACCAGTTATTTCTCTGGCCTTGTAAATGAGGGACCAAAAGACCATGGTCACGGCGATGCCCATCACTGCAAAGTAAAAGCCCGTTCTTTTCATGAGGAATATTCCCAATACATAGGCGACCACCATGCTGAGGAGCAAGCCTGCCGGGAGGACTATCAGGAGTTCATTGGTAACATAGTATCTGCCGGCGAGAAAGGCCGTAACATAGCTGCCCAGGCCGATAAAAATAGACTGGGCGAAGTGAACCTGGCGCAGCAAGTTATACAGAATATAGACTCCAAAGGTTGCCGGGATCCATAGCAGGCCTTTTTGTATCAAAGTTCGTTGATAGCCGCTGACCAAAAAAGGGATTACCATGGCTACTACTGCCAATATCAGTATGGTAATTAAGGCGCTATTGCCCCGTGAGGGAATCTTCTTATCGACTTCAGCGTTCATCTGGTTGGTTTCATCTAAAGGGTTCAGTGTTTGAATTCTTTACCCCATATGCCGTAGGGCCTGAGCATCAGGGTGGCGCAGGCGATGATGAAGGGGATAGCCAGTTCGAGCAAGGGTATTTGAATAGCCGTAACCCCTCCAGCTATCCCTATGATGAACGCTGTCAAGACCGCTCCCTGAATGCTGCCAACTCCACCTATGATTATCGTCAGTACTGCCAGGAGAAGGGCGTTGGACTCGATTCCGTAAGAAGCGCCCGCTATGGGAGCGTACAATCCTCCAGCCAGACTCGCTAACATCCCGGATATCCCGAAGGTTATGATGGTAACCAGGTTCTGGTTAACACCGCAGGATTGAGCCATGATCCGGTCGCCATCTAACGAAGTTGCCCGGAATCTTAAGCCCCAGGAGGTCTCATATAAAAAATAGGCCAGCGCCAGCATCAGCACTAGGGCAACCCCAAACATGAAAAAGTAATAGTTGGGGACGATATTTCCAAATACTTCTGTCATCCCCAGCTTCAAGAAAGGAGCTGAGAAGGTTACCGAGGTAGTTCCCCAGATAAGTTTGATTACACCGCTAAAAACCAAGAGTAACGAGCACGTAGCTATCATCCGGTGCGCGTCGGTCTTCAAGAAGCGTTCAAATATTTCATATATGATTATTGATAATGCTGCTCCCAGCAGGCTTACGACAATCAAGATCGCCAGGAAAAGGAAGAGAGAGAAACTGTTGCCTGACAACAAAGTGCCCAGAGAGACTGTTAAATATGCTCCCAGCAAATATATTCCCGCGAAAGTGAGCGACACTCGACCGGAGATATACAGCAGGAAATTCAGGGAAAACGATAGAATGATAATGTAGGAGACTATTGGTAAGGCATTAAAGATGTATGAGAGGCTATTGCTTAGCATTCTTATGTGATCACAGGGTCAGGGATGGGCTCGGGCGATCCAGGCGATGTCCGGGGGCCGTCCTTGGAAGCAACAGGTCATCGCCTCCCCAGGACTGGAAAGGTCTGACGGCCCCGCACGCGGCAGGTTGAGCGCAAAGGCAGCAGGCCCACATATCAGGATCAGGCCTCCGGCTTCGCCGGTGGTATCTGGCGGTCCGGGCTAATGCCCAGGCACAGACAATTATCGCCTGCGTAAGTTATTGGTTCAGTTTACCCAACGCCTCGATGAACTGTGGAACAGTCATCCAGGGCGGTACAATTCTTAGATTATCAGGGACAAACATCATATCCTTCATTACCCAGTGGCCATTCTCCTGGTGAAGTTTGCCGACAGCCATGCCGGGAGCGGTCGACTGGTGATTAAGCATGGATGCTACCCCATCCGGACCGATAATCGATAATCCATCCAAAAGTTTTGCCACTGTCTCCGGAGAAGGATATTGACCAGTCAAATCATAAGCCTTCTCGTAGGCTTTTTTCAGGTAAAGCAGACCGGTGAGCATATGGATGTCCATTCCATAAGTTGGTAGGACACCAGTTTTCTCCAAAATCATGGGGGTGAACTTGCTATCCGGATAGCCCAACGCATAAGGGGGGAACGTACCATCGCCCGCCCTGGTCTCAGCCAAGGCGCCTTCCCTGGCCATTTCTCCTTTGGCGGTTCCGCTAAAGACATCAAATACCAGAGGCACGCTCTTATACAACCCCATGGCCTCGGCTTGATTATGCCAGGCCACTCCATCCGATCCCCAGGAGTATCCCACATAGACATCCGGTTTTTCCTGCATGATATGGGTGATATAAGGAGCAAAGTTAGGACCTGCTGTTCCAAAGGGGTGGAAAAACTCGTAAGTGAATTTTACGTCGGGTTTGAATTTCAGCATTATCTGCTTGAATCGGGTCACAACGTCGTGTCCCCATTCATAATCGGGAGCTCCGATAGCTATCGTCTTGACATCGGGTTTTTCCTTCAGCACAGCAAGCACATGGGCGATAGACTGCATTACATCATCCGGCCCTATTCTGTATACGTATTTCGGTTTCGGATCCACCGTAGTAAACATTGCCATGGTAGTTGCTTCCAGGAGCAGGGTCGGAATTTTCCACTGGTCCTCCACCTTGGGGGCAACAGCCATTCCGGTGGTGGAGGAAAGGCATCCTAAAATAGCCTCAACCTTGTCACTCTCAATCAATTTTCCAAATAGCTCAACTGTTGTTTTGGCATTTGCTTTTGTATCATATATAATAGCTTGTACAGGCCTGCCCAGTATCCCGCCTTCATACTTGTTCATATATTCGGCGGCTAACTCAGCGTTTACTCCGGCATTAGGAGAAAGTGTAGCCGCAACTCCTGACATGGGAACCGCAAAACCAATCTTGATCGGTCCAGCCGGAATTTTTCCTTTTTCTTTCTGGTCGGCTGCACTGGCAACAGCACCCATGGTTCCCATCAGAAATATCGCGGTTGTCAGACACGCAATGAAAGACTTACTAATTCTTTTAACTAACATTGATGTGGCCTCCTTCCCTGAAATAGCGATACGGAAAATCGCAGCCGGCCGAACTCAAGCACGAAACAGCCATTCCTAACTACGCCTGGTTCGATCATAAGCCCCCTTTGGAAGGGTTGTCAACATTAAAGTCACTGCCGGCGCACGAGTCAGAAATCCCAGAGATGGGCGTCGTACCAATTCCACCCGGGTTTCCACTTCGCCTCTTTCCGGCCTTATATCTTCCCGAAAATCACTTCTTTTCTCTGACCACCACCCGGCAGTCCACGCACCAGCACCCTTGCGCGTCCGCCACCACGGGGTTGAGGTCCATCTCCTCGATTTCCGGGTAGTCCAGGGAAAGCCTGGACAGGGAGAGGATAATGTCCTCGAGGCCGGAGAGGGCGACGCCAGCCTGCCCCCGCACCCCGCGCAGGATGGGGTAAATCCTCAAAGATTGCAGCATGGCCGCGGCCATTCTCCGGTTGACCGGGGCAAAGGCCCGGGCCACGTCCTGGAAAATTTCCGTATAAATGCCGCCCATGCCCGCCACCAACACCGGCCCGAATTGGGGGTCCAACTTGATCCCGAAAAGAAGTTCGGTTCCCTTAACCTGCTTTTGCACCAGGACGCCCTGCAATTCTGCCTTGGGGGTCCGCTGGGCAAACAGAGCCAGCATTTCCTGAAACGCCAGGCTCACTGCGGCCTCACTGCCAAGGTGGAGGCGCACTCCTCCCAAGTCGGATTTGTGCAGCCACTGGGGCGAAATGATTTTCAGGACTACCGGGAAGCCGAATTCCCGGGCCGCGTCCAGGGCCTCTTCCTCCTTCTGCGCCAGGCGCCCGGGGACCAGGGGAATGCCATAGCGCCCCAACAACGTCAAAGACTCCTCCCCCACCAGGATTGGGGAGGAAGATGTTGAAAGAGGGGGGCGGCGGCCGGGGGCCCTCTTACGGTCCGCTTCCAGGCCACCCACCACAACCTGGCGGCGGGGATAGGGCGGGAGCTCTGAGGGGAGGGCCGGGGGCGCAGGTCTCCCCGCCTGAGCCGCTAATTCCCCCGGCTCTGCCTGCAACCCTCCAGCCATCCTCCGCCACCGCCAGGTGGCGGCCAGGCCCAGGATAGCCTCGTCCAGGGTATCAAAGCAGGCGACCCCGGGTTCCTGGTCCAGAGCCCGGCTCGCACGCCAGGTATCGTCGCCGTAAGGGCACAGGGCCAGGGGTTTTTGGCAGGGGTTGGCACCCTGAATTTTCCGCACCGCGGCCATCATGTCGATATCGGCATGCAGCGGCGAACCCCAGGACGGGGCGACGCCCAGCACGGCATCCACCTGTTCATCCCGGAGCAAGCCCTCAGCGGCTTTGGCGAACACCCGGCTAAAGGAGCCGGCCACCATGCCCAGGGGCCAGATATCCACCGGGTTACGGAGGTGGTGCCAGGGGATGTGGGGGTCTTCCAGTTCCCCCCGGATCCGTTCCGGGAAGGGCGCCAATTCCAGTCCATAGTCTGCACAGGCGTCCGCCGCCATGGTGCCGAAGGCGCCGGCGGCCGTCACCATGCCCAGGCGCGGCCCGGCCATAGGCCGGAAATGGAGAAAGGCCTTAGCCGCAGCCCGCAGTTCCACCAAGTTCCGGACCCGGACCAGCCCGGCCTGGGCGAAGGCCAGGTCAAAGATGGCGTCTTCCCCCACCAGGGAGCCGGTGTGGGATAGAGCGGCCTGGGCCCCCGCGAGGCTGCGCCCGGTTTTCAACACCAGGATGGGTTTTTGAGAGGCAACGCGGGCCGCGACCTTAAAGAACTCCCGGCCCCGTTTCAGGCCTTCCATGTGGAGCATAATAATCTGAGTCTGAGGATCATTTTCCAAGAATTCCAGCAGATCGACAAAGTCCACGTCGCAGCCATTGCCGATGTCGATGGATTTCCCCAGGCGCCAGGTAAAGCTAGGGTAGCCCGCCTGGAAGACCCCGGATTGGAGCACCAGGGTCAGGGGCGGCGGAGCCAGCTCCCGGGGGATATCGATGAAAGCGGAGCTGAAACCGGAAAAGGCGTTGACCACGCCCATGGTATTGGGGCCCACGACCCGCGCCCCGTGTTTATGAGCCAGCTCCACCATCTCCTCTTGCAAGACGCCTCCCCGTTGATCGGCGTCGGCAAAGCCCTGGCTGATAACCACCAACCGTCTAATGCCCCGGTTGAGGCAATCCCGGAAAACCGGCAGGACCCGATCCCGGCCCAGGGAAATGACGGCCAACTCAGGGGGCTCAGGCAGGTCGGCTACCCGGGGAAAGGTTTTTTGGCCCAGGATTTCTTGGACCTGGGGATGGACCAGGAAAATTTTCCCCGAATAGCCATAGCGCCGCAGCATTTCCAAGTTGTTGAAGGCGCCGGGACCTGTCTGCCGGGTCACACCGATCAGGACCACCGAACGCGGCTCAAAGAAGACTTTCATGGGGAAACTCCTGCGGAAAGAAGCGTTTTATTTCCCACCCTACGACCATTGAAGGCGGGAGGCGCTTGGTGGCACAGGTTTAAAACCTATGCCACCAAGCGCCTCCCGCCATCACCATTATTCCATCTCCAGACTGCGTGCGGGCTTACCTTTGGCAGTTGCCTGAGACCGCCGGTGCCTCCAAGCCACGCCGCGATAATGAGCCAAATTTACTCAGTCCGGTTAGGCAAGTCAAGCAAGCGGCCATAACCGGTTCATGCTGCCGGACTTCATAGCCTTTGCCTGCTTGACTCAAAAAAACTTAATATTGATTTAATGGAAAAAAGTTTGTACTTTTAATCAGATAGAAGGGCAAAGTTCCTTTTTCCATCAGGTAATCCGCATGGTAAAAATCCTACTGATTCAGCCCCTTCCGGCGGCGCGGCTGGAAAGCCCCGAGAACCTGGAGCTGGCCCTCAAGCTTCTCAGCCGCTGCCAGGGACAGAACGCCGATCTCATTTGTTTTCCGGAATACTTCCCTTTTGGAGGGGAAGCGGAATTGGCGCGAGCCGCCCACGACCT